>Ga0272443_10000264_pt1 | contig 99061 bp, 85 predicted proteins | sample SSMAcet12_FD_193581 | JGI IMG/M metagenome (GOLD analysis project Ga0272443, IMG submission 193581) | Marine sediment archaeal communities from Little Sippewissett salt marsh, Falmouth, MA, United States - SSM-Acet-12 | ecosystem: Environmental > Aquatic > Marine > Wetlands > Sediment ... | reverse complement strand
AAAAGGGCCGGCAGGTATCCACGCAGGTGTCATTGACGAGAAGCTTGGACTGGAAGCTGTCGGAGGCATCCACGATAAAATCAAACCTTGAAAAGGCTTTCCGGGCATTGTCGCCGTCCATACGGAACGGAAAGAGCTCGATTTCAAGGTCAGGCCTGATGGCAAGGAGGGTCTCCTGCGCCGATTCCGTTTTCTGCCTGCCAACGTCGCGGGCCCGGTGAAGGATCTGCCGCTGGAGGTTGGAAACCTCCACCTTGTCTCCGTCCGCGATCCCGATCCTCCCGATCCCGGCCGCGGCGAGATAAAGGAGCGCCGGGCTTCCAAGACCCCCCGCCCCGACCACGAGGACGCTGCTTTTAAGGAGCTCCAGCTGGCCTGCCTCACCGATCCCCGGGACCAGGATATTCCTGGCATAAAGATCCTTTTGCTTATCGGTCAGCCTTCCCGGGTTATTCATGGTTATCCATCACCCGCTTCCGACTGGGAAGGAAACGACATGGCAACAGGAGGAAAGTTGAGAGGGACAACCGTCCTTTCAATCTCGTTACTGGTTTCTTTCGACCTGTTTCTATCGATCCCGGCTTCCATTGTCCTTTTCCCCATTCGAAAAAAAAACCGCTCCCAACGCGGGAGCGGTTGCCTGACAAAACCAAAACCTTTTTCGTCCTGCAGCCGTTTCCCTACGCTGGTATTACCCAGGTCAGGTTCTAAGGGTTCGTTCTCAGCCCTTACTGGAGCGCCCCTAACGGTATTTGTTAAAAGTTTAAAACAACATGGTATTCATGTCAAGAAAAAGGGGCAAAGAGGGATTTTAGTGCCCTGATGAGGTGACGCAAAGGAACATGGATTCCCTTTTTCTTCTGTGTTTTAATCATCCACCTGAAAATTTCTTTTGAAAGGATCTCATATGACTGCAAAAACCAGGATCGGGATCATCATCTGCCACCGCTACCGGCGCTGCGCTGGAGGAAAATGCCTCAGGGCCATGAGGAACAGGGAAGGGGCTTTTTCCCTTTACAAAGACAGGGAAGTCGAACTGGTCGGCTACACGACCTGTGACGGCTGTCCCGGCGGCAACGTTGAATACGCGGGGGAAGAGATGGTGAAAAACGGCGCCCAGGTCATCCACCTGGCTACCGGGATGGTGGTCGGTTACCCCCCCTGCCCCAGCATCAACACCTTCAAAACCTTTCTGGAAAACCGCTATAAGGTCCAGGTGGTCATCGGGACGCACCCTGTTCCCGAGAAATACCTTGCCATGCACACGTCACTCGGAACATGGGAGGACCCCAGGTGGGAGGCGGTTATCGCGCCGACCTTAACCGACGAGGCAACGCGCCTGGATTACGATTGATACCGGCAAGACCCGTGCCGGGGAGAAAAACCGTCTCTAAACCGGAGGCTTCGCTTTTTTGTAAGCCCTGGCCGTACTCATGAAAAAGGTTGACAAAAGCGACCCGGGAGCAGGACCGGCCAGGGTATTTTACCGCCCAATGTGAAAGTCTTCAGGACAACCCGGAACGGGAAAGATGGCTTCCACAGAAATTGCGGCCGATTTCGTTGCATTATGCAACTACATGAAATAAAAATAATTGCAATTTAGAATACGATCGACACGCGGACCCCGTCCCCTTTCCCCGCAACTCCCTACTGTTACAGGATTTCTTTAATTTTCACGGGCTTTTTCCCAGGCTGGCCCGCCTTTTGCTTTTAACCGGGTGTGGAAAAAATGGTGGTCCTTTCATGGCCAGTGCATGTTCTACCGCTAAATGAATTCGCCTCTCATGCTCCTGCCGACAAACATCCGGCAAGGTAAAAGCCGGGACGGAAACGTGGCGATTCAGGGGCATCGAAATACAGCCCGGCGCTGCCCAGGGGCAACCACCGAACACCCGGATGAAAAAGGAAAGGAGGTGGCTTATGCCACGTGGTGATGGAACAGGCCCCCCTGGAGGGGGCGGACGTGGAAGCGGCCGTCGCGGACAGGGAGGCGGCAGAATGGGTGGTCCCTATGCCGCCGGTCCGAGCGGCAATTGCGTATGCCCGAAATGTGGGGTTAGCACATCCCACGCCGCAGGGCAGCCGTGTAACCAGATGACCTGTCCGAAATGCGGGGCGCGGATGACGCGTGACGCAGGTTGAGGATAGATTTCACTGAAAGGAGGCATTTTTATGCCAGGTGGAGACAGAACAGGACCCGCGGGAATGGGCCCCATGACCGGCCGCGGCGCGGGCTACTGCGCAGGCTATCCGGTCGCGGGATTCATGAACCCGGTATACGGTGGTGGATTTTGGGGCCGGGGCCGGGGAGGTGGCGGCAGGGGACACCGCCACTGGTTCTACGCAACGGGAATGGCCGGTTGGCAGCGGGCAGGCTACGGTTATCCGGCATTCGGAACCCCTTACGGGTTTGCCCAGGCCGCGCCCTATGCGCCGCGCATGACCAGCGAACAGGAAGTTGACATCCTGAGGGGTCAAGCCGAGTACCTTGAGGACACCCTCGAAGGGATCCGGAAGCGCCTCGATGAACTCGAGGCCAAAGCCGGCGAAAAATAAAGACCCCGCTTCGGGGCCGGGGCCCATCAGCGCCCCGGCCCTGGAGTGTATCGGGAAGGAAGGCAGACTGCCCTTTTTTTAAAAGGGAGAGAGGACCTGATTATGAAAATTGCCATTACATCTGTGGGCCCCACCCTTGATGACCCTGTGGAAGCCCGTTTCGGGCGCTGTCCGTACTTCGTGGTCGTTGACACGGACTCCATGCAGTTCGAGGCGATTGAAAACCCCAACGTCGCACTGGGAGGCGGGGCGGGGATCCAGTCGGCCCAGCTCATGGCGGAAAAAGGGGTGGAGGCTGTCCTGACCGGAAATTGCGGACCGAACGCCTTCCAGGTATTTAACGCCGCCGGCATCCAGGTGATCGTGGGGGTTAACGGAAAACTGCGCGATGTGGTTTCCGATTTTAACCAGGGCGCGTTCTCAACCACATCCCAGGCCAATGTCCCAAGCCATTTCGGAATGGGAGCCAGCCCCTTGGTCGCTGACCCTGCAGCGGGAGGCATGGGGATGGGAGGAGGCCGAGGCATGGGCATGGGCCGAGGAATGGGGATGGGCAGAGGAAGGTTTTCCGGGACCGATGCCGGACCTTTCGACCTGCCGGGCGCGGTCCCCGGAGCAGACCGGGAATCCCTCAGGGCTCAGGCCAAAGTCCTGGAGGATCAGCTCAAGTCCATCAATGAAAAAATCGCCGGTCTCAAGAACACGGGTCCGGCCCAGGGCCTCATCGCCGTTGTTGATCTCATGAAATGCAACGGCTGCGGCCTCTGTGTTGACGCGTGCCCGCCGGGAGCCATCGCCATTAACGAGCAGGCCGAGGTGGCCCGGGAAAAATGCACGGGATGCGCCCTCTGCATAACGGCGTGCCCGGAAGACGCCCTGTCCCTCAAAGCAAGGCGTTAGGCGGCGATTCGGTAATCCCCGTTGACTATCTCTCGAAAAACCCGGGAAATCCGGCGTCAGCTCCATGAGCACGCCCCCTTTACCATCCTGGGGGCGCTCTCAGGAGTGCTTATCATGATCGCGGTGAAGGTCGGCCGCATGTCTCCTGAAACCTCGGGCATGCTCTTCTGGACATTCCATCCGATCCATGTCCTTCTCAGCGCCCTGGCGACTTCCGCGATGTACAACCTGGAATCCTCGCGGAGGCTCTGGCCCACCGTCCTCATCGGCTACGCCGGTTCCATCGGGATCGCGACCCTCAGCGACTCCATTATTCCATTTTTCGGGGAATGGCTGCTTCAGCTTCCCAACAGGGAGATCCACATCGGTTTTATCGAGAGATGGTGGCTGGTCAACCCTCTGGCTTTTCTGGGAATCACCATCGCCTGGTTCTGGCCCAGGACGAAATTTCCGCACGCCGGGCATGTGTTCCTGAGCACCTGGGCTTCCATGTTTCACATGACGATGGCCCTTGGAGATAAAATGACGCCAGCTATAGTGATTTCGGCTGGAGTGTTTCTTTTCCTCGCCGTGTGGATCCCATGCTGCACCAGCGATATCGTCTTCCCGCTGCTGTTCGCAAAGCGGTAGATACCCGGCGAGGAGATGCTTTCCCCCGGTATCTAACGGGCGATCCTGGAAACGGGATCGGCCACCTTAACGGGGAGTTGATTTGAAGTTATGATTCGCGAGGCATTTAAAGGACAAAAAACCTATAAAAAAAGGAACCAGAATGAAAATCTCTATATCCAGCGGTAAGGGAGGAACCGGGAAAACCTTCATCTCCACGAACCTTGCGGCCCTTTCCGCCCAAATGGGCGACCGGGTCACTCTTCTTGACTGCGATGTTGAGGAACCGAACAGCCACCTGTTTCTGAAACTCGAAGGTGAAAGGAAAGAACCGGTCACAATAACCTCCCCTGTCGGAATAGATGCCGACAAGTGTACGGCCTGCGGCAAGTGCGTCCCCGCCTGCCGCTATAACGCTCTGGCCCTGATAAAAGGGAAAATGCTTCTTTTTGACGAGCTCTGTCACGCCTGCGGCGTCTGCACCCTGGTGTGTCCTGAAGGGGCCTTTATCGAAGGGGAAAAGGAGATCGGCGAACTGCGCCACGGCAAAAGCGGGAAGATCGATCTTCATTACGGCCTCCTTAAAACAGCCGCCGGGGGGATGTCGCCCCGTTTGATCCGGGAACTGAAACAGCATACCGGCGAGGGATTGACGATCCTTGATTCGCCCCCGGGGACGGCCTGTTCCTCGGTGGAGACAGTCAAGGACGCCGACCTCTGCGTACTGGTGGCGGATCCAACTCCCTTTGCCCTCCACGACCTGAAACTGGCCGTCAACATGTGCCGGGCCATAGGCCAGGAACCGGCCGTCGTCGTCAATAGGGCCGGCCTGGATGACCGGGACCTGAAATCCTACTGCCGCAAAGCCGCTCTGGAAATTCTCGCCGAGATCCCGGACGACCGGCGCATAGCCCAGACGTATTCCGTGGGGGATCTCGTCCTGGAAAAGCTCCCCTCCTACAGGGATCATTTCCAGCGGCTTCTGGAACGGATCAGGGAAACCGCCTCAAAAACCCGCCCTGTCCGGAAAGACCTTATCGAGCCTCTCTTCAGACCAGGGGGAAAGACCGGCCGGGCCGGAACAAAAAACCCCGGCGGGTTCCGTCCTGACGAGTTCGTCATCATCAGCGGGAAGGGAGGTACGGGCAAAACCTCCATCGCGGCGTGCTTCGCACAGATGCAAAGGGGCGGCGTTATCGCCGACTGCGACGTGGACGCGGCGGACCTCCACCTGATCCTGAACCCCCGGACCCGGGAGGAGGGTGATTTTGTCGGCGGCATCGAAGTGGACATCGACAAGGAAAAATGCAACCGCTGCGGCCGGTGCCTGGAGGTCTGCCGGTTCTCGGCGGTAGTCAAAACCGGCGATGGGGATTACCTTATCGATCAAGCGGCCTGCGAGGGCTGCGGTGCCTGCCAGGTCGTCTGCCCCCGGAACGCGGTTTCTTCCAGGGATGCCGTCAACGGCAAGTGGTTTGTCTCCGAGACCCGCTTCGGGGCGATGTCCCATGCCATCCTCGGGTACGCTGAGGAGAACTCGGGCCGACTGGTGACCCTTGTTCGGAACCATGCGACGGATCTCGCGGCGCCATTATCCGCGGACTCAGCCTCCGGGGAAAATCCGCCGCCGCGGATCATCATCGACGGCTCACCCGGAACCGGGTGCCCGGTGATCGCCTCGGTTAGCGGCGCCCGTTTTGCCGTGGTTGTCACCGAACCCACTGTTTCCGGCCTTCATGACCTTGTGAGGGTCTTTGAACTTACCCGGCATTTCGGCGTTGCAACCGGCGTGATCGTCAACAAGGCCGATCTGAACGAAGAGATGACGGAGAGAATTAAGGCGGCGACCAGTGAGGCCGGCGCCCGGTTTCTCGGAACCATCCCCTACGACAACGCCTTTACCCGGGCGCAGATCCAACGCCAGACCCTCCTGGAACACGGGAACACGCCGGCAGCGGAAGCGGTCCGCCGGATCTGGGAAAAGGTATTCCAATCCAGCCAGCCCCAGGGAGCATCGTGAACTGAAAAAAGGGGACGGTTAGACAGCGATCCCAGGGGAATCCGGCATTCACCGATCCGCGTCCCTGGAAACGGTCCTTCGAATGAACTGGTGGCCGCCTTTCCCGGGAAAGGAGAACCTTTAAAATGAATTTGAAACTGCGTCTTTTAGAGCAACATTTCGGCGGCTGGTGGTGCGGGATAAGATTCGGGAAAACCTCCGACAAAAAAGCCCGGCGCCCCGAGGGGCCGTTACGGTTCTGCGAGGCCGTGGCCTCTTCGCGAACGGGTCCCGTCACCCTTGAACCGGAAACCATGGAATGCGCGGGAGGCAGCCGCTGTCTAGGCTGGAACCAGGAAGAAGAGATGATCGGGAAGATGATGGCGGAAAAGGCCGGTCTCGATCCTGAGGTCGCCCGCCAGATCCTTATCAGCACCCCCCACCTGGAAAAGGGCCTTCATGAGGTGACGGTCGGGACCGATGAAGACCCTGACGTCGTGGTCTCATTCAGCCAGCCTGACACGGTAATGAATCTCCTCAGGGAATGGCAGGCCCTGCATGGCGGCCTCCCGGTCCAGGTCGAGATTTCCGGATTCATGTCGGTGTGCGGCGCTGTCGCCGTAAAGACCTACCTCACCGGCAGGATCTGCCTTTCCTTCGGATGCCTGGATGCCCGGGAATACGGGAGCATCGGAAGGGACCGCCTCGTCGTGGGCCTGCCCAAAAAAGAAGCCGATGCTCTCGTCCGGAGCCTTTCGGACAAAGGTATGAAACCCCAAGAAAGGAGGTAGAAGGGGACATTCAGGTGCACAGAAGACAACCGGCAAAACCGGCGCGGTGACTTCGGGTAAACCCATTACACTCCCTGCCCTACTGTACCTTTGCACCCTGATTTTCCCCAACTCCCTTTTCCATCTTCCTTTTTGGTTATTCCCCACCCGTTCGCCCCATTGTGCCGCCAGGCCCCGGCAGGTTAAACTCGCCCCATGCATGTTCCCAAACCGGAAAGGATCCACACCAGGCTCACGGCCGCCCTCCAGGTCATCCTGATCGTCGGACTGATCCTTTCCCTCTATGAAAAGCAGTGGGTCAACGCCCTCATGATCCTGGGCATCCTCTTTCTCTCCTACATCCCTGACATCCTCGGCAAGAGGATGCAGATCTACATCCCCCCACAGTTCCAGATGCTGGCGATCCTATTCGTTTTCGCCTCCGTCTTCCTGGGGGAGATCAGGGGTTTTTATTTCCGCTATTTCTGGTGGGACACCATGCTCCACACATGGTCCGGCCTGCTGCAGGGGATTTTCGGTTTCCTCCTCGTTTACCTGCTCAACGAGAACAAGGATGCCGACCTTTTCATGAAGCCGAGGTTCGTGGCCTTTTTCTCTTTCGTGTTCGCGGTGGCCACGGGTGCTGTATGGGAAATATTCGAATTCTTGATGGACACATTCTTCGGCCTGAACATGCAAAAGCCGATGCTCGGCGACCCTTCAGGGTTGACCGACACCATTTCGGACATGGTCGTGAACACGCTTGGGGCGGCCATCATCTCTGTCCTGGGGTATTTCTACTTGATAAAAACCGAGGACTACTGGCTGGAACGCTGGATCCACAGGTTCATCGAGAGCAACCCACGGCTTTTCGGGAGGGGAAGGGAGGAATGAAGCGGCTGAAGGACTGATCAGCTTTTCATGGGGGAGGACGACCTTTTAAGAACCTTCGGACCTTCAGTGCCAGAGACCATTGGCATTCCAAACCGGGACTTTCGGTGGCAGAAACCATTGCATTGGTACCTCCGTTTGATTCCACTCCACTAAGAGATATACTTTCCCGGTAAAGAACCATTGGGGAGTTCTCTTCCTTCTTTTTCCCCCAACGACATAATTCCCCTCTGGATGAAGATAATTCCGGGACCGGAAGTCTTTTCCCCTGGTTAGGGAACCCTGGAGGCGGCTTCCCACGAAAAGGACCTGCCGGGGCAAAACAATGTCATGAAAACGACGGCAAAAAGGAGGGACATATGATGATCCGAAAAGAACTGCTCATTATTCTTTTGATAATGTTTTTCCTTCCCCTCTCCTGCACACGGCTCGATCAGGCGACCCCAACGGGAACAACCTCTCTCGCCATGGAGGAACTTCCCGCCGACGGATCGATTCCGGCACATTATGGGGACCTCGTTTCGGTAATCAGCCTGGATGAGTACCCCAACATGGCCCATCTTTGGTTTCAGGACGGGGAGGGAACCATTCGAATGGTCCAGTATTCCCTGCGCTTCAATCATTTCAACAAATTCTCGTACCTTGTTTTACGAAAGTAGAGGGTGCTGACATGGAAAGGTTGATCAGTGTTTTTTGCCGCTTCCTGTTTTTGGTAGCCCTTGCTCTGGCCACCATCGCGGTGGTGGAGAAATCCGCCAACCTGCTGGGTTACACAATAGTGAAAATCTACGCCCCCTGGCGACTCCTGGAATTCGCGGTGGTTATCATTCTTTTTATCATCCCGCTCCAGCTTCGGGAGATAAAATACCACCTCCGGGCGAAGGGATTCGGGCGGTTGGGCGACTGAGAGCAGGAGAACCGGACGACTATACGACGGGACAATTCACGATCATGCAACTGAACGAACGGACGAAAAGATCTTTCGTGAAATTGTAAGGTCGTTTAGTCGTAAAGTCGTCAGCTCTTTTCGATCCAGATCGTCAATCCCCGGTGTCAGAGGCCGTTGGCACAACCCCAGGAATTTCCAGTCCGGCACAGTCTCCAACACCAATACCCCACCACGTTCCGGATCACGGGAAGGCCTTCCCGGAAAATCGGTTTTCGGCAAAACCTGAAAAAAAGTTTAGGGAAACAGGTAAAAAGTTGCATGTGGCGGGAAGACAAGGCAAGAAACCGTGTCGAGGTCTACCGGAAGAGGAGACGGGGCGGCTCGTGCGAACTCCCATTCTTCACGGACATCCGGCGAGCCGAAAAGATGGACCAGCCCAAAAAATAATGCTTTTTCCTCCCCCTTGCTCGGGCCTGCCTCTTACTGCCGGATGTTTTCCCGTCCTCGACCTTTTCCTCGCTGACCCAGTAAAAAGTAAAAAACCGTCAAGTTTTTTCAGGTGCGATTCTTGCAGACAATACTTACAAAACCGTTAATAAAAAAGTGAAAACTGACAGAAGAAACGAATATGGATGAATCCTGTTTCAGGAAAATCGTGGATTCCAGCCCCGACATGTATGTGGTCATTGACGGAAGGGGGCTTATTGTCGACTTCATTCCGTTCCGGGGATTCCAGCCACCCATTGGGCCGTCACCGTCCACCCGCAAATCTCTCGATGACCTGTTTCCGGCTGACCTGGCCGCGTTGATCCTCTCAAAGACAAGGGAAGCCCTGCATACAGGAAATGAAGCCTTTTTAGAGTTTGGTCTTCCCCTGGGCGGGACCCTCCATTTCTGCGAAGCCAGTTTCACCTCCCTCGGAGAAAACCTGTCCCTCGTCATAATACGGGATGTGACGGAAATGGTCAGGCTGCAGGGATTTCTTGAGGAAAAGGAAGAGCAAAACCGGCACCTTTTCGAGAAAAACCCGGTGCCCATGTTCGTGATCGACATGGAAAATCTCCAGATCCTGGATGTCAATATCGCCGCGGTGATGAATTACGGGTACGGGAAAGATGAATTCCGGAAAATGTTCTTTCACGACATTCGTCCTCCCGATGATGCCGAAAGCACGCCTGATGATTCGCTGGTCAAGAGAGAAACTCATGAAAAAACGGGCATTTGCAGGCATCTCAAAAAGAACGGCACACCGATGAAAGTCGACGTTTCATCCTACGGGATCCACTATAATGGACGGAAAGCCCGCCTGGCCCTGTGCAGAGACGTCACGGATCAGTTGGAGGCAAGGAAAACCCTGGAAGAGAGCGAAGAAAAGTTCAGAAAGGCTTTCCTTTTAAGCTCGGATGCCATGTCGATCAGCCGGATCGAGGATGGCGCCCTTCTGGAAATCAACGAAGGCTTTACGGAAACGACAGGCTACAAACGGGAGGAAGCCATCGGAAAAACACCCCTGGACCTGGGTATGTGGGTCGACCGCCGAAGACGGCACATTCTTCTGGAGGAATTAACCCGTAAGGGTCGTGTGGAGAACTTCGAATTTGAAATGCGGGTGAAAAACGGGGTGGTAAAAAACGCCCTTCTTTCCACGAACATCATCCATCTGGGAGGCATTCCGAGAAGGTTTTCAATCACCCGCGATATCACTGAACTGAAAAAAACCCAGCAGGCCCTTCAAAAGAGCGAGGAACAGCTCCGGGCCTCCTTGGGTGAAAAGGAGATCCTCCTGAAAGAGATCCACCACCGGGTGAAAAACAACCTCCAGATCATTTCCGGTTTCCTGGATCTGCAGGGCGTCCACCTGCACGACCCCAGGGACCGGGAGAAAATCAAGGAAAGCCAGAACCGCATCCTGACCATGGCCCTCATCCACCAGAAGCTTTATCGAAGCAAAAACCTGTCCGGAATTGATTTTTCCGAATACCTCCGGGACCTCTGTGAAAACCTCATGGTCTCCTATGGAGTGGACAGGGACCGGATCAAACTCGATGTAAGATCGAAAAAGACCCTGATATCCCTTGACCTTGCCATCACCTGCGGGCTCATCATCAATGAGCTCATCACCAACTCAATAAAATACGCTTTTCCTGAAGAGGGCAAGGGCACCATCAGCATATCATTCTCACAAGGCAAAAACGGGGATTACCTGCTGACGCTGGGAGACGATGGCATCGGGATACCGGAAAACACCGACATTTTCAGGAAAGATAGTCTCGGGATCCAGCTCGTCGCGGTTCTGATCGAGCACCTGGGAGGAACAATCAGACTTGTTCGCGGGGATGGCACCCGTTACAGGATCAGGCTCAAGGCTCAGCGACCAGAGGACGGGACGAGGGTTCGACGGGACGACGGGACGATTCACGACAAGATGACCAGACGACAGTGCGACTGAACGAAAGAACAAAAAGCCCTTTCGTCACTTCGTCAGGTCGTATTGTCGTCAGCTCTTTTCGTACCCAGGTCGTACAATCGTTTAGTCGACAGTTCGTTTGGTGGTAAAGTCGCTCAGTCGTCAGGTCGTCTTGTCGCCAGCACTTTATCGCATCGTAGGCCCGATGCCGCCAATCACGAAAGAAAACTGCTCAATCCCATAACTTCGGGATCACCAAAAGTGGATTAAATAGGAAACGGCGATCTCGAGGACCTCCGTACCGACATCCTCATCAATACCAATGGAACCCCGTTCAAGGTCATCGGTAAAGGAATAGTATCTCAACGCCATCTCGATGAAACTATTTCCCCCGATCCTCAGGTCAACACCCCCGGAACCGCAGAATGACAGGCTGGACATGGAAACGTTTTCTTCTTCCCATTCCAGAGAGACCCAGGTCAGGTAAGCTGCCAGCCATGGAACGATGAGATCCTTCCTCAGGTTTGAAAGATAAAACCTGGGCCCTACGCCATAAATCTCGGCAATCATGTTAGAGTCGGTGGACCCTGCAAAAATGGCTTCCAGAGCCAACAGATCATTGAACTGGTAGCCACCGACTATATGAAAGCCTCCCTGTTCAGTGCCGTTGGTGTAAATCTTTTCGTCGCTGATAATGGAGATAAAACTGAGCCCACCGCCGATATACCAGGTGCCATACACCCCCAATAAACCTTCATTGCCATCACCCATGGCAGCAGTCTGCCCTAAACCAATGATCAAAAAGGCCGCCAAAAAAAATACAACATATCTTTTCATGGAATCTGACTCCCCGAAAATTACCTGTCTAAAATTTTACCTCTTTTTTCAGGAGAAAGTTTAAGGGGGAATCGGATCCCACCTGTATTTCCCAACTGTTGGGTCCAAAAGGAAAGGGGTTACGCCTCTTTGACGTAACCCCTTGTTTTTTTGGTAGCGGGGCCAGGATTTGAACCTGGGACCTTTGGGTTATGAGCCCAACGAGCTACCGGACTGCTCCACCCCGCAACAAACGAGTGGCCTTTCTATCACCGAGGGAAATTCTTGTCAAGAATGGGGCTTGTAGGGATTGAGAATTGGGGATTGAGGATTGAGAAAATCAGTGCACCCGTGCACATGTGCGCAAGTGCACAAGTGCACTGGGAACCTCATTTCGCAATCTTCAATTGATTTTCCTTCCCTTCCTCTCTTGCCACGTCGGCTCTTTCAGCCTTTTTAACCTGCCTGTCCATCAGGACCATGATGTGCAGGACCTCGATGTCCTCCCGTCCGTTCCGCCGAAGGCCGTCCCTGATCTGAAGGATGCAGCCCGGACAGGAGGTCACAACGATGTCGGCGCCCGAATCGACGATGTTCCTGATCTTCCGGTCGTTGATCTCCTTCGAGATGTCGTAGTGCTCCACGCCGAAGGAACCGGCGAGGCCGCAGCAGCGATCCGCCTCCTCCATGGGAACGTACTCGACCCCCGGAATAGCGCTTATCAGGGCCTCGGGTTCTTCCCGTATCCCCTGGTGGCGGACGAGGTGGCAGGGATGATGGTAGGTCACCTTGAGGGGCTTTCCCTCGACCGGGCCGATCTCCCGAAGTTTATCCACCATCCGCGAGTTGTAAAGGAAGACGTTGATATCCTGGATGGCCGAGACGAATTTTTCGGCCCGCTCCTTTTCAACCCCCGCCTCGGTGAGGATCTGTACGTAGCCGTTGGTCAGGTGGCTGCTGCAGGAAGCGCAGCCCGTGACGATTATATCCAGGTTGCACTTCTCGAATATTTCAAGGTTCTTCCGGGCCAGCTCTTTGGCTGTCTCCTGCGCCCCGCCGGCGAAGGCGGGCAGACCGCAGCACACCTGCTCTGGAGGCACGACAACCGTGGCCCCGAGCCGGGCAAGAAGGTCAAGGATGGCTTCATTGTAATCGGTGTAGACATAGTTGCCCGCACACCCCGTGAAAAGACCGATCCGGAGCCAGTCTCCCTCGTGGACAACTCCCTGGTAACGGTCCCGGAAAAATTTCTTGGAGAGAACCGGAAGCGTCCTGTCGCTGGTTATGACCGGCATCGGGAAGCGCCTCCTCATACCGGAAGAGGCTGGGATCCTTTTGAAGAGGAAGTACTGGATGGTACGGCCAAGCCTCATGGCGTATTTGAAAAGGTTCACCGCCCTGAAGAAATAGGTCAGGACAAGGCCTTTGAAGGTGCGGAGCCTTACCTCCCGGGGAACGTTGGTCCGCCCCCGCGACATGATGGAAACGGTCTCGACGTCGTTGGGACACGCCTCCTCGCAGGCCCCGCAGAGGAGGCATGTTTCCAGATACTCCTTGTACCGGCTGGTCCCGTCGAGGTGCCCCTGGGTCACCGCCTCGACCAGTGCGACCTTCCCCCTGGGGGTCATGGATTCTTCAGGCCGGACGGCGAAGACGGGGCAGACGAACTGGCAGTTCCCGCACTTGACGCACCGGCTGCAATCCCTGACAAGGTTCGAAATTTGAGGGGGTCTTTTGATATCACTCATAGCTGCGCGGGATCTCCCGTCGGGCCGATGCGGGGTCGAAATCGAAGGATTTGTGAGGGTTGAAGATGTTGTTGGGGTCCAGCGCCCGTTTGATCCTCCTCATGACTTCCTGGGACTGAGGCGTCAGTTCGAGACCAAGAAAGGGAGCCTTGGAGATCCCTATCCCGTGCTCGCCGGAGAGGGAACCCTGAAGAGATACCACGAGCTTGAAGATGTCTTTGACAGCCTCGTCTCCCCTCTCCATTTCCCCCGCGTCGTCCGGGTCCACGAGAACATTCACGTGCACGTTGCCGTCCCCGGCATGCCCGAAATTGACGATCTTGACCTCCCTTTTCCGGGCAATCCCCTCGATCCCGTCGATAAGGTCGGGGATCTTCATGCGGGGGACGGACACGTCCTCGTTGATCTTCATCCTTCTGATCTTCATGATGGCGGGAGAGATAGACCTTCTCGCCGTCCACATGGAGTCCCTCTCCTCAGGGGTCCCGGCGCGGAGGATCATCCGGGCCCCTATCTCCCGGCACACCCTTTCGAGAACATCCGCTTCCATATCGACCACCGCCGCGCTCCCGTCCACCTCAACGAGCAGGAGGGCAGAGGTGTCGTCGGGGATCTTCATGTCCAGATAATCACGGACGCAGTCCACGGCCTCCCGGTCCATAAACTCCAGGGTGGAGGGGACAACCCGGCTTGCCATGAGACGGGCCACGGCCTTGGAGGCCATGTGCAGATCGGGAAAGGCCACGAGCAGGGTCCGGATGGTTTCGGGGATCGGGAGGAGGCGCACCAGGAGTTTGGTGATAAAACCCAGCGTCCCCTCGGACCCCACCATAAGGCTGGTCAAATCGTACCCTGTGACGCTTTTGATGGCGGCCGACCCCGTATGGATGATCTCCCCCGTGGGAAGGACCACCTCGAGAGCCATGACGTATTCCCCCGTCACCCCGTACTTGACGGCCCTGGGGCCGCCGGCGTTCTCTGCCGCGTTCCCGCCGATGGTGGAATAATTCATGCTGGCCGGGTCCGGGGGGAAAAAAAGGCCCTTTTCCTCCGCCGCCTCCTGAAGCTCGACGTTCAGGACGCCGGGCTCCACCCATGCGGTCATGCTTTCCTCGTCGATCTCGAGGATGCGCCGCATGTTCTGGACGGTCAGCACGAGTCCCCCGTCGATGGCGAGGGACCCGCCCGACAACCCGCTGCCCGCTCCACGGGGGACAACGGTAAAACCCTCCTGGTTCGCCAGCTTCACGATGGCCGATATCTGCTGGGCGTCCTTCGGGTGGACCACCATGTCCGGCAGGTAGCGCCGGTTCATCCCGTCATAGGCAAACAGGAAGAGGTCCTCCCGCCGGTCAGAACAGTTTTCCTTTCCCACGATCTTCCGAACCTGATCGCGGACCTTCTTTTCCAGAGGCCCCTTCCTGGCCGCCTCGGTGTGTTCTGGGGTCATGTCAATATCCCTTCATTCTCCTTGAGGTATCTCATGTGTCCTTCGTAGATGTATTCGAGGGTCTGGGCCGCAACCTCCTCCGGCTGGACATGGATCCGCGCCTCTCCGGTTTCCATGGCCGCCGCGGCCACAGCCGCCGCAACAGAGGCCGGGACGCGGAAGTTCATGGCGGCCGGGATGATGTAGCCCGTTGAAAGTTCCTTCTCCCCGACTGAGCCGGCGATGGCATCGGCCGCGGCGATTTCCATCTGGACATTGATATTCCGGGCCCTTACATCCAGAGCACCCCGGAAAACCCCGGGGAAAACCATGGAGTTGTTGACCTGATTGGGGAAATCAGAGCGCCCGGTGGCCACCACCAGCGCACCGCCTTCCCGGGCCTCTTCGGGCATGATCTCCGGAACAGGGTTGGCCATGGCGAAAACGATGGCACGGGGAGCCATGCTACGGACCATCTCCCGGCTGACGATCCCCCCCGTGGAAAGACCAACAAAAACATCGGCACCTTTCATCGCTGCGGCCAGATCCCCCCGGATCCCCTCCCGGTTGGTCACCAGTGAGATCTCTTCCTTGACCCGATTCATCCCTTCCGGCCTTCCCTCATAGAGGGTCCCGTGCCCATCGCAAAGGACGACATTCCGGGCCCCGGCCCTGAGAAAAATCCTGGCCACCGCGGTTCCCGCCGCCCCGGCGCCCGCCACGACGATCCTTACCTCCTGGAGATCCTTTCCCGCGACCTTCAGGGCATTTTTCAGGGCCGCCAGGACCACTACCGCCGTTCCATGCTGGTCGTCATGGAAAACCGGGATGCCGACCTCCTCACGAAGGCGCTCCTCGATCTCGAAGCACCGGGGAGCCGAAATATCCTCGAGATTGATGCCTCCAAAGGTGGTGGAAATGGCTTTGACCAGGTCAACGATCTCCTCCGTATCCTGGGTTCCAACACAGATGGGGAACGCCTCCACCCCCGCGAAGGTCTTGAACAGGAGCGCTTTTCCCTCCATGACAGGGATCGCGGCCCTGGGCCCGATGTTCCCCAGTCCAAGAACCGCGCTCCCGTCCGAAACGATGGCAACCAGGTTGGCCTTACAGGTAAGGTCGTAAACTTTTTCCGGCTCCCGTGAAAGAAGGATGCAGGCCTCGGTTGCCTCCGGAGGAAGGTAAAGCCTGTTTAGAATGTACTCGTCGCGGATGGGGACCTTTACCCTCACCTCCAGCTTTCCCTGATAGCGGTGGTGCAGGTCGATGGCTTCCTCTTCCAGGTCCATTTTCTTTTTAAGGGCCGGCGCCGGGGGAAGGACGGTATACTCATTCTCATAGATGATCCGCCGGGTTTTGGCCTCCACCTCTTCCGGGGAAACCTCCACTCTCGCGTCCCCGTTTTCAAGGGCCACCTCGGCGGTCACCCCGGCCACCTTCGCCGCTACCTGAAAATCAAACATTTTCGGAAAGATGCAGGCCGCATTGACCTTGTCTTCCGGGATTGTGTCCGCCATGGTCCTGGCCACCGCGAGATGGGTCGCCTCGGTGATCCTCCAGGCTCTGACGTCCAGGAGTCCCCTGAAGATCCCGGGGGCGATATCGGCCGAATTGATCTCATTGGGAAAATCCGACCTCCCCGACCCCACAACCGCGGCCCCTGCCTTGAGAGCCTCCCCGGGCATGATCTCGGGAACAGGGTTTGCCATGGCAAAGACGATAGATCCCCTGGCCATGCTCCTTACCATGTCCCTGCTTACGATCCCGCCTGCGGAAAGCCCGATGAAAACGTCGGCATCCTTCATCATGTCCGCCAGGCTGCCGGCCCTGCGCTCCACGTTGGTGCGCAGGGAAATCTCCGACTTTGCCCAGTTCATGGGCTCGGTCCTGTACCTGAAGACGGATCCGTAGCGGTCGCACAGAACGATGCCTCTGGCTCCGGCCTCCAGGAGAAGCCTGGCGGTGGCGATCCCGGCAGCCCCCGCACCCGAAATGACGATCCGAACCTTCCCGAGTTTCTTTTCCACGACCTTGAGGGCGTTTATCAGCGCGGCGTAGACGGCGATGGCGCTTCCGTGCTGATCGTTGTGAAAAACAGGGATGCGGGTGGAGAGCTTCAGGTTCCGCTCCACCGTGAAACACTTCGGGGCGGAAATGTCCTCGAGAACGATCCCCCCGAAGCTGGTGGCGAGCTTCAGGCCGATCTCGACAATCTTTTCGGGATCGCGGGTGTTCAGGGCAATGGGAAGGGCGTCCACCCCGGCGAAAGTCTTGAAAAAGACGGAGCGGCACTCAAGCATGGCGAGGCCCGACTCGGGCCCGACGTCGCCGATCCCGTAAACGGAGGAACCGTCGCTGAGAAGGGCGATGGTGTTCCCCCTGCAGGTCAGGTCAAAGGACCGGAGAGGAAAATGGGCGATCTCCAGACAGGGCGCGGCTACCCCTGGCGTGTAAAGAAGGCTCAGGGCCGCGGCGTCCCTGATGGGGACCTTGCCGGTTACACCGATGAGTCCCTGATTCTTGCGTCTGAGCTCCAGGCCGTAATTGTCCTCGATCGGACCCTTGGGGCCCGAAGCCTTTTTCCCTTTTTTAACGACCATTTCTCCCCCCTCACCCGTCGGCTGCTAAAGCCAGCCGGGCCGGAAAAACATGTCGGATTATCCCCGAGGCCTGGTCTTTGCTTGACCGGAGCGGGTCGATAAAATTAGCATCATCCGTGGACTTTGGCAATGGAAGGGAGGAAAGAACTGCGACCCTGCGACAAGGCCAAAGCACGACAAACCGACTGAACGACGGGGTGACAGGACGAAAGGGAGACGGGAAAGCACGACCGAGCGACTGAACGACGAGACGACCTGACGACTTGACGACCGCAGAACCAGCCAATCAGTCAACAGCGCAGCGAAACAATTTAACCAGCGCCACTCAACGTTATTCTGTCGTCCTGTCGCAAAGTCGCATAGTCGTTTTTTACCTGATCCCTCCTTTTCGGTCGCGCGCCAGAAGGAGGGCCAGCCTCAGGGCTTCCTTTAGGCTTCCGGGGTCGGCCAGTCCCTTCCCGGCGATGTCGAAGGCTGTGCCGTGATCAACCGAAGTCCGGATGATGGGAAGACCCAGAGTCACATTCACGCCTGTTTCAAAGGCAAGGAGCTTTAAAGGGATGTGACCCTGATCATGGTACATGGCCACCACGGCATCGTACTGCCCGCGGTGCATCTGAAGAAAAACGACATCCGGTGGGACAGGACCCTCCACAAGTATCCCTTTCGCCAGGGCCTTACCTACAGCGGGGGAGATGATCCCTTCCTCTTCGTCCCCGAACATCCTGCTCTCACCGGCGTGGGGATTAAGAGCCGCCACCGCGAAACGGGGTTTCTCGATCCCCATTCTTTTCAGGGCTTCATTTCCAAGGGTAAGGACCCTGAGGATCCTTTCGGTGGAGATTGAAGTTGGTACCTCCAGAAGCCGGATGTGGGTGGTGACATGCAGGGCCCTCATGCTCCCCGCCGCGAGCATCATCACCGTGTCGGTAGCACCCGTCCTTTCGCCGAGGAGTTCCGTGTGCCCCGGGTAAAGGTGTCCCGCGAGGTTCAGGGATTCCTTGTTAATGGGCCCTGTCACGACGGCGTCCACGGACCCTTCAAGGGCGAGGTCGATCCCCTTGATGATGCACTGGTAGGCACATTCGCCTCCGTCAGCGCTCAGGGTTCCGAAAGGCAGGGAGGGATCCTCCAATCCAACGTGCCAGACGGGGATCTTGCCCAGCGTTTGGCCGATTTCCTCAATGGAGGACACAGTCTGATATTGAACGTTGCTGTCCGCCTGGATCGCCCCTGACCTGAGACGGTCGATATCCCCGATCACAAGGCATGCCCTTCGGTAGGCCTCCTCCTCAAGGGCCAGTGAGATTATCTCGGGGCCGATCCCCGCGGGATCGCCCATGGTGACGGCAAGACGCGGGCCGGGAAAAATACCTTTCCCTCCCACCTTTCCTGATTTTCGGTTTTTCAAGGATCCTCCTGTTCTTTTTCCAGACCGGATGTCCTGTCCAATACCACCGTCAATCGAGGGCTCCGATGGCTTCTTCGATCCGGTCCAGTCCCTTTTGGATGTTTTCCATACTCGTAGCGTAGGAAAGACGGGCGAAACCTTCCGCACCGAAGGCCACCCCCGGCACAAGGGCAACCCTGGCTTCACCGAGGAAATAATCGGCCAGATCGGTGGAATTCTCCAGGACCTTGCCGCGATAGGACCGCCCGTACAGACCGGAGAAATTGGGGAATACGTAAAAAGCCCCCTTGGGGGTAAAACAGGAAACCCCTTCCATGCTCCTGAGCCGGTCCAGGATATAGCGACGCCGCTCGTCGAACCGGACCACCATCATCGAAACGAAGTCCTGGGGACCGTTGAGCGCCGCCTCCACCGCCGGCATACAGAAGGAAACGGGGTTGCTCGTGCTCTGGCTCTGAACCCTGGTCATGGCGCCGACGAGGGAGGCGGGCCCGGCGGCGTATCCGATCCGCCACCCGGTCATGGAATAGGTCTTGGAAAGCCCGTTCACGATAACGGTCTGTTCCTGCATCCCCGGAACCTGGGCGATGCTGTAGAACTCGAAACCGTCATAAATGGTCTTCTCGTAGATCTCGTCGCTGATGACGAAGATCCCTTTTTCCATGGCGAGGGCCGCGATCTCCTCCAGGCGCTCCCGGGGATACCCGGCCCCGGTCGGGTTGCAGGGGCTGTTAAGGACAAGGGCTTTGGTCCGCGGAGTAATGGCTTTTTCCAGATCCTCTAAAAGGGGAACGAAGCTGTTTTCCTCCGTGGTTTCGAGGATCACCGGGACAGCCCCGGCGAGGATCACCTGGGGGGGATACGACACCCAGTAGGGGGCGGGTATGATCACCTCGTCCCCTTCCTGGACCATAACCTGGAAAATGTTATACAGGGTGTGCTTGGCTCCGCAGGAGATGATGATCTGGTCTCGAGCATACTCAAGGCCCTGGTCCCTTTTCAGCTTGGCCAGGATAGCGTCCTTGGCCGGAAGGGTCCCGGGGACGGGGGTATATTTGGTCATCCCGGCGGCAAGCGCATCGACAGCCGCCTGTTTGATATGCTCGGGGGTGTCGAAATCAGGCTCTCCGGCTCCGAACCCGATGACATCGAGCCCTTCGGCCTTCATCTCCTTGGCCCTGGCGTCAATTGCAAGTGTCGGGGACGGCTTTATCTGCCTGACCCTTTTGGCAAGATCCATGGAAACCTCCGGAAAAAAACGTAATGTGTGGAGTGTAAGGGAGTAAGGGGAAGAGAGCAGAAGAGACAGGTTGACACCCATCACCTTTTCAGTCATCACCCCGGTTCCAGTATTCCTTTACTCTCTACTCCTTAACCTCCTTACCCATTACGGCTCTGTTCCGCCTGTATGGCCGTGATAGCGGTCACGTTGACGATATCATCCACGCGGCATCCCCTGGACAAGTCGTTCACGGGTTTTTGGAGCCCCTGAAGGATGGGCCCAATGGCCTTGGTGAAGGCCAGACGCTCAACAAGCTTGTATGCGATATTTCCCGAATCCAGATCCGGGAAAACCAGGATATTGGCCCTTCCCGCGAGGGGGCTGTCCGGCGCCTTCCGTTTGGACACATCAGGAACGATGGCGGCGTCAAGCTGGATCTCCCCGTCAACAGTCAGATCCGGAGCCCGCTCCCGGACAATGCGGGTCGCTTCCTGAACCTTCTCGACGTGGGGATGCTTCGCGCTCCCATGGGTGGAAAAGGAAAGCATCGCAACCCGGGGTTCAAAATCAAGGAAAAACACGGAACTGGAGGCGGAAGAAATGGCGATCTGAGCCAGATGGGACGGGGTGGGATCCGGGACGATGCCGCAATCGGCGAAAATAAAGACCCCTTCCTCACCATAATCGTCCACCGGCAGGATCATGATGAAACAGCTGGAAAGGACTTCAACGCCAGGGGCCATGCCGATGATCCTGAGGGCGTTCCTGACCACCTCCCCCGTGGTCGTGACGGCACCGGCCACCATCCCGTCGGCGAGGCTTTCCCTGACCATCATGGCGCCGAGGGTCACGGGGTTCCGAAGCTCGGCGTCGGACTGGTCCCTCGAAAGCCCTTTCCTTTCCCTGATTTGGTGGTAAGCAGGGGCAAATTCCTTCCAAATTTCCTCTTTTTCGGGATCAGCAATGAGGATGGAACGAGGATCAAGGCCCTTTTGAGACATCAACTCCCGAATCTGGTCCTCGTCCCCGAGGACCCTGGGGCGGGCAAGGCCCCGGGAAGCCGAGATAGCGGCGGCCTCCACGATCCTGGAATCATCCCCCTCGGGATAAACGATCCTTGGACACGACTGACGCGCCCGCTCCCGAATGGACTCGAGGATCTCCTCGCCGGTGGGGGGGGCGGTTTTTCCCGGATGGGATGATCGGGATTCTTTCATTTATTCCCTCCCCTTTTTTCGGTTTTCAACCTTGAAAACCTGCTTTGAAGCATTTGTTCCACACCAGGGGGGACCATGGTGCTCACATCCCCTCCCAGGCTCGCGATCTCCTTGACGAAACTGGAACTCAAATAAGCGTGATCCTCGGTGCTGATCATGAAAAAGGTCTCCACGGCAGGGTCCAGTCTCCTGTTCATCAAGGCCATCTGGGACTCGTACTCGAAATCGGAAATGGCCCTTAAGCCCCGGATGATGATGTGGGCGCCGCATTCCCTGACGGCATCCACGAGAAGCCCCTTGAAACATTTTACCTCGATGGTTCCACCGCAAAGGTCAACGGCTTCCCGAACCATTCCCACCCTTTCCTCGGTGTTGAAAAAAGGTGATTTTCTCGGGCTGCCGGAAACCAGAACCACGACGGCGGGAAAAATGGACGAGGCACGGCGGATCAGTTCCGCGTGTCCGTTGGTGATTGGATCGAAGGTCCCGGGATAAACGGCGATTGTCTTCAAGGGGAATCCTCCCTTCCGGTCACACGGAAAAAGGTCAGCGCGGTATTGCCGTATTTTCTTGTTTCGACAAAAAAGAGTCCGGGAGGCTGAATCACAGGGTCCCCGGGAGCGTGTTCGAGCACCACGAGGCCCTCTGGCAGGGATGTAACATGTTTGGAAAGGGCCATCAAGGTCAAAGTCCCTTCCTCGCGGCCATAGGGAGGATCCGCGAAAACAAGGTCAAAAACACCGCCGAGATCACCTCTCATGAGATAGCGATGAACGGACATCGGCACAAGAAGGGTCTTTTCCAAAAACCCGCACCCGCGGATGTTGTCCTCGAGGATTTTCAGCACGGCGGGGCCTTTTTCGACGAAAACAGCCTGTTTGGCCCCCCGGCTGATCGCCTCAAGCCCCATGGCGCCGGTGCCCGCGAAAAGGTCGAGGACCCTCGACCCAGGGACCCGATCCCCGAGGATTGAGAAAATGGACTCCCTGACCCGGTCCGGGGTGGGCCTTGTCCCGATCCCCCTGGGACATTTGAGCTTCCTGCCTTTGGCCGATCCGGCGATGATCCGCATGAAAATCAAAGTCCAAAGTCCAACGTCCAGGGTCCAACGCGGTTCTCCTCGAAAAATGGCGCATTGTTCCTTTGATTCACGGGGGAAACAAGGCACTTCCGCTGGACATTGGACATTGGACCTCGTTTTTTCAGAAGGGCGTGAAGTCCTGCCCCGGCTTTAACGACTCGATGTAGGCCGCCAGGAGAACCGCCGCGTTCTCGAGATCTTTCAGATCGATCATCTCGACGGGCGTGTGCATGTAGCGGTTCGGGATGCTGACAAGTCCTGCCGCGACCCCGCTCCTCGTCAGCTGGATCACGTTGGCGTCCGTCCCCGTGGCCCGGGGAGCGGGCTCGATCTGACAGGATATTTTCCTTTCGGCCGCCGTTTTTAACAGCCCCTCAAATACCCGGTGGTTGATGTTCGGTCCCCGAGCCAGGACGGGCCCCCTGCCCAGGGCAATATCTCCCACCTGGTTCTTGTCCGTGTCCGGATGATCGGAAGCGAAGGTCACGTCGATGGCGATCCCGACATCGGGATCGATCCCGTGGGCACTGGTCTTGGCGCCCCTGAGGCCCAGCTCCTCCTGGACTGTGGAAACCCCGAACACGGCCGCTTTGAGCCCAACCCCCTTAAGAAGCCTGAGGACTTCGGACACCGTGAAACTCCCCGCCTTGTCATCGAACGCCCTTCCGACCACCCTGGTTCCCGCCACAACCTCGAACCCCTCGGGGAAGGTCACAGGGTCGCCCAGGGAAACCCTCTTTTCGGCGTCTTTCCGGTCCTTCGCCCCGATGTCGATCCAGAGCTTGTGCCACTCGAGTTTCTGCGAATCCCGCTCCTTCGGATCCATGAGGTGGATGGGCTTTTTCCCGATCACCCCGAGGACCGGCCCATTTGAGCTGTGGATCAGTACTCTTCGGGCCGGAGCAAGATGAATATCCACCCCCCCGATGCTGGAAAAATAGAGATACCCATCGTCGGAGATATTCTTCACCATGAAACCGACCTCATCGCAGTGGCCAGCGAGCATGACACGGGGACTTCCGCCCGGGTTCAACGATGCGATACAATTGCCGTGGACATCGACCAACATGTCATCCGCGAAGGCGGCGGTCCGCTTTTTCCAGACCTTCTGGGCAGGTCCTTCAAACCCTGACGGACTCGGAACCAGAAGAAGACCCTTAAGAAAATCCAAGGATTCCTTGCGCATTGATGCTCCTTTCAAAAGAACTGAGGATTAAGAAATACAGTGCACATGTGCACTGGTGCACTAGTGCACAATTAATTTCTTTAACTTCCCACCTTCTACTCCCTAACACGATACACCTTAGCCAATTATTCCACCCTTGTCAGAGAAAGGATGTTCCCCGAGAGAAGGTCTTCCTTCTCCTTTTCGCTGATGCCGAGACTCCGGATCTTTTCGATCCCCCAGGAAGGACTGCCGTAGGGATGATCGGAACCCGAGATGAACTTTTTTGAACCGTAGCGGGAGATCAATCCCTCATTGATCTCGGCCAGGCTGATGTCAAACCGGACATTTGGCCTGTCTCCTGTAGCTTCGAGGATCCGCTCGGTGCCGCCGTTCAGACCTCCGAGGTGAGGGATGATGACGGGGATATCCGGATAGAGATCCACGAAACAGACCGTGACATCGAAGTGCTCCTCGAAATTCACGGGGATTTTCATCTCCATGGCCTTGTCCATCAGAGCTTTCATCCCCGGTTCCGTCAAGGCCTCACGGATCTGATCGGGTCCAAGGGAAAGAGGTCCTCCTCCGAAATCATGGGTCGGCGTGAACCAGCAGTGCCATTTGATCCCCTTGTAGGGCTCCAGGGCTTCCGGTCCCGGGAGGCGGGGATAAGGCCGATTCGTGCTGTAGGCGTTACCTCCGACATAAAAGAAGGGGATATGATTTGTCCGCCGCGCCACCTCGAGGACATATCGGTTGTCGTCCGGGATGTCCGGGCTCTCCGGATCGGCGAAGACAACAGCCTGCTGAACTCCGGCGCGGTCAAGGACCTTTTGGACCTCCTCAATGGGGAGGTGCCTGCGCCCTATGTGGACGTGAGCGTCGATGATGCGCATGGTATTCCTCTCCTCAACAACCTTAAGAACTGACGACTAAACGACTGTACGACCTGATGAAAAATCGAACTTTCGACAAAACGACTTAACGACCAAACGATTTAACGACTAAGCGAACTGACGACTATACGACTAAACGACTTGGCGACTCGACGACTTTACGACTTAACGAATTAAGGAAAGACTTTTCGTCCAGTCGTCCAGTCCGATCGTCGTTCTTTCGCTCCGTCGTCTTGTCGTTCCTTCGTTTCCTCGTCACGTCGCTCCTCCGTCCAGTCGTTCCCTCGCCAAGTCGTTCAGTCGTCAAGTCGCTTCTCTTCCCTCATTCGAATAATACGTCGCCGAGGCCGTTTCCGACTCGCTCACGGTCACGGATTGAACGCGGACCCCCCTGCCCCGAAGCTCCCTGGAGGCCTCCATGAAAACATGGCTGGCAATGTTCTCCGAGGAAGGGCTTTTCCCGGAAAACGCCGGGCACTGGTTCAGATCGCAGTGGTCCAGTGGAGCCAGAACGCGGGCAAGGATCTCCTTGAGGACCCCGAAATCAACGAGCATCCCCGAACCGTCCAGGTTTTCCCCGCGGACTGTCAGAACCACACGAAAATTATGTCCATGGATGGATTCACACTTCCCGCCGCTTCCGACGATCCGGTGGGCGGCTGCAAATCCACCGTGAACGGACAGGCTCCAGGTCATGGTTCCGCCTCCTCTTCCGGGAAAAACATTTTTAGCCGGTACCGGTTTCTCAACGATTTTAACCAGCGCTCTTTTTCCTGGGCGAAGGATTTCTGGACCAGTTCATCTCGGATGTCATCCCAGGCCTCGAACACACCCACGTTCCCCCATCTTCCGGGATCTTCCTCATAGGCCTTTTCGATATCGGAAGGCAGGACCTTCACGAGGAACCTGATGCGGCTTTCCGCATAAAGGGAGGCAAGCAAAGCCTGTTTAAACCTCCCCACGACTTCTTCCTCCCCGACACCCCACGTTTCAAGTTTCGTATTGAAAGCCTCCTGGCCTCCCAGGTTTTCAAGGTATTCCGCAAAAGCCCCTTCAGCCTGTTCTTCCTCCAGCCGAAATCCTCCTATATCCTCCCGTTCTTTCAGGATGAGAAGACGGTTGATGTAAAGATTCAGGAGTTCAGGGAATTTTCCGCCCTCTCCGGGTGTTCTCAGGAGACCGAAATCCTCCTCCAGGGCAATGTCCGACCACAGAACGGGATCGTTCTCAACGATGGCCGCGATCCCATCCACCAGGACCCACTCCTGACTTGGAGGGTCAGGCTCCGCGGCGATCCCCGGCGCAGTTCCAAGCAGCACTGCAAGGACCAGGGTTATTTTCAGGTTTCTTTTTAAAAGGTATATCATATTCATTTGATACCCGGAAATTAACAGGCGGGATCGAGTTGTCAATGGATCCCGCTAGAAAGCATGGCCGATAGACAGGTGCCACCGGTATCGATCTTCAACATCCTCGGGGTCGGGGTTGAGCTTGTAGCCATAGTCGAGGCTTAGAGGGCCGATTGGAGAAGACCACCTCAGGCCTGCCCCGGTGGAACTGCGGAGATGAAAGCCCTGGCGACTGCCTTTTAACCATATACTGCCGGAATCCACGAAACCCACCCCCCGGAGGGTCCGGTAGACCGGAAAGCGGACCTCGAAGTTGCCATTGAACATGTAATTCCCGCCGATAGGCTCCCCGTCTGCGTCCTTCGGACCGAGACCATCCAGTACGTAGCCCCTGACCGAATTCTGCCCGCCGAGGAAGAACCTCTTGCTGATAATGACCTCCTCGCTTTCCCCGTAGGACTTGACCGATCCGAGACGGAGAAGGCCCGCCAGAACAGCCCCCTTTCCCAGGGGAACGTAACGGTGCGACGCAAGCTCGAACTTGAGGTATTCCGTCGCCGAACCCAGTCCCTGGGAAGCAACCTCAAAACGGAAATCCCCCAGCAGGCCTGACCACGGGTCCAGGATGTCGTCCCTGCTGTCATAGATCGCCTCCCAGATCACGGCTGCCACATCGGTCTTCCCATCGTCATCGGGGGAAAGCTGGGCCCCGGGGGAAACATCGAAAAGCCTGAGTCCCTCGAAAAAATACCCCAGCCCTACTTCCGTCCTTTCGGACATTTTCCGTGTAAAATCCACCGAAGCGGAAATGGCATCGCGGGAGTAACTCCCCCTTTCCTCGATGATGTCTGAAAGGGACGCGGACATATCAATGGGACGGGAATTGAACCAGGGGTGCTTGTAAAGCAGGGAAGTCCTCTGCTCGATGTCGCTCTTTTTCCCCTTGAGAGTAAGTGAACGGGCCATTCCTCCGACGTTCCTATGTGTCACAGAGGCCTCTCCCCTTACCTTGTCCTCGCTCCCGTACCCCATCCGAAAACCGACCACATAACGCGGGCGCTCCCTGACGGTCACAATGAGATCCTTGCGCTCGGAAGGCTCCTGGGGATCCACCAGCTCGACATTGACGGAACTCATGACGCCCAGGCGATATATCCGCTCCTGGGCTTTCAGGATCTTTTCCTGGGTCAGGGTCTCCCCCGGCCCGAGGTCGATAGCCAGCCGTATGATCCTTGGATTGACTCCCTCGTTTCCCGTGATGATCACGGTCCCGAGATGCACCTTGGGACCCTCGTGAACCGTCAGGAGAACGTCCACAAGGTTGTTCTCGCGGCGCGCCGGTTCCGAGATAGCCACATTGGCATAAAGATAGCCGGCTCTGGAAAGCCAGGTCAGGATCTTTTCTCTGGCCTTCTCCACAGATTCGGGCACATAAGGATCGTTGCTTCCCAGCTGGATGATCTCGGAAAAAACTCCAGAATGTTCAAGGTCACTCCGGATCTGGAGGTTTCCGATAACCGACTGCTCCCCTTCCTGGACCGCGACCCCGATCCATACATCCTGAACATCCCCTGAGGGAATAAATTCCAGGGGGTCAACCACCACTTGTGCTTCCAAAAACCCCTGCTCATAATAGGATCTCCCAAGGTCCCGGACCCCCGAATCCAGTTCTGCCTGGACAAAGGGGGAACCCGGCTCGAGGCCAAGGGTTTTTTTTGCCTCGTCCTCGGAGAAATACATTGCGCCCGAGACCTCGACATCCCCCACAAAAACCCTGGTCTCCACCTGCAGCGTCATGGTGATATGCCTTTCGGACTCCTTGGGAGAATCCTCTTCCCATCGGACGGAGGCGAAAGGATAGCCCCCCTCGAAAAATCGGGAGATCACCGTTTTTTCCACCTCTTCCCTGGCCGTTGAAATGCTTGCAGCACCGACAAGCCCTTTTTCGAGCCTTTTCCGGACCCATTTCCCGTCCAGGACATCCGGGGGTTGAACCTCGAAAGTGAAATGGGGCCCTCGCTCAAGGAAAAAGGTGACGATCCTTCCCCCTTGGACCCGGGGATCGGGGGAAAGACTATACGTCACACGCGGAGTCAGAAAAAAATCTTCCTTGTAATGAGCCACAATCCTCTCCACGTCTTTTCGGAGAGTGCGCCCATCGAGTTTCTCCCCGGGCATGGAGGCGATAAGGCTCAGGAGCTTCGTTCGGGACATCCCCGGCTCCCCTTCCAGACGAACATCCGAGACGACCCCTTGGGTCCCTTCCCGGATCTGAAAGACCACCCTTTTCTGCTCTCTGAAATCCGGCTCGACCCGGAAGGAGACCTCGCAATCCAGAAAACCCCTCTGAAGATAATAGTCGCGAATTTTCCCGGTGTTTGCCAGGAGCCTCTGCTCGGTGACCTCTTCTCTCAGGGAAAGGTCCGTGCGGCTCAGGAGTTCCCCGTCCCTGATCGAAATGTTTCCCTCGAACCGGATCTCGGAAAGATATTGGCGCGGGGTAACCTGGTAGAGGAGAGTCAGTCCGCTCCCGTCCCTTTTCGCAAAGACATCCACCCGCTTGAACCGACCGGTCCGGTAAAGATTCCTGACCCCTTCCCCGACCGCTTCCGGCACCAGAACCGATCCCTCCGCCTGAGGCAGGAGTGATTCTTTCTCGGACGGGGAAATCTCGGTTCCCTGGACCTGCACCTCTTTGACGGGTTCGCCGCTGAGGACTGCCAGGGAACCCTGGGCCGCGGCCGGGCGCGAAGGAAGGCTTAAAAGGATCAGAACCCCGGCAATGGTCAGACGGCGCATCATCACGGGATCTGGAATTGGAAATCGAGATCAAACCCGAATTCCTCTTCCCCTTTCTGTTGGCCAATGAGAGAAAAGGAATCCGAGACCCTGTATTTCAAGAGCACTTCCTGTTCCTCGCTCGTCAGGACCGGCGTCGAATAGGTCAGGTAGAAGCTTTCGCTCAGTCTCTTGTCCAGCTGGACCCTTGTGGTTCTCTCCCCCGTGGAGGTAACGGCGGAGGGGTTGATAATCACCCGGTCGAATCCGGTCAACTCCTGGACTCCTGTTTCCAGGGATCCCCTGAGTTCTCTCGTCAGAAGCAGGGCCGCCTCCGCGGAGGACAACCCGGCCCTGGTAGCGAAGGCCTGCTCTCCCACAGCTCCCCAGGTGAGAAGGGAAATGATGTCGATCTCGCTCAAGGCGGGCGAAGACAGAAGATCCAGTTTGAACTTCTCGGGGACGCCGGTGGCGACGAGTTCGATGATGTAATCGGTAACCGTACCCTCCCGATCCAGGCCGGTGACCTCGGTACGGGCCGAAAAATCAAAGGCGGGCTCTATCCTGGCCGGGTTAAAGAAGCCGATGGACCCGCTGGTAATATCAAAGACATGTCCCCGGTAAACGATGGTCCCCTCGTTAAACTCCACCCTTCCCGAAAGAATCGGCCTTGCCGCGGTTCCCTGCAGATTGAGATCCCCGGTTGCCGTCCCTTCCAGCAGCTTGATGTCCACCTCGATGGGAGAGCCTGTTCTCATCTCGACATCCAGGGCCAGCCAATCCCCCTCCCTGGAAAATTCCTCTCCAGGGGCTCTTTTCTCCTCCCCGCCCATCCTTTCGCGGATCAAGGCCAGGAGGTTCTCGATATCCACCTCGCGGGAATACTTCCCCTCGTCCGCTGTCACCGTTCCCCGGAGGATGCCCCTCCCCTCGGAGAACCTCAGGACCAGATTGGCCCTGTTGACCGTGTAGAGGCCTTCCGGAAACCGGACAGGAACGGATTCCGCTTTCCATCCGAATTCTCCCTGGATCGGGCTGAAACGCTCAAGGATCACGTCGCCTTCCATCCGGATCGTCCCTCCTCCGGACGTCCCGGTGATCCCCCGGGTCCTGAGACGGTTTCCAACGATCTCCAGGTTTCCCTCCAGTTCCCCGACAGGAAGCTCAAAGGGCAAAAAGGCCGTGCAACGGGCCTCCTTCAGGGCAATGGAACCGCTCAAAACCGGGTCGGCCAGGCGTCCGGCCACCTGGAGCTGGACTGCGGCAAGTCCCGAGAACCGGTCAACCGTTGGCCTTAAAAAGGTAATGCCTTTTAGATCAACGGTTCCGTCAAGGGACCCTTCAATGTTCGCCGTGGGAGTGATCAGGAGGGTCCCTGTAATGACCGAATCCCCCGATAAAAGGGTCGCGTCGATAAACCGGATCCCGGCCTCAGGATAATAGGAAAAGGGAACCTCACCCCGGGACCGGAAACGAAGGCCTTGAATCACAAGATCGTCGGTCACCAGGCTGCCCTTGACCACTGTCTTCCGGATATTGGCCAGTATCCCGGAAGCCTGTGCCCTTGCGGTGATCTTTCCACTGACGGCGTCCGGAGGAATGCCTACCCCGATAAGATCGTTGATGGCCTCCCGGTCGGCGTCTCCCTGCGTCCTGATGGTCCCGGAAAAGGGGAAATCGTTCCCCAGCTTCGCCTGGGCCTGGGCCGCAAAAAGACCGTTAAAAAGATTTGCCGTCCCCTGAAGCTGTCCCTCCTGAATCCTGAACCGGGCGTCCCCACCCTTCCAGTCCCTACCCTCAAAGGTGATCTGTTCCCAGACCAGCTCAGCAAGGACGTTGATGTCCCCACCGTCGAGGTTTCCGCTGGCCGTTCCTTGGAGATCCACCTCTCCGGCAAGAGGGACCTTGACCTTTTCGAGGGAATCGACGGCTTCGAGGGAAACCGGACCGGCGGATTTGAATTTTGCCTCGAACTTCCCCTTCGAGATTTTTCCACTTCCCGTTACCAGGGAATCTTCCTTGAAGATCTGGAACTGTGCCACTTCAAGGACCTTCCCGCTGAAGGTGGCGTTGCCATCAAGCCGGTCGAATCCCTCTGTCACAACGGATCCCGATTTCAGGGAGATCCGGATATCCGCCTCCAATCCCGAAGACCCAACCACCCCTTCCACCCGGCCGCCTAACCGACCGGTGACGAAAGGATCCAGGCCCGCGGCTCTTTGGAGATCCACCGCATCACCATTGGCGACCTCAAATTCGAACCACGGCTTTTGGGTTTTCCGTTCCCATGGTAAATGTCCTTTTCCGGCGATCGTGGTGGATCCGGCTTCCACGGAGGCTTCCCGCAGACTCACACCGGCCCCGTCGATTTCAAGGCGACCCCTCGCAACCCGGGCGGAAAAAAGATCCAGGCCAGGTTCTTCCAGGACCACGTCAAAACTCCCCTGGACTTCAGACCAGGTACCCTTGAGGCTCCCGTCCAGATCCGCCGACCCACGGAATCCACCGGCCTCGGGAAAAATATTCCAGCGCCCCAGATCCGTTTCGCTGCCGGAAAACCTCAAGTCAGCACCCTCTTTGGAAACGGCCCCTTCTCCCGTTAATTCCAGGGTACCAGCCTGGATCGTAAAGGAAAGATCCCTCAGACCAGCGATCCCGTATAGGCCCCCCATTTCAAACAAGGCCGACACCGGCTCTTCCTGATTGGGCAAAGACAACCCCAGGTCACCGGAGGCCGCCAGTTTGGAAACACCTCCCGACAGATCCCCCGAGGCGCCGATTTTCGCGTTAACCTCCCCTTCCAGCGGCAACCCGGCATCAGAGACCTCGGCTGCCAGTTTTGAAAGAGGATATCCACGGGCGATGGCGGTTAATCGATAGGGGAACCGGGATGAAAAACCAAGGTCGAAATCTACCCCAATGAGTTCCCCGCCATACAGGATCCGGGCGTTCCGGAAGGCACACCCGCCGGGATCCAGGGTGATCTCGGCTTTCATGTCATCCAGAGTCTTCCCGGCGACCTGAAGATCCCGCCCATCCATTCGACCGGTGAAGGAAGGCTTTAAAGGACTTCCCCCCACACTCCCTTCAAGGGAGACACGGCCGGAGATCCCTTCCCAGGGGAGGGGCAGTCGTCCCAGATCCACGGCAAGGGAGGCCTCCCCAGAGAATTCACCTTCCTTCTCCAACGGTACCCGGCCCGAAAGTTCCACGCTCACGGTTTCTCCCAGGAGTCTTACCTTCTCGAGGCCTAATTCTTCAGGCTGAAAAAGGAGAATGGCCTGAAAAGAATCAAATTCCAGGCCTGTATCGTCCTTAAAGCCTCTCCATCGCACCTCCCCCACCCCCGTTCTCAGGACAACTTCCCTGGAATCCGTGGGGATGAACCTCCGCCGGTCAAGGGCGATGGTGATGTTTCCGGTTTTCAGGGCCAGACCGTAAGACTCGTCATAAAAAGAAACTTCCGCGTTCATCAGGGTGATCTGGCCGATCTCGAACCTTAGTGGAATGCCCCGTCCAACAATTCCCTGCCCTTCTCCCGGCTGGAATGGGGGAAGGGGGTCAACCATGACCCTTCCATCCTCTTTTCGTACAACATCAAGGGAAAGCCCCTCGATGAGGATACTCTTAAGGTGAAGGGTCCCTCGCAGAAAAGCGTAAGGATCGATGCTTATCGCCATCCTGGAAAGGAAGATCGGTTCTTCCCCTTCCTCAGGGCTCTGCAGGGAAACATCAGAAAAAGCCACTCTCGTTAAAAAAAGGTTTCTCTCGAAACTCCCGATGGTAACCTTGACGTTGAGATGTTTTTCCACCTGACCGACGACAAGGTCCCTTAGCCAGCGGTCCACTTTCGGGCTGGTGGCCAGGTGCAAGCCAGCAGTGAAGACAGCAAGAAAGAAGATGATGAGAAGTGCCAGGATACGTCTTTTATTCAAGGTCTTTTTCCCCGGATTGATCACCTTCCGGGGGTTGGGCGGCCATTTCCCCCACCAAGGGGCAAGCCAAGAATTTCCATGACTTTCTGGATATCCTGCCAGACGTCGCGCTTGGCCTGCGGGTTCCGAAGAAGATAGGAGGGATGGTAAGTCGGGATGAGGGGAGTCCCTCTAAAATCCCAGATCCTCCCCCGGAGAAGGGAGATCCTTTCCTCCGTGCCAAGGAGCGTTCGGGCGGCGAAACTGCCAAGGGCGCAGATAACCCGCGGCTGGAGGATCTCGAGCTGCCTTTCGAGAAAGGGCCAGCATTTTTCAATCTCTAACGGGTCAGGGTCCCTGTTCCCCGGCGGGCGGCATTTGAGGACGTTGCATATGTAGATTTCCTTCCGGGAAAGACCCATTGCGGCGATGATCTTTGTCAGGAGTTCCCCCGCCCTCCCTACAAATGGCTCTCCCTGGAGGTCTTCATCCCTTCCGGGAGCCTCACCCACAAAGACCAGCTCCGCGTCCGGATGACCGCTCCCGAACACGAGATGTCTCCTGCCCTTGAAAAGAGGACACCTTCGGCAGTCACCCAGATCCTCGCGGAGTTTTTTCAATTCCTCCTCCTTGCTGACGGGGGCAGCATCCGGGAAACCGGTCCGGCCTTCGAAATCGAGACCCATCGATTCGACATATATTTTCCTTAAATAGGACATTTATCCACCATCAGGGTCGTCGGAGGATCTCTTTTTCCGCCAGAGAGCAAGGGCGCTGTCGAGAATCCTGCCGGCCATGATCTTCTTGGACATCCTGGGCAGGTTTTCCATATTGCCATCGGGGTCGATGAGGACGGCCTCGTTTTCGTCGGACGCGAATCCTGTTTCTTCCCGGGACACGTCATTGGCTACGATAAGGTCAAGCCCTTTTTTCTGAATCTTTCTCTTCGCTTCCTCTACCGGGTCCCCGGTCTCGGCGGCAAAACCCACAAAGAGTCTTCCTCTTTTCTCGGGAAGAAGCTCCATGAGGATGTCCGGGTTCCGCGACAAATCCAGAGTGAGGGTTTCCTTTCCCTCCTTCCGGATCTTGACCTCGCTTGTCCGGGCAGGCGTGAAGTCGCCCACCGCCGCGGCCATGATCAGCCAGTCGGTATTATCAAGAGCCTTTTTAACTTCCTGGAACATCTCCCTGCCCGAGGTGATCCTAGTCCTCGTGACAGCTGCGGGGACGGGCAACTCCACCGGGCCTGAGATCAGGGTCACCCGGCCTCCCCTTCGCGCCGCGGCCTCGGCGATGGCATATCCCATCTTGCCGCTGGACCGATTGCTCAGGAATCTCACGGGATCCAGCGGTTCCCTCGTGGGTCCGGCGGTCACCAGGATCCTGAGGCCTGCAAGATCCCCTTCGGAAAAACCGTCCGAAACCGCCTCGATGATTTTTTCCAGACGGGCCAGCCTCCCAGGTCCCTCTTCACCGCAGGCCAACTCCCCCTCTTCCGGTTCAACGATCCTGGCTCCCCTTGCCCGCAGCACATCGACATTTTCGGCCACAGCGGGGTGGGACCACATTCTCGAGTTCATGGCCGGGGCCAGGATCACCGGACAGCGAACGACCAGTGTCATTGTCGTCAGCAGGTCGTCCGCGATGCCGGCGGCGGTCTTCCCCAGGTAGTTGGCCGTGGCCGGAGCAACCACGAAGACGTCGGCGGACTGGGCGAGGTCGATGTGGTTGATAGTCCCCTCTGCCGTCGGGGAAAACATATCCATTGCCACCGGGTTCCGGCTCAAGGTTTCCAGGGTCAAAGGGGTGATGAACTTCGAGGCGGCCCGGGTCATGACCACGGAGACATCGGCCCCTTCTTTCACAAAAGCTCTCACCAGTTCGGCTGCCTTGTAGGCACCGATTCCTCCAGTAACTCCGAGAACGATTTTTTTCCCAGTCAATCTGGAAGCTTTTCCCGTATCCATCGGTTTTTTCCTCTATTCCCTACCCCTGCAGGTAGGGGTTGGAGGCGCGTTCCCGGCCCACAGTCGTGGCAGGTCCGTGACCCGGATAAACCAGGGTATCGTCGGGCAGGGACAGGATTTTCTTCTTGATGGAGTCGATGAGGGTTTCATAATCTCCTCCGGGAAGATCCGATCTGCCGATGGATCCATCAAAGAGCGCGTCCCCCGGAAACACTCCCAGGGATGTCAGGAAGGTGACCCCTCCCCTGGAATGCCCCGGGGTTGAAAGGACCCGGATCTTTTCCCTTCCCACTGCAATCTCGTCGCCGTCATAAAGAAGACGGTCGGCGGGGGGTGATGGCTCCGATTCAAGGCCAAAATGATCTGCCGCGAGATGCGCCTGAGCAAGGTCGGCATCCTCATCCCCGGGAACCATAAGGGGAGCCCCTGTTTCACGGACCAGCGTCGCGTTGCCCCCCGTGTGGTCAAAATGAGCGTGGGTGTTAAGCACAGCCTTCACCTTCCAGGACCTTCTCCGCAGAAGGGACAGGATCGCATCGCCCTCGTCACCAGGATCAATGACAACCGCCTCTCCGGTCTCCTCGTCCCCGAGGATGTAGCAGTTTGCCTGAAGGGGACCAACGGCCAGATGTTCAAAAACCAGTCTGCTCATTTATCTCTTCCTTTTTCTCGGATTTTTCCTGCTTTCCATGGAAAGAACCACCCAATCCCAGGACCTGCCGCTACCTGACGGCATTCAGGATTGCAGAAGAATGGTCACGGGGCCGTCATTGACAAGTTCCACCTCCATAAAAGCCCCGAACCGCCCGGTTTTCACCGGGACACCAAGAGAATCCACCACGTCGCAGAACTCCTCATAGAGGGTTTCCCCCAGATCCGGATCGGCCGCGTTCTGGAAACCGGGGCGGTTTCCCCGGCGGGTATCGGCCAGGAGAGTAAACTGAGAGACTATCATCACCTCTCCCTGAACCGCCGTCACGGGAAGATTCATCCGTCCCTCTTCATCCTCGAAAATTCTTAGGGACACGACCTTTTTCGCCAAAAACCGGGCATCTTCCCGTGTATCGCTCTTCCCGACTCCCACCAGGACGAGAAGCCCCCGGCCAACGGAACTGATCCTTTTCCCACCGACCCGGACTTCACACCGCGCAACCCTCTGGATATGGGCTTTCACGGGAGAGACCCTTCCAGCCTTAAAAGAAACCCTTTAACTTCGAGGCCCGACGAGAACCCGCCGATCTTTCCTCCGGCTGAAACCACCCGGTGGCAGGGAACGATCAGAGGGGTCCGGTTGGCAGCCATGGCCTGCCCCACGCTGCGCGCGCCCCCGGGACATCCCGCAAGAGCTGCCACTTCACCATAGGTCCGGGTCTGTCCATAAGGGATCCGCATCACCTCCCGGTAGACCTTCCGGCGAAAGGGGGATCCCCCCGCAAGATCGGGTTTGAGGCCAAGGGAAACCTTCTCCCCTGCCAGATAGCGGGCAATAAGCCGTGCCGCCGGTGATGGCGAAGGATGCCTGGGAACCTCGTTTGCCAGGTCGAAACAAACCTTCCGGATCACTTCCCCCTGGCCCGTGTAAACAACCACTTTTCCCAGAGGAAAATCCACTGTAAACCACGACCCACCCATCACCGGACCCGGCCTGAGAAAAACCTATTTTTTAACGTTTTCAATCCTTTACAGCCAAAAGTTAAGGCTGATGCAAAGTATACACCAAACCCCAGACCCACACAACCGCACAACCCGCCGACCCTTTCAAGGGTGGAAAGTTCCATCCAGGCAAAGGACCTGGCGGCCGCCCAGACAACGATGAACATGATCAGGGCAGCTGTCATCGCGCGTGTGGACTCCTTAACAAGATCCCGGTCCACCCACCCCGTCCCTTCCCGGCGGGTGAAGGAAGCGGCGAGAAAAAGAAAGTTGAATCCCGAAGCGATAGATGTTGCCAAGGCAAGGCCGGCATGGCCCATGGGCCCCATCAGAACCACATCAAGGACGGCGTTAACCAAAAAGGCAAGGGTCGCCGCCGTAAAGGGGATCCTGGTATTTTCCTTTGCGAAGAAGGCCCGGCCGAGGATCTTTATTCCGATAAAAAAGGGAAGACCCAGGGAGTAATACAAAAGAGCGTGCCCGGCACCAGCCACGTCCGCTGACCCGAAAGCTCCCCTTCCGAAAAGAGCGGCCATGATGGGTTCCCGAAGGGCGATGAGTCCCAGCGCCGCAGGAAACCCGATAAAAGCCGTAAGCCCAAGGGAAAAAGAAACGGTTTTCCAGAAATCCCCCTCGCGCCCCTCGGAAATCTGTCGGGACATGGTCGGAAGGGCGGCTGTCGCGAGGGCGATCCCGAAAACGCCCAGAGGGAATTGCATCATCCTGTTCCCGTACCAGAGGTAGGTAATACTCCCAGTGGGAAGAAAGGAGGCCAGGATCGTGTCCACCAGGATATTCAACTGATAAACGGTCACGCCCAGGATGGCTGGTCCCATCATAATCCCGACCCTTCTGACATCCGGAGTCAGGGAAGGGATACCCAGGGTCGGAGTGGCTTTCATTGTCCTCATAGGTGGATACTGGATCAGGAGCTGTAAAAGACCGCCCACCAGCACCCCCCAGGCCACCCCGACGACCGGCATGGGCAGGGAAGGGGCAACCAGAAGGGCGAAAAAGATGATGGAAAGGTTCAGGAGGGCCGGGGCCAGAGCCGGTATGAGGAAATGACCGCGGCTGTTTAGGATACCCATCCCCAACGCGGCCGCACAGACAAAGATCATATAGGGCAGCATCCACCGGGTAAGCAGGACCGTGGTCGCGAAAACATCCGAATCCGGATCAAATCCAAATGCGATGATCCGCACAAGCTGAGGGGCGAAAAAGATCCCTGCCAGGCTCAGGAGCGTGAGAGTAAGGACAAGGAGGGAATACAGGTGGTCGGAAAACCGCTTCGCAGACTCCTCTCCCCTTTTCCGGAGAACGTCCGTGTAGACCGGTACGAAGCTGGCCGCGAGGGCCCCTTCCCCCAAAAGCTGTCGGGCAAGGTTGGGGATCCGGAAAGCCACGAAAAAGGCGTCAGCCCAGAAGCTTGCCCCGAGCATGGCCGCAAGCACGGCATCGCGCAGGAGACCGAGGACCCGGCTGGCCACTGTCGAGGCCCCGACGATGCCCGCGTTGCGAAGGATCAGCCTTCTGTCTGAGGTCCCGCTATCCAAATCCTATCCCCTTGCAAAAAAGATTCGATTCCCCGAATCCGGATTCCGAGCCTTCCGGGAACAGGCAAGGCATCACTTTCCCCAAAACTCAACCGGGCTTGCATTCGCCGAACGGGGGGCAAATAAAGCTCTACCATTAAACCGTTTGACAAATCTGCTCTTTTCTGGTTACTTGCTTTTTTCAAATATTCGTAATGGATCCTGAATCAGGAGGTATTCGTTGGCCAACCACAAATCCGCCATTAAAAGAAACCAGCAGAACACCACGAAAAGGCTTCGAAACCAGATGAGGCGCACAAGGATCAAAAGCCTTACCAAGGAAGTCCTTTCGGCCGTTGAAAGCGGCGACGGGGAAGCCGCCCGGCAAGCTTTCAAGCGGGCCGCCCCTGCCATCCAGAAAGCCGCCTCGAGCGGAACGATCCATAAAAATACCGCCTTTAGAAAGATCTCAAGGCTCTCAAAAAAGGTCAACTCGACCCTCTCAGCGGAGTAGATCAAGCATGAGGCGGTCCAGGACGATTCTTTCCGGGATTCCTCCTCTCTTCAGTTCGAGGTCATAATCTGAAAGAGTCCCCAAGGCCTGGATGAGTCCTTCCCCTGTCGCCCGCCCAATCTGGCGGGCGAACTTGTCCCTGACCATGGGATAATTTTTCCCCATTTTTTCTGCAGCCTGCCGGGGAGACAACCCTGAATCAACGAGATCCCTTCCCCGGATGAGCTGCCGGAAATGCCAGGCAATCATATGGACCAGGTATTCCGGCTTGCTCCCATGGTCTAAAAGCCGCTTCCCGGCTGCCACTGCCTTAGGGTGATCCCCCTCTCCAAGGGCATCCAGGAAATTAAACACAACTTCGACTCCCCCGGGAACAGAAACAGAGAGATCCTCCCGCGAGATCCGTTCCCCATCCCCCGAACTGAATGCGACCTTTTCGATCTCCATCTGAAGAATGGACATGTCCCCTCCAGCGATCTGGACAAGGGCGTCGGCGAGTTCCCTGTCGATGACCTTGCCAAGCCGGGCGAAACGCTCCACAACCCAGTCTGTCATCTTTACAGGGCCGGGTTTTTTCAGTTCCGATACCTCGGCAAGACGGGAAAGGGTTTTAAAGAGAGAATCCTTCCTTTTCAATTCCGAGGAGGACATGAGAAGGCATGAGGTGGGATTCGGATCCTGGAGGTAGGCGAGGAGCTGGTCCATCTCACCGAAGGTCTGCACTTCCCGGAGCACGAGAAGACGACGATCCGAAAGAAAAGGCGCGGTCTGAAGGAATTCGACGATCTGGGTGGTCCCCGCCTCCCAACCGTAAATCATCAGGAAATTCATATCCCTGCTTTCAGGAGGGACGAGCCGGTCCCGGATCTGGTCTTCCCTCTCCTTGAGGAGGAAAGGTTCCTGGGAAACGAGAAGTATCGCCGGAGCGTGCCCGTTTTTCATCCGGGAGGTGGCGGTCATGGAGCGCTGGCCTCAACCTGGTCCAGGATCCTTCCCGCGGCCTCTTCGGCCAGCAAACGGATGGCGCCGGCGCGGTTCCAGTCCAACTGGACCGCTTCCCGGGAAAAGGGATAGGTCCCGGAAGCCGTTTCCTTCCCGGAAACAGCACGGGAGGGATCCTCCCCCTGGATCCTCCATGACACCTCCATGCTCAGTTTCTGCCTGATGGGAATTCCGTCCGAGTCCACGGTGGCTACGGCCTCCACGAACCGCGTCACGACGACGAAGAGCCTCCCGGAGGAAGCGGGGGAAAAGGTTCCACCTTCTCTGAGGGCTTTTTCGAGGACCCGGTCAATGCCGGGTTCGGGCGTGGCGTTTTTTACTTCCTCGAGGGCGCAGTTAGAATGGGGAAAGGGTTGAACGAACCGGTAGCCGCAGGACGAGACCAGGAAAATAAAAAAAAGAACCGCTGTGAGGGGAAGACGGGAATTCATCGCAGGACAACAGAAACGAGCCTTCCCGGGACAACGACAACCTTGATGATCTCCCGCCTCGACACAGCCTCCGCGACGCGGGGAAGATCAAGGGCCATCTCTTTCAGAACGTCTTCAGGGGTGTCGGGAGACGCCTCGAAACGGGCCCTGACTTTTCCGTTGATCTGGACCACCATTTCGACGACCTCGCTCACCGCCAGATCAGGATCGAAGGAAGGCCACGGGCAACGAAAGACACTGTATTCCATACCCGCCACCTCCCAGAGCTCCTCTGCCAGATGGGGGGCGAAGGGCGCAAGGAGAAGGATCAAGGTGCGTATGGCATCGGCCGCCAGTTCCCGGCCCCTGGGCTGTTTGGCGCCGCCATCGGAAAGAAACCGGTTCAGCTCGTTGAACAGCTCCATGATGGCGGAAAGAGCGGTATTGAACTGGAACCGGCGTTCGATGTCTTCCGTAACCTTTTTCACCGCCTTGTGCTTCATCCGCAAAAGAGTCTGGCCATTCCCGTCCGGTTCTCCTTCAACACCCGAACCGGCCCCGTCGAAGACCTGCCTGTTGCCCACCACAAGACGGTGGACCCTTGAAAGGAAGCGGAACGCACCTTCAACTCCCTGGTCGCTCCATTCCAGCTCCTTTTCGGGAGGGGACGCAAAGAGGATAAAAACCCTCGCCGTGTCCGCCCCGTAATTATCCATCATCTCCTGGGCGGGAACCACATTCCCCATGGACTTGGACATCTTGGCCCCATCCTTGATGACCATCCCTTGCGTCAGAAGCCTCGTGAATGGTTCGTCGGCTTTCGTGAGCTCGAGGTCCCTCAAACTCTTGGTAAAAAACCGCGCGTAAAGGAGGTGCAAGATGGCGTGCTCGATACCTCCGATATACTGGTCTACCGGCATCCAATAGGAAGCTTTGTCGCTGTCGAAGGGAGCCTTGTCGAAGTGGGGGTCGGAATACCGGAAAAAATACCAGGAGGAATCCACAAAGGTATCCATGGTATCCGTCTCCCGCCGGGCGGGCCTTGAGCAGGAGGGACAGGTCGTGGGGACAAAGGTTGGTGAGGTTGCCAGGGGGTTTCCCTCCCCCGTAAAGCGGACATCCTCCGGAAGGACAACGGGAAGGTCGGCTTCCGGAACGGGGACCGCACCGCAGGCGTCGCAGTAGACGATGGGGATCGGCGTCCCCCAGTATCGCTGACGGCTTATCAGCCAGTCCCTGAGGCGATAACTCAAGGCGCCCCGGCCCCAGCCCTGTTCGGCCATGAAGGCGATGACATCGGACATCGCTTCCCTGTTTCCACGTCCGTCGAAGGGACCGGAATTGACCATCACTCCGTCCTCTTCAAAGGCCCGATCCATATTCCGGGAATCCAGGTTTCCATCTTTTGCCTGGATCACCACGCGGACAGGAAGGCCGTATTTCCTGGCGAACTCGAAATCCCGCTGATCGTGGGCCGGAACTCCCATCACCGCCCCGGTTCCGTACTCCATGACGACATAATCGGCGACATAGATGGGGAACTCCTCTCCGGTGGCCGGGTTGATGAACTTCCTGCCTGTGTCGATCCCCTCCTTTTCCCTTGTTTCGTCTGTCCTCTCGATAACCGTCCTGTTCACGATGGTCCGGGAGAACTCAAGGACTTCCCTTTCAACAGAAGTCCCCCGGACGAGTTCTTCCACAAGGGGGTGTTCCGCCGCCAACACCATGTAGGTGATGCCGAAAACGGTATCCGGCCTCGTGGTAAAGGTCGAGATCACGCGGTCGGAACCGGCGACCTGAAAATCGATCTCGGCTCCCTCGCTCCTCCCGATCCAGTTGCGCTGCATGACCTTGACCCTTTCCGGCCAATGATCCAGTTTTTCCAGATCGTCGAGGAGCTCGTCGGCATAATCCGTTATCCGGAAGAACCATTGTTCCAGATCTTTTCTCTGGACCGGGGATGAACACCTCCAGCAGCCGCCCCCCTCAACCTGTTCGTTGGCGAGAACGGTTTGGCAGGAGGGACACCAGTTGACCGGCGCGGACTTTCTGTAGGCCAGGCCTTTCTCAAGGAATTTCAGGAAAATCCACTGGTTCCACTTATAATATTCGGGTTCGCAGGTCGCGAAGGTCCGTTCCCAATCGTAGGAAAAACCCATCCTTTTCTGGACCTCGATCATTTTTTCGATGGAGGATCTGGTCCATTGGGCAGGGTCGACCTTTCGAGTGATGGCGGCGTTTTCGGCTGGAAGCCCGAAAGCGTCAAATCCCATGGGATAGAGAACATTAAACCCCTTCATCCTCAGAAAACGGGTGTATGTATCTCCGATGGCGTAATTGCGCATGTGCCCCATGTGAAGTTCGCCGGAGGGATAGGGGAACATCTCCAGGCAATAGAACTTGGTCCTTCCAGAGTCCTCCTTGACTCGATTAAGACCCGTTTCGGCCCACTTGCTCTGCCATTTTTTCTCGATATCGCGAGGCGTGTATTTTGGCGCAGGCATTTTGGTGAACCTCCCAGCGATGGGTCGAAGGTGAAGCCCACCCGGAAAGGGTGAATTTACTTCAGGAGTTCCTGAACGGTCGAGAGAAGTGCGGCAGACTGGACCGGTTTCGCGACATAGGCATTCGCACCAAGGGCCAGAGCGCGATCCTTGTCCTCGGAGGCTCCTTCCGTGGTGATGATCACAATGGGTATGTCCTTATAGGTTTCGTTGGAACGCACAAGGCTCACCAGCTTCAGTCCGTCCATAATGGGCATGTTGATGTCGGTAAGGATGATGTCGACCTTCGATGAGGAAAGTTTTTTCAAACCATCCACCCCGTCCGAGGCCTCGATGACCTCGGCCCCGGGAATCCGGCTGAGGGTAAAACGGATCAACTGCCTCATGGTGGGTGAATCCTCGATGACCAGAAAGGTCGCCATCGGTAAACCTCCTCCCTATTGGGTCAGAAGGTCCAGGAAACCCTGGTAGGTGCTCAGTTTCCTCTTGGATTCGGAAAAAAGTCTGGAACTGAAAATCGCCGTGGCCGCATGTCCCGCGAGGAGGGTGAAAAGTTCATAATCCACGGGGGAGAAATGGGTCTTCTGCTGGAGAAGCCGGTATAACGCCACCACTCCGATGACGTCGCTTTTAATGGTCAGAGGGATGCAGACCAGCGGGTCTAGGAGCCGCTCCTTCACGCTTTCGGGAGGGTCTTCGTTGAAATAGTCCTGATTGGACTCGACGGCCTGACCGATGATCCCCTCGCCGAAGTTCACCGTCGGGATCTCCGACATGGGGATCCCCTCGGCGGCCGCCGGGGTCAGGGTTTTTGTCTTCTTGTCCAGGAGGTAGATGCTGAAGATCTCCGCACCGATCAGGTTGATCATGATCTCAAGGATAATCTGCAGGACTTCCTTATAATCCAGGGTCGAATGAAGCTGGTAGCTGGCCACGTAAAGGTTGGCCAGGTTGTTGTTCTGTTCCTCCACATCCACGTATCGCTTTGCGAAATCAATGTTTTCGGCCTCGATCTGGGAGAGTTTTTCCTCCAGTTCCTTCAACCTCGATTCGTAAACAGCCAGCTTGCTCTTGATTTCCTCAACCTCGGGTCCCTGCTGTTCCGAAGGGGTTCCCTTGAGTTTTTCCTTGAGGTTTTCCTCGAGCTGGATCACCCGATACCTGAGGCGCTCATTCTCCTTGAGAAGATCCTGGGTGAACTCCTGCCCCTTCCGAAATATCTCGATAAACTCTTGGCCTCTCTCCAGAAGGGCCGGATTTTTCTCTTGATCATTTTTTCCAGAATTCATTGTTTACTCCAATGTATTGATCTTTGTTGTCCTTCCCCTAATGTCATTCCTTAAAAATGTTGGGAAAATTACTTTCTATCATCGCTTCCGGGATTTTTCAAGCCAGTCAGGATGCCCGTTCGCTCAAGGATCTTTTTCCCGATCCTTTCGATAGATAATGTTGCCTGAACCGCATCGATCTGGACCGCGGCCCGCGGCATGCCGAAAACCACAGCCGATTCCTCCGACTCAGCGATGGTGAACCCACCGGCATTTTTCATTGCCAGCAGTCCCTGGGCTCCATCGTTCCCCATGCCGGTCAGAAGAACTCCGATGGCAGAAGATCCGAAGGCCTGCCCCACGGATTTCATCGTGACGTCCACCGAGGGGACATACCGGTCCCCGTCCTTCTTTGAAACCAATCGAATGAGGCGGCTCTGTCCACCGCGGACGGAAAGATGGAACCCGCCGGGAACCACAAGGATCCTGCCCGGCAAGAGCCGATCCATATCCTCGGCCTCTTTGCACTTTAAAGAAGTATTCCTTTCGAGGCGTTTTGCGAACTGGCCTGTAAATATGGGAGGCATATGCTGAACCACGATCACCGGCAGAGGAAAGTCAGCGGGGAGGTCCGCAAGGATCCGCTGGACGGCTGAGGGCCCTCCCGTTGAGGCCCCTAACACCAGCACTCCCTCCCGGGGGGTAAAAGAAGGGAGTTCCCGGGCAGAGGTCGTCGACTTTTCCTGATCCTTTCCAACAGCAGAGCGGCTCAAAAAAAACCTGACGTCCTTTCCGGCAACAGCTTTGATCTTTTCTCTCAGGTCATTGCGTATCTGGCCGAGGCGGTCCGAGGCGTCCTGTCCGGGTTTAACAACGAAATCAAGAGCTCCCAGATCAAGGGCCTTGAAAACGTATTTTTCACCTCCCTGCGAGCTGACGATCAGGACGGGAAGGGGACGGTTCTTCATGAGCCATCTCAAAAATGAAAACCCGTTCATCCGCGGCATGTTAAGGTCGAGGGTGATCGCGTCCGGAGGATGGGACAGGACTTTCCGGATCCCCTCTTCCCCGTCCGCCGCGGTTTGGACCTCTTTTATGCCTTCCATCCCCAGGAGCATTTCCTGGAGGATTTTCCGGTAATAAGGGGAGTCATCGATGACGAGGACACTTATTCCGCCGGGGGGCATGTTTTCCTCTCGATCCATAAGGCTTTCTCATCCCGCCTTGGCAGGCTCAGGGTACCGGCCGAAAAATCCGCATTCCACCATCAAAAGGGACAATTATTAAAAGAAAGGGAAACAGCCTGGCGTATTTTATGAATCCTGGGCCCCTCTCATCTGCACCAGGAGTGTGACTTCCTCGCGAAGCCATTCGGCGGCTTCCTTGCCCGCCTGACCAAACTTCCCCTCAAGGAGGGCGTCTCCTTCCGCCAGGTCATCCCTCAGCGCCTCCAGGAGCCTGGACGGTTCGGAGCCCTTGATCCGGTCCTCGTTGTAAAGGACGATATCCCCGGCAATGACGCGGCAGAAACGGCGCACCTCATGGTCCTGGTCTCCCCCTTCCTCCTGAGGGGATCTCTCGATCTCTTCAAGTTCCCTTTTCTGCAGGACCTGCTCGTCGCTCAAAGGTCCCGTGGGAGGAGGTGTCTCAGGGGGAGACTCGGAAACCTCGCCCTTCAGGAGATTCTCGATCTTGGGAATAAGGAGGTCGGGGAGGTGATGCCGTTCGATGTAATCGTTCGCCCCGTAAAGAGAGGTCGGGGCTCTCTTGTACCTCACCCCGTGATAGATAGAGGAGAGGAGAATGGAGGGGATGGGCTCTGCTCCTTCCCTCTGGTGCACCTTCTCGAGGATCTCGAACCCCATAAAATCCGGGAAAAACACACTGATCAGGAGAATATCCACGGGGTTTTCCTCGATGACCCGCAGGGTCTCCTCACCGGTCGACCCTAAAAGGACGCGGTATCCTTTTTCCTGAAGGATCTTCCGGATCAATTCCGCCAGGTCTTCTTCGCCAACAGCCACGAGAATCGTGGGGGCCCCTTCCCTGACCTCAGCCTCTTCGTCCGGACGCGGGAGCGGGATGAGGGGAAGGGGGGACCCGCATCCTCTGCAGGAGAAGGTGGAAACACCCGCGGGCAGACGGTCCGTATGAACCTTGTAAATCTTGCCGCACCAGGAACATCTGACAATGACATCAGAAGAAGCCGTTTCGTCACCGCGACCCATGCATGGATCCTTTCCGACAGGAAGGCCTAGTCCGCGACCATCCCCAATATTGACCCGGAAACCGGCATCTAAACCCCATCTAGGAGGGGTCCTTCCCTGTAGGGAATCATCTTGAGCCCGCCTTCATGAACGCCCAGCTTTTCCCGGACCTGTTCCGGCTCTTTCCGGCTCGTAAAATACAAGCTGAATCCGATATGGCCTTTTTCCATCAGGGAACTCTGGGGCATGGTTGTAAGGAGCTCTCCAATCTCCCGGATGGAGGATCCCAGTTGTCTCAGTTCACCATCGAAGGTTTCCAAAGGCAGACTACAGCAAACCTTGAAAAACGAGGTCCCCTTCCGGATATTATCCCAGAAACGGTGTTCCTCGTATTCCGATAGTGTTTCCATCAAGTCTTTTGAAAGCTCAATGTGGGATGAGAGATCCTCTCCGCTCCAGCTCTTATCCTTCCTTTCCAGACTCTCGAGATCATGGAGGAAGGAACCGTGATCGGATGATCCTTCACCGGCACCCTCACTTACGGACCAGACCATCTCATGGAGTATCTGTCTTCCCTGCCCGAGAAGATCCAGGACTTCACCGGAGAAAGGGATTCTGCCAAGCCTGACACCGTTTAAAAAAGTCTCGATCCGGTGAGAGAGTCCCGAGATCCTCTGGAGGTTGAACATCCCGGAAAGTCCTTTAAGTGAATGCGCATGCCGGAAGAGGGAATTGATGACATCCGGTTTTCGGTAGTCGTCCGGATGGAGATCCTGGAGACAGAAAAGGGACTTTTCCAGGTCCTCCAGAATATTCTGGGCCTCCACCACAAAACCGTTGAGCGACGGATCCAACAAACCTCCTCCGGTTTGATTTCAGGAACGCCGTGTTTTGAGCTTCATCTCCAGAAAAGCTCTGTCCAGGGCGAGACCAACGTGGCTCAGGAAAATATCCAGAGTATGTGTAGGTTCGATGACCTGGTCCCCGGGTATATTATCCCCGTACAAAAGGACCGCGACCCGGCCCATGCTGATGATCGGACCGACATAGATCTCGGCGGGTGTTTCCCCACCCAGGGCTTCGAAAAGCAACCTCTCCGTTTCCGATCCCGGGGAGGGGCCCTTGTAACTCTGATGCTTTACAAGCACCCTGTGAAAAATCTCGGAACTCCCCAGAGGCAGGACCAGGGAACGAACCACGGCGTCAGGATCTTTTCCTTCGCCCAGATCCACCCCGAACTGTCCAAGTCCCTTGAAATCCTCTTTCCGCACCAGGAAGAGGATCGCCCTTGACATAAAAAGGGACGCAAACCTGAGGGCCAGAAGGGTGACCTCTCCGCTGATGTCCTGGCGGTTGAGTTCCTGAACATACGAACTGAGCTCGGACATGTGGGGATCAACGGGCTGGTCAGTCGGGATTTCCGGTTCCTCTTCTTCCCAACCCTCAAAGGGCAGATCGATCCCGTTCAGTTCTTCCACCAGTTCCCCCTGAATGTCATAGTATCCGGGAGACATATCCTTTGGGGTCTCGAGGGGGGGGGAGCCATCAGCATCGCCCTCCGATGCTTCCGGGGCAGCCTCGGGGGAATCTTCCCGGGCATCCTTCTCGGGAACGTTCATTTCCCCGCTTGCCGGAGTTTCCTCCCCTGGAACTCCCCTAAGGGCTGTTTCGACGAGGCTCCGCGTGACTTCCTCCCCTTCCCCGGTGTCAGGGAGCGGAAGGACCTTGAGCCCGGGAATCTCTTCCAGTTTTTCCCTCAAACCTTCCGGAAGGTCACCCCTATGCACGAGGCCCACGGGGAGACAAAAACCCAGATCCCAGATTGTGGAAAGGATCTCCAGCCCTCCCAATTTCCTGCCGTCAGTGATCCCTGATGCCTCGATGTCCAGAATAAGCAAAGGGAGAATCCTTTTCTCCCGGAGTTCCTGAATCCGGCCCAGGCCGTCTGCTCCATCATCATGGAGCAGCGGCGTTACCCCTTTGCCCCTCAGGGCATCCGCCATTCCTTCCGCGATTTCCCTTTCCAGGCCGATAATGACAACCGTGCCATGAGGAGCTCCCTCAAAGGGAGGAAAAACCTTTGGAATTTCAAATCCCTCCAGTTCCTGCATCAAGGGAGAGGTTTCCTCTTCGAAACCCTCCTCAAAGACCTCCTCGCCATCGATGTCATCTTCACTGGTTTTTTCTTCCGACATTTCGCCCGGAAACTCCATCGCCGGCGCTTCTTCATCCGGGGCCTTCTGGCGCACCATTTCGTCACGCCGGCGAGCCCCCTCCATGACCAGGAACTGACACCCTATTCCCTGCTCCAGGAAAAAGGGCGCGACCTTTTCCAAAAGAGGCTTGTGTTTTTCCTCGTCAATGAGCTGAAAACTGAAGGTCCCTTCCTCCCAGTGGAAAAGGGAATAGACAAGCTCCTCAACGCGATTCTTCAAAACCTTGAGAAAAGCTTCAGAAGTGATCCCGAGCCTCTGATGCAGAAAATCCTTGACCTTTTGGTTGGAAGGCAGGTCCTCCAGTTCCTTGCGCAGGGATTCGATCTGATCCTTTTCCACAAGGCCGTGATGCATGAGATGGCTCAAAAGCCCCTCTTTCTCATCGGACCTTGCGGCGTAGACAACCTTGCCGGCCCTGACATAGATGCTGGCCCTGTCCCCTGGGGATTCGATCCTGAGAAGCCCCGACCTGTTGGAAAGACTCACGATCTGAAGGATCTCGCCAAGGGAAAGATCCTCAAGGCGGCCCACAAGGCTCATGGTAGGATCCAGGACCGCCCCCTGGGTTCCAACTGGACTTGAATTTCCCTGATCCGGATTCACCTTCCCTCCGCCAATCGGTCAATCAGGGGTTTCGGTAGCCCCGCCTCCATCATTTTTCTCTGGGTCTGGCTAAAATCGTAGGGGGTCCGGATGAAAGAGAACTGCCCGCGCTCCGTGTCGAGCAAACCGAAACAGGCACTCGGATTGCCGTCCCGCGGCTGTCCCACACTGCCCACATTGACAAGATACCGGTGCCCCTCCTCGATGGAGAACCCGTTTCCCGATACAACGTTTACGCTGCCCTGGGGATCCATTGCCACAACCACCGCCTGGTGGGAGTGCCCTACGAAACAGAAAGAACCTTCAAAAAAGGGAAAATTCATCTCGGCATCCCACAGGGAGAAAATGTAGTTCCATCCACCCGGGTCCATGGGGTTCGCATGGACAAGAGTCACGTCTCCCTCGCTTTGCCTCATGGGCAGGGAGCGGAGAAAATCAAGTTCCTGTTCCTCCATCTGCCCGATGTTCCAGACCAGGGCCGCCTTGGCATTGGGGTTGAAACTCCCCGGACCCATGAGCCCCGCCGCGGCAGAATCGTGGTTCCCCATGACCATCATCGAGGTATTGTCCATTATCCACCTGATGCAGTTGCCAGGATCCGGCCCGTACCCGACGGCATCCCCCACAAAATGGACCTCATCGACGCCAAGGTCTTCCATGGATTTCTCCACCGCCTGAAGGGCTTCAAGGTTGGAATGGACATCCGAGATAATGGCCGCCTTCACGCCTCAACTGTCCTTCCGTCATCTGCCCACTCCTCCCCGGATTTCCCGGAAGACTGCCTGCCGGAACGAAAAAGTGCGATGGTGAAGGGTTCCTCCAGGTTCAATTCTCCCAGGATTCTTTCGAGATCCTGCCCGATTTCCTCCGGAAGGTCCTTTTCCAGGATCCCGGTGTCAAGGGCAATCTTCCTGCTGGCAACATTCCCTGCGCCTTTAAGCGCTATTCTGAGGGCTTCTGTCCTCAGGTTTGAGTCCATGGACCCGGCTGGTCCCAAACCCGTGATCAAAACTTTCGCAGCGGGTATTTTGCCCTGCGGGGCGAGGATACTCATCCTGCCAAAATCAAAAAGGCCTCTTTTCTTTTTCATCAACCGGCTCACGATCCCGTTGCATCTCCAGTCCAGAAGCCCCAGAGCTCCTTTAAGAGGCCTGATGTCGCTGTAGTGGAAAAAGAGAATAACGTCACCAGCGAAATCCAGGCAATTGCCCTTCCGAACCAGGACTTTCATCTAGGATTCCAGGTCCAGGTCCGATCGGACCCGGTCGAGGATGCCGTTGACGAAAGTGCCCGATTCGTCACCTCCGAATTTCTTGGCCAGTTCGATGGCCTCATCTATGATAACCCGAATCGGGGTTTCCTTTTCACTCGTGAGTTCCGAAACGGCCAGCCTCAGGACGTTCCGGTCTACCGCCGCCATTCTCGGAAGTTCCCATTTCAGACTGGCTTGACTGATGAGTTTATCGATCATGTCCAGGCGGCTCAACGTATCCTCCACCAGTTCCTTCCCGAATGTCTTTGACTCATCCGGCAGCTTCCCCCATTCCAGGATCCCTTCAAAAATATTCTCCTGGGACCCGGGGTTCATCTCCATGCCGTAAAGGATCTTTAGGGCCGCCTCCCGGCCCCGGCGACGGGCACCCATTCGGCACTCGTCAGATCTGTTTCATCAGGTCCACCATTTCGATGGCCCCCAGGGCCGCTTCAAAACCCTTGTTGCCCGACTTGGCCCCCGCCCTGTCTACAGCCTGATCGAGGGTGTCGGCCGTAATGATGCCAAAGGTGATGGGAATCCCGGTCTTTAATGCCGCCTGGGCGATTCCTTTGGTTGCTTCCGAAGCGATGAAGTCGAAATGGGGTGTCTGTCCCCTGATGAGGGTTCCAAGGCAGATCACAGCGTCATAGTCCCCCGTCCCGGCCGCTTTCCAGGCCGCAAGGGGGATTTCGAAGGAACCCGGAACCCTGATCAGCGTTATGTCGGATGGGGAGGCCCCATGCCTGGCCAGACAGTCGAGGGCGCCCTCTACAAGTTTGGAAGTAATAAAATCATTGAACCGGGAAGCTACGATGGCAGTCTTTACGCCCTTGGCGTCCAACTTGCCTTCAATGGTCCTGTAACCTGACATGATCTCTCCTTTCGGGCCCTAGAATTCACCCAGAAGATGACCGAGTTTTTCCTTTTTGGTCCTGAGATAGGTGATATTTTTCTCCTGGGCTTTCACTTCGAGAGGGATTCTCTTAACGATCTTGATCCCGTAACCCTCAAGACCCACGATCTTCCTCGGATTGTTGGTCAGGAGCTTCATTTCCCTTATTCCCAGATCCATGAGGATCTGGGCGCCGATGCCGTAATCACGCAGGTCGGGCGGAAATCCCAGCTCCAAATTGGCCTCGACCGTGTCCCGGCCTTGTTCCTGGAGTTCATAGGCCCGCAACTTGTTGACCAGCCCGATCCCCCTTCCCTCCTGGCTCATGTAGAGGAAAACTCCCTTGCCTTCTTTCTCAATTGCCGTCAGGGCGCTTTCCATCTGTTCCCCGCAGTCGCACCTTAAAGAATGAAAAACATCCCCCGTAAGGCATTCGGAATGGACCCGGACAAGGATCGGTCCCCCCGTATCAACTTTTCCTTTTACAAGAGCCACGTGTTCCTGGCCGTCCACCTCGCTCCGATAGGCCTGTACGACGAACTCCCCGAACCGCGTTGGCAGGTTCGTTTGGGCAACTTTCGAAACAAGCCTCTCGTGTTTGAGGACGTATTTGACCAGATCGGCAATCGTCACGATCTTCAGATCAAAGCGCCTGGCGAAAACTCTCAGTTCCGGCATCCTGGCCATGGTCCCGTCGGGATTCATGATCTCGCAAATGACCCCGGCGGGTTTCAGACCTGCCAGCCTGGCAAGATCCACGCTTCCTTCCGTCTGCCCGGCACGGACCAGAACGCCGCCCTTGCGGGCCTGGATCGGAAACACATGACCAGGCCGATCAAGGTCCTGGGGGCCGCAATTTTCCTCCATTACCGTCTTGATGGTATGAGCCCTGTCGGCAGCGGAGATCCCGGTGGTGACCCCGGATCTGGCCTCGATGGAAACAGTGAATGCAGTCCCGTATTTGGCCGTGTTTGCGGAGACCATCTGAGGGAGATCCAGCTCACGACATCGCTCTTCCGTAAGGCTCAGGCAGATAAGCCCCCGGCCGTTTAAAGCCATGAAGTTGATGATGTCGGAGGTGACTTTCTCGGCGGCTACGACCAGATCGCCTTCATTCTCGCGATCCTCGTCGTCAACCAGGATGACGATCTTGCCCTCCCGAAGATCGGACAGGGCCTCCTCTATGGTCGAAATGGGCATGCCGGCACCTTTTTAATCCGTGATAAACCCCGACTGTTTCAGCCTTTCCAGGGTAATCCCTCCGGATCGGTCCGGTCCGGCAAGATCAGCGACGGCTGAAATGACGTATTTTAAGATCATATCCGGTTCCAAATTAACAAAATCGCCGGGTCTTTTCAATCGAAACGTCGTCTTTTCAATGGTTTCAGGGATCAGAGCCACCTTGAAACGCTCCGGGGAGGGGTCCACGATTGTGAGGCTGACACCGTCCACGGCCACCGAACCCTTGGCCACGAGAAATGGAGAAAAATCGGGGGCGACCAGAACCGTGAGCATGGTCGTCTCGCCCTCCCTGGTGATCTCTTCGATCCTGCCAGTTCCTTCGGCGTGACCGGAAACGAGATGACCGCCCAGACGGCCCCCAAGAGCAAGGGCCCTTTCCAGGTTCACGGGATCCCCGGTCTTCAGCATGGAAAAGGTGGTCTTTTCAATGGTCTCCATTGAAAGAAAAGACCCGAACCCTCCGGAGATCATCTTCTCTATGGTGAGACATACGCCGTTTACACAGATGCTGTGGCCGGGAAGGGATCCTTCAAGGACAAGGTCGGCCTCGACTTGAAGAATGGCACCGCCTGACCTTGGCTCCACTTTTCTGATACGGCCCGTTTCCTCCACGATCCCGGTAAACACTTTTTCCCCCTTATCTTGCATCGGCGGTGATCTGGACGTCTCCCCCAACCTTACGGCATCCCCGAAGGTCAAATTCGGGGGCATCCGGAAGACCGGAGATCCCCAAATCCATAACGGATGCCAGACCTGTTTCCCCGAGGAACTTCATGGCCACGAAATATTCTATCCTCCTTACGGCGGATTGGGCCAGGAACCAGGTCGCGGTCCGGGGGCCGCCTTCGACGAGAAGGTGAAGAACCCCGAGACTCACAAACTCCGGAGCCAGGTCGGACCAGCAAAACTCTCCCGAGGGAAGGGGAAGGGTCAGAAGGCGAACCCCTCTATCCTCCATGGATCTTCTTTTCCCGGCATCGGTCTTCGCTCCGGTTATGAGAACGGTCCGCCCATCCACGGCCGACTGGACGATCCTGGCTTTAACGGGGGTCTTAAGTTCCGGGTCGAGGACGATCCGCAACGGCTGCCGGGAACCTGGAATGCCTCGAACCGTCAACATCGGATCATCGGCCACGACGGTTCCGGAGCCAACAAGAACAGCATCGACCCGGGACCGAAGCCGATGGACGGCACGCCGGGCCTTTTCACCGGTGATCCAGCGTGATTTCCCTGATGAATCCGCTGTCCTGCCATCAAGGGTGGCAGCCAGTTTAAGGGTCACATAGGGTTCATTCCATCGGGCAAAATGCAGAAAAGCCCTGTTGAGCTCTTCGGCCTCGCTCCTGCCGATCCCCGTCAGGACCTCAACGCCCTGCCCCCTTAGACGCCTGATCCCCTTCCCGTTCACTAGAGGATGAGGATCCTCGCAGCCGACAACCACCCTGGCGATCCCGGACCTGAGAATGGCCTCTGTACAAGGGGGCGTTTTGCCATAATGATCGCAGGGCTCAAGGTTGACGTACAGTGTTCCTCCCTCGGCCCGAAAACCGGTCTTTGCGAGGGCCTCGGCTTCGGCATGAGGCTGTCCCGGCCCACGATGCCAGCCTTCCCCGAGGACGCATCCTTTCCCAACCACGACGGCTCCAACCATCGGATTGGGGTGTGTCCGCCCGGCGCCCCGCCCGGCCAGCCGAAGGGCCCTTTTCATGAACCTGAGATCTTCCGTTTCCATCACGGCTTCCCCTCGCCAAGGAGGAAGGCCTGGATAAAACCATCCAGTTCGCCGTCAAGGACGGCATCCACATTTCCCGTTTCAAAACCGGTACGATGATCCTTGATCATCCGATAGGGATGAAGAACGTAACTCCGGATCTGGCTGCCCCAGGCGATCTCCTTTTTCTGTCCCTGGATCTTTGCCTGCTCCTCCTCTTTTTCTCTCTTCCTCAACTCGTAAAGGCGAGCCCGAAGGATCCTCATGGCCGTGGCCCGGTTCTTGTGCTGGGACCTTTCGTTCTGACAGGACACCACGATCCCGGTCGGGATATGCGTGATTCGAACGGCGGAATCCGTGACATTGACGTGCTGTCCCCCGGCTCCGCTGGATCGAAAAGTATCGATCCTCAGGTCCTTCTCTTCGATCTGGACTTCCAGTTCCTCCTCCACCTCGGGGAAAGCGAAAACAGAAGCAAAGGATGTGTGCCGGCGGCTGTTTGCGTCAAAGGGGGAAATCCGGACAAGCCTGTGAACCCCCGTCTCGGCCTTGAGATATCCGTAGGCGTAGGACCCTTCCACGGCGAAGGTCGCCCCTTTGATTCCCGCCTCTTCACCGTACTGAAGATCCAGGACCTCAAGACCGTACCCGCTTCTTTCCACCCAGCGGGTGTACATTCTGAAAAGCATCTGGGCCCAATCCTGGGATTCGGTTCCCCCGGCTCCCGGGTTGATGGTAACGATGGCGTTGGCAGGATCCGCTTCATCTCCCAGGAGAGAACGGACTTCCAGATCATTGAGGGATTTTTCCATTCGCTGGAGCACAGGGATGGATTCTGCGAGAAGGTCTTCTCCCTGGCTTTGGTCTTCCTCGATCAGTTCGGCAGCCGCCTCGAGATCCCGGAGTCCCTTTTCGATCTTCCGGTATTCATCGACCGCCTCCCTTAACAGGCTGATTTGACGGGTGACCTCCTGAGCTTCGGCTGGATTGTTCCAGAATTCGGGGGAAGAGGCCTTTTTTTCCAGTTCCTGAACCTGGCCCATTTTTCTTTCGAGGTCAAAGATGCCTCCCCAGGGATTCCAGTTTTTCAACAGCCCCTGTCAGGGAATTTCTGAAGGTTTCAATCTGCTCCATTTTTTTGCCTCCGCTGCCGGATGCGGCAGAAAAGATTTATTGTTATCACAGTGAGGGCAACGATGACAATCCAGTCCCCGAAACGTGAATAAAAGGTGGGCTTTCCTCCGGTTTCGACATCGGTGACTATGACCCCCCGGGTGTCTAGGGGGATCCTTTCAACGATCCGGCCTTTCCGGTCCACCACCGAGGATATCCCCGTATTGGCAGCCCTGAGAAGGGGCACCCCGTTTTCACCGGACCGGACGGCCGCCAGAGCCAGATGCTGGTGAGGACCCCACGTTCTCCCGAACCACCCGTCGTTGGTAATGTTGGCCAGGATCCTGGAACCATCCCGGACCTCCCTCCTCCCCAGGGACGGAAATGCAGCCTCAAAGCATATCAGCACCCCACAGGGGACCGGAGTGCTCATGGGGCCGGACCATGAACCTTTCGCGAACTCTCTTTCCCCTGGGACCAGCCTCTCCACAAAAGAAAGAACCCTCTTGAAAGGAACATATTCCCCGAAGGGCACAAGAACGACCTTGTCATAGGTCTCCATCCGTCCGTCCGGTGCAAGGTGATAGGCCCGGTTGTAGATCAGGATTTCCTCGTCCCGTATCTCCCGACCCAGGCTTCCAACTATTAGGTGGACATCGTGCTCGCTCGCGAAACGGCGAAGGGAAGCAGCAATCCCGGATTTGTCCTCCAACACCAATGTCAGGGCCGTTTCAGGCCAGACAATAATTTTTGCCCCCTGTCTAGCCGCGTCGGCTGTCAGGTCCATATGGACACGGACCGCCAGAGCATCCGCCCATTTGAGATCCTGTGCAATGTTTCCCTGGACAACACCGACTTTGATCATCTCTCCCGATCCAGTTCCCGAGGCCAGGGTGCCGACCAGAGGGAGTATGACCAGGGCTGCAAAAACACACCCCAAAACCCGCCGGTCCCTCCTCTCCACCGAAAGGATTTTCCAGATAAAGACATTAAAAAGGACAACATAAAAGGAGGCCCCGTAGACACCCATTAGAGGGTAAAGGGGACGCAAAGGGGCTGTTTTCCAGAGGGCCGCACCGAGGGGAAGCCACGGAAAGGGAGCGGGGAACCACGACCGGGCCAGTTCAAGAAGAACCCAGATGGAAGGGAGAAAGAGCAGGCCCCACAGCCCCTTTTCCCGAAGGAACGGACGGGCCAGCGCGGTAAAAAAGCCGGGATACAGGGCATGGACAGCGGCCAGAAGAGCGATGATCCCCTGGTCCAGGGGGAAAGGCACATCACTGAAACGGGAAATGGAATGGGAAACCCAGCTGTAGCTGATAAAGAACCAGACCCATCCCGCGATCCAGCCTGCCAGGAAAGCCCGCCCTGCTGTTTTAAGCCGGGACGCCGCCGAGAGCAGCGGGATCAGGCATATCAATGACAAAAACCCCAGATCCGGCCGGGGAAAAGAGAGGATCAGGAGGATCGATGTCGCAAGGATTCTCGGGAGCAAGGGAAAAACCATTAAAATGCCAGGGACACCAACCCGGGGGCCCCTAGTCTCCCTCCTCCACGGTTCGGACCCGGATGCTCAGTACCCTTCGCGCATCCCCTTCCTCGACGGTAAAATCCATGGAACCGAACCTGCCCGTTTCTCCCTCCAGAGGGACATGGCCTAGAAGATGGCTGATAAAACCTCCCAGAGTATCGTATTCTCCCCGGGGTAGCTCCATCCCAAGTTCATCTTCCACATCCTCGATATGAGAACGGGCATCAAACACAAAACTGCCATCATCGAGGCGGGTCACCGCCGGACGCTCGGAGGGATCGTACTCGTCCTGGATCTCCCCGACAATTTCCTCGAGGATGTCCTCGATGGTCACGATACCCGATGTGCCGCCATACTCATCCACTGCCACAGCCATATGCACCTGCCGCGCCTTGAACTCCTTGAGCAAATCGGCGATGGTTTTCGTTTCGGGGATGAAATAGGCCTTCCGGCAAAGGTTCTCGAGGCTGATCCCCTCCGGATCCCCTCCCCAAAGCCTCAGCAGATCCTTGGCGTAAAGAATTCCGACGATATGATCAAGGTCGCCCTTAAAGACCGGAATCCGGCTGTGGCCTTCGTTTATGATGGTCTCCAGGACCTGCGAAAGCGGTGTTTCCCTTTCAAGAGCCACCATCTCGGTCCTTGGTACGAGGATCTCCCGAACCTTCGTATCGTTCAGATCCAGGACGGCGTCGATCATGGCATGCTCTTCCCGGTTGATCACCCCTTCCTGCTCGCCCACATCGATCAGGCTCTGAATCTCCCTCTCAGTGATGTTGACCCTGAATACGCGCCGGAAGAAAGACCTGCCTTTTTCAATGATGGAACCTTTCATGGTCTCAGCATACCCTTCTCATCGTCTGTCGGCCTTGCCCCGACGCTTGAGGAGCCTGTCCTCCATCTCCATCATCTTTTCAGCCTCTTCCTTGCTCTCCCCTTCATGTTCGTAACCTACAAGATGAAGGACACCATGGACGAGGAGCTTCTTGAGCTCCTCACGGGTCCCATGTCCCAGTTCCCCGCCCTGGCTGACAGCGCGTTCCCAGGAAATAACCACATCCCCGAGGAGCTCCTCACCCGCAGCCCCTCCCTCACCCTCCAGCTGGGAAAAGGACAGGACATCGGTTGCCCTGTCCAATCCGCGGTACTGGCGGTTCAGGGCGCGGATTTCCTCGTCATCCGTAATAACGATACTCAGTTCGGCATCAGGGTTCCCCAGGTCCATCAGTATCCTTGTCGCCAACGTCTTCAGAGCTTTCCGGTGGGATCGGGCCTTCGGGTTCCTGATCAGTAGCTGAACCATTTTTCATTCTCTTTTCCCTCGTATCATCCCTTACGCCCCCATGGCTTTCGGGATAATCGATGCGATGATGGAGGATTCCGGTGATGGTCCGTGTGAAGCTTTTCGCGATCTGGTGAAGATCCCGAAGAGTAAGGTTGGACTCATCGAGCTGCCCGTCGATGAAAATGTCGTTAATGACCTTTTGAACCACTCCACGGATCCGGGCCGGGGTGGGAGCGGAAAGAACCTTGGAAGCCGCTTCCACGGCATCCGCGAGCATGACGAGAGCCGCTTCCCGGCTCTGGGGCTTCGGCCCGGGGTAGCGGAAGTCTTTCGGGTCCACCGTCTGGACCGACGGGTCTTCCTGTTCCTTGGCCTTGCTGAAAAAGAACGTGATGAGCCTCGTGCCATGATGCTGTTTGATGATGTCGATGATCCTTCTCGGAAGGTGAAATTCCCGGCCGATCTCCGCCCCATCCTTTACGTGGGAAGACAGGATCAGGGCACTCATGTTGGGGCTGAGTTTCGCGTGCCTGTTGTCGCGATCCTCCTGATTTTCCACGAAATATTCCGGTTTGTTCATCTTCCCGATATCATGGTAGGCCGCAGCGACCCTGGCCAGCAGGGGATTGGCGCCGATCTCCTCTGCTGCCGCTTCGGCCAGCGACCCCACGAGAACGCTGTGATGGTAACTCCCCGGAGCCCGGAGGATCATCTTTTTCAAAGCGGGCTGGTTAAGGTTTGCAAGCTCCATCAATTTCATGTCCGAAGCGACGTTGAAGGTGGATTCAATGACTGGAATAGCCAGGGACGCGATGAGGGTCACGAAGATCCCGCTTCCCGCGGCGGATATCATTTCCGGGACTATTGAGGCGGAAAAAAACTCGCCTGAATAGAGGTGGAATACCACCCCCACGATAATGTTGGCCCCGCTCACCGCAAGTCCGGCCTTTATGAGGGACGATCTCTGCCGGCAATGGGTCACGCTGAAAGTGGCAGCCAGGCCTCCAAGAAAGGAATAGACGAAGATCGTGTGGCTCCATTCGAGGAAAGCAGCTGAGAAAATGGAAATCAGGGTGGTCACGATGAGGGGGACCATCACCGGGAACAGGGTCCCGGCCACCATGGACCCCAGGGCATAGGGAGCCACAAACCGGAGAGCTTCTTCTGAAAGGCCGGGGTAGGTGTTCGACAGGGCCTGGATCAGGACCATGAAACCCTTTAATACTGCCATCTGCAGGACAATGACGATGGCGATAATGACCAGGCCCCTCATATCCGTAGAGATCTGGCGGTATCCCACCAGGAGAACCATGTAGAGGGTAAAAATAATCATGGCGACGAACAGGAACTGACCCAGGATCAGGGAGGTTCGTCCGATTACAGGCGTTAACTTCTTTAACTCCCTTATCTTCAGGGCCTGTTCCTCTGTAATGGGATCCCCGGCCCGGACAATGACTTCCCCTCTCTGGACCTGATAATAGACAGGGCTGGTTCCCTGAATAGCCTTCTTTCTCCGGTTTTCGGTCTCGGAGCGGTTGAAGGTCATGTTCGGGCGGACAAGGTCCAGAGTCAGTCTCTCCATGAGCTGGCGAAGCTCCGTATCATATCCGGTCCAGTTCACCGAGTTGATGACCTTTCGCACCTCCGACCGGGCGATCTCCATGGACATGACGCCCGAAAAATCCTCGAGAAAGACCTCTTTTTGATCCCCCGAAATGGTCCGCAGGGAAATCCCCCGGCCTCTTTCCCGAAGAAGGGATTCCCTGTTTTCGACAATCGCCGCGCCCTGGATGGGTTTCATGGCAGCACTAAGGATCGATTCCATCCTCTCACTGAACCCTTCCTCGAAAAGGGGCTCCATATCCTCGGGATCAAGATCCAGGGAAACCTTCTCGATCAAGGTTCCGGAAGAAACGAGACGGTCGGAAGAAACCTCGGACCGGTGATACTCCAGCTCCCTCTTCAGCCCCTCCCGGTCGGGGGGGGAAGCCGAACGTATCTCCTCTAAAAAGAGCTCCTCGGCAACCCGCTGGGAGATGACCATCTCCCTTCTCCCTCTGAAAAATTCCCTGACGGACTGGAAATTTTTCAGGGTCTGGTCACGGTCGTAGTCGTAGACGACAGGGACCTCCGCCGCCGCCTCCCTTTTTCTGGCGGCTGTGGTAGCCTCATCCTCGACCAGGAAAGATCGCGTGGCCTTTATGTCCCTTTGGGCGATGCTTCCCGGCGTGTAATCCGCGACCTCGAACGTTTGGGACGGCAGAAGAAGGTAGGTCACAAGGGAAACGGTGATCCAGAACAAAAGGGACAGCTGGATCTCACGGTTCCATACCAGCAGGTTCCTGAACTTCCGGCGGTTCCTCTTCACTGATTTTTCGCTTTTTTTAGAGGCCGTCTTCCCGCCCAAGTCAAATCCCCCTCTTTTCATAAGCCCGGATGATCTCCTGTACAAGAGGATGACGGACTGCGTCCCGTTCGTCAAACTGAACGAAGCTTATCCCCTCGATCCCCGCCAGGATCTCCATGACCTGAATGAGACCGGAAGAGCCTCTCACGGGAAGATCGATCTGGGTGATATCACCGGTGATCACAGCCCGGGAATCGAAACCCAGACGGGTGAGAAACATCTTCATCTGCTCTGCCGTGGTGTTCTGGGCTTCATCGAGGATGACAAAGGAGTCGTTAAGGGTCCTGCCCCGCATGAACGCCAGGGGGGCGATCTCGATGACACCTTTCTCCACCAGTTTCAGGGCTTTTTCAGCCGTCAGCATATCAAAAAGAGCATCATAAAGGGGTCTGAGGTAGGGGTTGACCTTCTCGTACATATCGCCGGGAAGAAAACCGAGCTTTTCCCCCGCTTCCACAGCGGGACGGGTCAGGATGATCCGGCTCACCTCCTTGGAGATAAGGGCGCGCACGGCGGCTGCCATTGCAAGGTAGGTTTTCCCCGTTCCGGCGGGACCAATCCCGAAAACGATGTCATCCTCCCGGATGCGCTCAAGGTAAATTTTCTGATTCCGGCTTTTGGGAACGACGGACTTTCTCGGGGTCAGGACAAGGGATTCGAGAGCAAGTTCGGTCGGGCCGGTCACATCCCCGTTGATCATGCGACGGAAAAGGACCTCCATCTCGCGCTGGGTCGGACGCCCCCCCTGATCCATGCTGCGGATCACATCGGCAAGGAGGCCGCCAACCTCTTCCACTTTCTTGTCCGGTCCGTCAAGATACAGGGTGTCCCCCCTGAAACCAACCCTGACGCCGGTCAAGCGCTCGATCATCCTCAGGTTTTGATCCAGGTCTCCGGATAAAACCCTGGCCTGTTCCTGGTTTTCGATCTTGAGGGTTTTTTTCAATCCTGTCTCTCCGGGAGTGAAATGGAAGGCCCGTCCTCGCTCCATTTGATCCCGTAGGGGTTATTGAACGGATAGGAGATATCCGATTCCAGGATAAACCCCGATGTTAACAAACTGGCCAGGTTCTCCGGGTAGGAACCCTTCTCCAGCCGATACGTCTCCATCCCCAGCATCAGCCTTTTTTGCTGGGCCTGAACGATCGCTTCGCGAACGACCCTGGACTTTTCGGAAGTTGCCTGGGCAAGGAAATCAAAACGCCCCGCCGAGCCAGCAAGGATCGAAAATAGAATGAAAACAAGGATCCCGGCAAAAAGAAGACCGGAGACCAGCGCAAAGATCCCCTTGAACTTCTTTGCTTCCCTTACATTTTCCTGAGTTTTGGGTGTTGAAGCGGGGACCTTCAAAGGTTTTATCAACCCGAAACCCAGGAGGTCCTGGAGCGCCTTGGATGTTTCAAAATCACCGAGCAAGGAACGATAGGCGATTTCAGAAACGGTGTATTTGCCGTTAACAAGATCGAACACCTTCTCCTGGTCAACCGACAAAACCGTCCGGTCAGCATCCGCGGGTTTCGGTTTCTCATCACCGATCAAATCGAATTCCGGACCCTTTTCCTCGTCCCGGGGAGTTTTTTCCATCTCGGAACGCCTGAGGATTTTTCCCTCCGCTTCCGGCACCTTGGCAAAAACCATCTCCAGGGATGGAACCTTGGCCCGGACACCCGGCCATTCATCAATGATCCTGGCGGCTTCCATCAGGATGAATTCGGCCGGCATGGGAGAGATGAACTGCTTGTCATAGGTGACCTTGGACCCATCGAAACGGTAAGTACCGCTGGTCCAGTGGAAGATCTTGAAAAGGGTCTCTTTCATCTGAAAAACAAGGGCCTGTCGGAAAATCTCCTCTGTCAGATATTTTTTTTCAGTGAGAACGACACCAAGTTTCTTGGCAGTCCTTTTCTGTTCCTGCAGGCACTCTAAAAGCCTGCCCTGATCGAGAACGCCAGCCTTAACAAGAATATCCCCCACCCGTTCTTTTTCGTGTGTCTTTTCTGATCCCGCTTCAGCCCCCACTACCTTGCCCTCATCGAAGGTCACGGCGACGTTCTTGCCCTTGTCCTCAAGGTACAGGATTCCCGTTTTCCTCTGGTGGGAGATGAGCTGGAAGATATCGGAAAGACCGAAGTCCCTCAGAGTTCCCTTCAGGGCCATTGGATCAGGTCTCCTCGAGTCGATCGCCGACTTTTTTGAGAGCGAAAAGGTAGTAAAGGACCAGTAAAATCCCGAAAACCACCCTTAAATACAGGCTCGCTTCGACCTGAAGGGTCGTAGTGGACCTGAAAAAACCGTGCCAGAAAACCCATTTCGTCCAGAAGAGGGTGGAAAGGGTGATCATCACAAGGGCCTGCCACCCTGCACCCAGATAGACATGCCCCAGACCCGGAAAAAGAACAGTGGCAAATCTTGAAATCAGCGCCCGTCTCTTGTTGTATCTCATGATCTGCATCATCTTCCGGACTCGGCCTGCAGGATCCACCCCGCTCCGAACGACAAAGATCTGGCGGCACTGGGCACAAAGCTCCTCGGAAGCGGACTGGCTGCATCTGAAACAATGGAGACGGTTGCACTTACGGCACCGGGCCGCAAGGCGCAGCTTCTCGCTGACCGGATTTCCGAGGAAAAGGAGGGCTGAAACCCCGATGAAAAGGAACCAGGACCCGTTGAAAGGAATCCGGGGCACGATACCTACCCACAACCTGTTCCGGAAATCATGGCCTTCCTGGATCAGGGAGAGAGCGTCCAAAAAAGCGGCTCCCAGGTCCCTGTAGATGTCGATGGTGATTCTCTGGCCATGCTCCCTCTGGGATTCCATGAGAACCTCGGTAAGTCCCGGAGCCATTTCCTGGGCGATCCTGAACTCCTTCTCCCCCTCCTCCAACTGGAGGTTCTCCCTCAGGGCCTGGCTGAGATTGTAATGGATCTGGGGGTCGTCGTCATATCTCAGGGCCTGCCGGTAATGGTCGATGGCCTGTTCGATCCTCCCGGTACCCAGAAAAATGTTCCCGAGGTTGTTAAGGAACCTTGGATTATAGGGTGAGATATCTATGGCCTGCCGCAGGAGGGACTCCGCTTCCTTGAGGCTGTCTGACCTTTTCAGGACCAGTGACATTGTCGCGAGGACCTGGGAATCCTCGGAGTCGCGCACACGGAAAATATGAAGTTCATCAAGTGTTTCCGGGCCTTCCCCTGCCCTTTCAGCCTCATAGATGGCAAGAGGCCTGGATTGGGAAAAATAATCCCGGCCGAGGGCCAAAACATGCAGGAAGGCCGGGACGCATACCATCAGAAGCAGGGCGATTCCAACGGCGAGGCGTTCTTTCGGGGAAAGGTGAAGGATCATCAAAAATGCCAGGAGAATGATCCAGACCATGAGGGGCATGCCGAAAAGGACGGCTGCTCCAAGAAGAACCAGGAAGGCTATGGACCACAACCAGTGGGGCACTTTGAAAATATGAGACAGGTCGTGAATTATTCGGGGAGCAACCCTCAAAAAAACCAGAAAAATGGTCAGGAAGGACCCGAGGGCAAGGCCCATGAGAACCCAGAGAGAAAAATCAAGAATCCATGGGAAAAAGGACCTGAAATCCTTGAAGAAAACCCCCACTCCCTCCAGGAGGGCATCCAGGGCCGAGAGTACCCTGAACTGGTTCTGGCTCCAGATCGTCCTTGCCCTATGGAAATAGGGAGCAGGTGTATCGGGAGCGAGGTCCCTCGCATTGGCAATCAGCTCGAGAGCGTCTTCGTGCCTGTCCTGCCTCCGGGCCAGAGAGGCCTCTGAAAGAAGAGCCGTGGAAGGAAGATACAGGTTGGGAATACCTTTTACTTTTCTATATGCGATTACTTTTTCAAGGCTTTTTTTAGCTCCCTGGAAATTTCCGCGCAGGACTCCCTGACGGTAGGAGAACCAGTCGTCCTCCCATGACGGCCTCCAGGTCTTGGATTTTCCCACCACGAGGGAACCGTCATCCGTCCCGGTTTCCCCTTCCGTTTCCTCAAGGTCAAGGACTTCGGACAGAGGGAAATCAACCGTGACGTCGCTGACCTCGATGGCCCAGGCAGAAGCGCCGCCAAGGAAGACCCAGGCGAGGATGGAAAGGAGACAAAGCCGCCGGAAAATGCTCATCAGGATTTCAGGTCTTTTGACTTTCCTTGACGGCATCGAGGTATTTCCACTTCAGCTCGGCGGAAGCGCTTTTAATCAGCCGGTCTTCCTCCTCGCTCAGGTTGCCCTCTGTCTTGGTGACCAGGACGTCGATGATGTCAATGGTCTGTTGGGCGGCCTGCAGGTTTTTTTCCATCTGACCTGTCATCGGATCGGCCATATCCCCCATCTGAATAAGGGCGGAACTAAAAAGAGAGAAGATAAAAGTGGAAAAATCAACCTTGGAAATACCACCACCGGTGCCGGAAGCCTTGTTAGCCGAACCTTCCTGGGAGGTATTTTCTGCCTGCCGGGTCTCAGGAGCTTTCCCGGCCTTGTCAGGGGGCTCATCCTTTTTCCCCTTACCGGAAGAAGTGCGCCGATCTTCTACCTTGAAGGTCTTTTCATCCTTTTTGTTTTCGACCATGGATGTACTCCGTTTTTCCCTTTCTGGAAAAGTCAGCCCCGGCGCCCAATCTTCCGGAAACCCCATGCGGCCCCGGGTCGGGAAAGGCCGGATCCCTTTTCAACCGGACTCAAATATAACAATTTTGTCGCACCAGTGGCAAGGAAACTGAAGAGGCAGTCCAGAGTCCAGAGGAAAGGACTGGTTCCCGTGCACCGGTGCACTTGTGCACATGTGCACTCATGCACTTCCTTCCTCACCCTTAACCCTTCTTTTTTCTTTTCTTTTTATTCCTTCCCTTCGATCTCCTCAAGAGTCCGGATGATGGCGTTCATCCCCGGATCGTCGTTTATGTCATGAATGTCGATATAGCGGATGATCCCTTTCTTGTCGATGATGAATATGGCCCTTTCCGCAACTCCCTCCCTTCGAAGAACATCATACTTTAACGAAACAAGACCGTGGGGCCAGAAATCGCTCAGTATGGGGAAGGAGAGGTTGTTTCCCCGGGACCAGGCCTTCAGGCTCGGAATGTTGTCGGTGAGAACACCCAGGACCTGGGTGTCGGTGGCGGCGAAGAGGTCGCGAAGTTCCTCGTACGCCGCCAGTTGCCCGGTTCAGACAGGGGTGAAAGCGGCTGGAAGGAACGTTAAAAGGACATTCTTTTTCCCCCTGAAATCGCTTAGGGACACATCGTTGTCAAGGGTGGATGGAAGGGTGAAATCCGGGGCTTCTTCACCCAATTTCGGCTCGTTCGTCGGGCGGGCCGAAGGCACGTCAACAAAATGGGGGACTTCCCCCTGCCCGAAGCCGCCTTCTGCGGCGCAGGCCGGGGCCGGACCTCCCCACCGGAAAAGGGCGTCGAAAACCCGGTTCAGGGATCCCGATCCTTTCTTCCTCAGGATGTCGTCCACCGCTTTCCGATAGTTCTCGAGAGGCTGCGCCCCTTTAAAAATTTCACCGTTAATGAACACCGTCGGGGTGCTCCAGATATCCAGCTCGTGGATCCGGTCGAGGTTTTCCTGCAGTTCCGGGAGGTGGACCTGGTCGTCCATCGCTTTTTTGAACTTCTCCATATCCAGGCCCAGTTCCTGGGCGAGGCGGTCGAGATTTGGCCTTTTCAGCTCAGGAGCGTTCTCAAAAAGAAGATCGTGCATTTCCCAGAATTTTCCCTGGTCCCATGCCGCCCATGCGGCGAGGGCCGCGTTTCTGGAATCGTTGGAATACTTCCTCATGTAGGGAACCATCACCATGCGGATCTTTCCTTCGTATTCCTTGTAGAGTTCCTTGAAGGTCGAACTGACCTCCTTGCAGTGAGGTCACATGAAATCCGCGATTTCGATGAAGGTCACCGGAGCATTTTCCGGACCCTTGAAGGGTGCCCTGACCGGTTCGAATCCGGTGACCTGGGCCGAATCGACGGGGACGGCCGCGAGAAGAATCACAAACAAGACCAGAGAGCCTACTGCCGCCAAACTTTTCCTCATGAAATCCTCCTTTCAGGAGATCTTTTCTCCGTAAAAATCATTTGAATGGAATTATATCAGATGAGGGGTGAAGATGCCCTGTTTTCCCTGCCTTCCAGGAAGGTTGCCTTACTCGCCAGGGGGCAAAAACTGGGTTTGGAATCAGAACCTTTTACTGGCATACTCTGGCATAACGATTCAACAATTGTCACCATGAAAGGCGTCACCTGATGAAAAAAATGAAAGACCCCATCACCGACCTCCGTGAGATCATGGCAAAACTCAGGGGACCGGAGGGGTGCCCCTGGGACCGCAAACAGGACCATGGATCCCTCCGTCCCTACGTGGTCGAGGAGGCCTATGAACTGGTGGAAGCCATTGAAAACGGGAAGGACGAGGAGATCCAGGAGGAGCTTGGAGATGTCCTTCTTCAGATCATATTCCATTCCCAGATCGCATCGGAAAGGGGCGCGTTCGACTTCGATGACGTGGCTGAGGGGATCAACAGGAAGCTCATCAGGCGCCATCCCCACGTCTTCGGAGAAAACCGCGCCATGAATGTGGAAGAGGCCCTCGAGAACTGGGAGCGGATCAAAGTCCAGACCGAGGGGAAAAAACGGAGGGAACGCCACCCTGGGACACCGGTCCTTCATCGAGCCCTTAGGCTCCAGGAAAAGGCGGTAAGTTTCGGCTTCGACTGGGAAGAGACCCCGGGGCTCCTTTCCAAGCTTGATGAGGAAATCGAGGAGATCCGGGAGGCCATCCGGTCGGGGGACCGCGACCATATTCTCGAGGAGATCGGGGATCTTTTTTTCATGGCGGTGAACCTGGCGCGTTTCTTAAGTTTCAACCCGGAGGAAGCGGTGGAAAGATCGATTCAAAAATTCAGCCGGAGATTTAGCACCATGGAAGAATTGGCCCAGCAGGACCGGCGCAACCTCCATGACATGAAGATCGATGAAATGGAGAAATACTGGGAAAAAACAAAAAAACAGGAAAAAGATGGGCAGTGACATGGACACTGCGCCAACAGCCGGCATTGCGCCATCAAAAGGGTTTTTCGTTGGAATCCCTTGTTTCCTGGCCCGGCTTTGAAATTACAATCCGGACACTCGGGACTGAAAGATGAAACTGTTGCAGGTCAGAAATCAAACTTGACACGAAAAAATCCTAGCACCGGAGGGAACCATGAAAAAAGCATTCTTTCCATCAGTCTGTTTGTTTTTGGCAGCCTTGGTTGCAGTACCGGCAACCGCGGGCGAACTGGCGGGGGTTTCCATGGACGACACCCGGCAGATCGGGGAAATGACCGCTAACCTGACCGGCATGGGAATCAGGACCCGCACTTTCCTCAAGGTCAAGGTTTATGTGGCCGGTCTTTACATGGAGGATCCGACCGACGATCCTCAACAGATCGTCTCGGCCGACGAAACGAAAGGAATATTCATCCAGGCCATCGGTCCGACAATGAAGGCGGAAGCTATAAAGGATGCCTTGTGGACAGGATTTGACGCCAACACTGATGACAGATCGGAAGACCTGCAAAAGAGGATGGAAACTGTCACTGAATTTTTTACCGAACCTGCAAAAAAAGGGGACTCTTTTGCCTTCACTTACGTCCCCGGAAAGGGAACAACGGTTCTGGTAAATAACGAGGCTGTGGGAACAGTGCCTGGCGAAGATCTGATGAGAGCCGTATTTGCCATCTGGTTCGGTGATAAGCCCGCGGATGCAGGGCTCAAAGAATCGGTCCTGCGGGGAGTGGAATGACTCCGGCTTTTCCGCAATCGGCGAGGAAAGTATAAACCGTCATGAATTCCAAGGAAAATGACATCCTCCAGACGCAGCTCTGCCAGCGGGTCACCCGCATCTGCCGGAAGGCCCGCCCAGACCATTCCCGCAACCTCCAGTGGCTCAGGGAACACATGCACCCTTTCTTTTTCATCAGCATGAAACAGGAACCGGAGGCCGTCTCCACTCTCGTCCTACAACTCCAGTTTCTCGCCCGGAACCGCCGCCTCATCCTCGCCGACCGTAAAAAGACCTTTATCCTGGCCTGCCTGAACTACCCCGGATCCCTTTACGAGGTCCTCGGGAGCCTGCCCGAGAAGGACATCAGCTACATGGAGATCGTTCACTCCGACAGTCCCCCGGAAGGACTTCCGGACCGGATCGAGATCCAAAGGTACCACTTCGATCGCGTGCCTCATTCCGAAGTGGCCACGACAAAAAGGGTCTCCCCCCCCGCCGGAATTGTGCGGAGCGTCAGGTCCGTGATGAAAGAGAGATATCCTGAGTACGACCTGAAGCTCCTTGGGCGTCATCTGAAGCTCCTCTGGATCAACAACAGGGATTATGTCCGGGTGTCCCCTCCGGAGAGGATCGCCCAGATTCTCTGGCTTTTCGACATGGGAAATACCCATGGAGGGGTCTACGTGGATGTGGAGAAAACCCGGGAACCTGATCAAACCGGTGGCTACAAGGTCCTCTTCGCGGCCGCGAATCCCCCGGAAGAAGGTTTCCTCACCCAGACAATGGAGGTTTTCAACCGCCTCGACATCGCGATCCAGCGCACCTACTGCCTCATCATCAGCAACGGAGTCATCCCCTACTTCCTTGGGACCTTCTACGCGAGGGAAAGGGGCCAGCCTTCCATCTCTAAAGGCAGCGCCCTTTTCGAGAGCCTCAGAAAGGAATTGTACAACACCCAGATTCTTTCCCCTGCCTCGGCCTCATATCTCGATTTCGTAAACAAGGGAATCATGGAAGGTGAGGACGCCTCGCTGGTAAACTCTTTTATCGCCTTCTGCCACACCAACCTGGCCCATTCACAGCCGGAGATCTATGAATTGGAGGCCGTCCAACGGGCCTTCCATTCCCACCCCGAGATGGCGATGCTGATGGTGCGCCTTTTCCGGTCCCGTTTCGATCCGGAACCAGGCACCGGGGAACAGCCCTTCGAAGAGATCCTCGCAGAAACCGAGAAAGCCATCGAAGGATACAACACAGGGCACAGATTCCTGGACGAATTCCGGCGAACGATTTTCCGCTGCTGCATGGGGTTCATCCGCCATACTCTCAAGACCAATTTCTTCGTACCGGGAAAACAGGCCCTGGCTTTCCGGCTCAGTCCGGGCTACCTGTCCCTTCTTCCGCCGGAATTTACCTCGGACCTTCCCGAAAGAACCCCCTTCCGGATCACCTTTTTCTTTGGGCGCTATGGCGCAGGTTATCACATCGGCTTTTCGGATATCGCCAGGGGCGGTTGGAGAACCATTCTGGCAACAACCGGAGACGATTACACGACAGCCACCGACACCCTCTTCAAGGAGGTCTATGTCCTGGCCCACACCCAGCATCTCAAGAACAAGGACATCTACGAAGGCGGGGCAAAGATGGTCATCGTGACGGACGTTCGTGAACTGGAGGATCCCGAACTGATCCGGCAGCGGATGTTCAAGCTCCAGTATGGGATTATTAACGCTTTCCTTGACATTTTCATCACCGAAGGGGGTCGCGCGAGGGATCCGATGGTGGTGGATTACTACCTGCAGGAGGAACCCATAGAACTGGGTCCCGACGAGAACATGCACGACGCCATGGTAGAGACGATCGCCCGCCTGTCCCGGGAGCGCGGATATATCCTGGGAGAGGGCATCATCTCCAGCAAGAAGTTCGGGATCAACCACAAGGAGTACGGGGTCACCTCCACAGGAGTTGTCAAATTCGTAGAAAGGGTCCTTTCGGAAATAGGGATCGATCGCTGGAAAGATCCCTGGTCTGTGATTTTCACGGGAGGACCCAACGGGGACGTAGCCGGAAATGCGATCCGGATCCTTCTGGAGCGCTATCCCGATGTAAGGATCAAACTCATCCTCGATGGCAGTGGGGCCCTTTGCGACCCGGAAGGTCTAAACCATGGGGAGCTAAAGAGAATCCTTTTTTCCGGAGACATTGATTCTTTCAACCCTTCCAGCATCGGGGAAGGCGGATTTCTTCTGTATCGGAGCCGCAGGAAAACAGAAAACCTCAAGGAAAAATACCTCAGGGTCGAAAAAACAGGTTCAGGCCTGATCGAGAAATGGGTCAGCACGGACGAATTCCACCAGGAATACAACAACCTGATCTTCTCGGTCCCAGCGGACCTCTTCATTCCCGCGGGCGGAAGGCCCGAGACTGTTCATGACAAAAACTGGGCCAGGTTCCTCCGCAAGGAAAGGGGACCATCCATCAGGGCCATCGTGGAAGGTGCCAACTCCTTTTTCACACCCGGAGCCAGGGAATCCCTTCAGAAATCCGGGGTAATTATCATGAGAGATGCCTCCGCGAACAAGTGCGGGGTCATCTCCTCTTCCTATGAGGTCATCGCGAATCTGCTGATGAAAGAGGAGGAGTTCCTGAAAAACAAGGACCATTACGTCGCTGACGTACTGAAAATCCTCGAAAAACGCTCGGAGAGCGAGGCCGACCTCATTCTTTCCCGCCATTTAGAATCGGGCGGTACCCTCCTCTGCACGGAAATCACCCAGCAGATCAGCACCGAGATCAACGACCTTTACGACCGCCTGTTCGATTACCTGAACAAAAACCCTGAGATGGAAGACAACCCTCTTTTCAGGAAAGCCCTCCTCTCCCACCTGCCGGCGATCCTCAGGAATAGCCGCCGGTACCGCCTGCGCATCCCGAACATGCCCGGAAAGGTCCGTTTCGCAATCCTCGCCAGTGAGATCGCCTCATCGCTGGTCTACCGCGGCAGCCGGGACCGCGATTTCATGGACATGGTGCAGGGACATCTAAAAAGGGTTCTGGAAACCTCCGCCCGAGACGGCTGAAACAACGACCCCGAAAAATTTCCATGTCTTGCCATTTCCTCGATTTTTGAGGCAAAAAAACCATATAGATTGTTGCAAAAATAACACAGAGTTTGTTCCCGGAGGAAACTGCTCCCCGAGGTTTTACCGCGACCGAAGTTTTCCCGGGAAATACATTTCACCGAATACACACACCCATCCATGCTGGCCAATTAAAAAAATTACTATTTTTCAAGTGGTTACCATAGGATATCGAATTTTTCAGCATTCGCTTTATTCCCCCTCCCATCCACTTTTCCCCCCGGGGAAATCAAACCCGAAATGGGCATGATTGTTGCTATCCTTTTTTAAAGACTCTCGGGAGGAATTTAAAGAATGGAAAACTGCCGGACGATTGAAAAAATGCTCCAAATGTCATCGGAAGACCGGGCGAAGGCAAGCAGGGTGGTTGCCAGATCCTTCTACAGGATGCTGCGCAAGAATGGTTTTTCCCAAAGCGAAATCATGACTTTTTCCGGTCAAATCCTTGATGAGGTGATCAAGGACCTGAAAATAAGCGGCAATGGCATTGGGAGTCCTGCCACCGAAAAAACCTGGGTTTCGAAGGATTCCATGGAAGTTTTTTAGCCAGGCTGACATTCCCGCCGGCTTTTTATGGGTTGCTGGCGTTCCTGCCCCTCGAAACGCTCCTTTTCTTTTTCCCTTCTTCTTGTGCCTCTTATGCTTCCCCTTGCCTGGGGATGGAAATTCACCATCGTATGATCGCCCCGCCCCAGGTCAGCCCGGCGCCGAACCCGGCGAGGGCGACGATATCCCCCTCCTTGATCCTCCCGTCGCGGTTGGCCTCGTCCATGGCAATGGGAATGGTTGCGGCCGAGGTGTTCCCATAGTTCTCCAGGTTTATGATGAACTTCTCGTAAGGGATATTGAGGGCCTTGGCTGCTGAATCGATGATCCTGACGTTTGCCTGGTGAGGGATCACCCAATCGATATCGGCCAGAGTCAGGTTCCCGGTCTTGTCGAGGGCTCCCCTGACGGCGTCCGGGAGGGCCCTGACACCGAACTTGAATATCTCCTTGCCCTCCATGAGCACGGCAAAATCCTCCCGGGGCTGATCCCCCAGGGGAGTTAAGTCGGCCACACCCGGTTCAACGCAAAGCCAAGGGGTCGGCGCAAATCCGTCCGCCTTCATGTAGGTGGAAATAATCCCCCTGTCCAAGCCCTCATGCCGGAGGAGTGCGGCTCCTCCCCCGTCGGCGAAAAGGACACAGGTATTCCGGTCTTTCCAATCCATAACCCTAGAGAGGGTTTCAGCTCCGATAACCAGAGCCGTTCGAATCCCCTGGTCGGGCATCATCCCGTTGGCGATGGACAGGCCGAAAACAAAACCCGAGCAGGCTGCCTCAAGATCGAAACAGGCGGCGTTCACGGCCCCTATCTTCCTCTGGACAATGCAGGACGTGGCCGGGATCAGCCGGTCCGGCGAGAGGGTGGCCACAATAATGAGGTCCAGTTCCTCGGGCCCGACACCACCCATTTCGAGGGCTTTTCTCGCCGCTTCCGCACAGAAATCCGAGGTGGTTTCATGGTCCTGGGCGATCCGCCGTTCCTTAATGCCCGTTCTCGAAACGATCCACTCATCGGATGTATCGACGATTTTCGTGAAATCTTCATTGGTCATGACCCGGGCAGGCAATCCGATCCCGGTTCCGATAATGCGGTTTCCCTTCATCGATTCTTCCCTCCCCCATGGGGTTTTTTGGCCATCGCAAGGAATCTACGGTTCATGAATCCGTAATCCCCATCATCGCGATGGGAACGAAAATCCTTCAGAATGCGAACATCCACAAAGCCGGCATCCCTGAGAAGGTCACGGATCTGTGAAGAAGTGAAGAGCCTGATTGCGTAGGCCTGATCCCTGACAAGACCTTTTTTTCGTGAAAAAACAAGTTCTCTCGCATTTATCCGGCTGTCCACAAGCTCCCTCTGCCGGCACACCACCAGGTCGTCATTCACTTCATGCCAGCCCCTGGGAACCATCTGCCCTCGTGCCTTTTCTCCGTCCGTGATGTCCAGGAGAAGGGAAGAATCCTGTTTTAGAACTCTGAACGACTCCCGAAGTATCCTGATATCATCCTCGGTGTCCGGCAGATAACCGAGGGAATTTCCCATGACGATGACATGGTCAAAAGCGCAGTCCGGAAACGAGGTCCACCTTGCATCTCCCTGAATGAAGCGGACCGCGAGCCCCTTCTCACGGGCGTTCTTGAGTCCCAACCTGACAAGGTGTCCAGAGAAATCCAGGACGGTACACTGGACGGAAGACCCTTTCTGAAGGTAGAAACTGTGCCGTCCCTGCCCCCCGCAGAGGTCCAGGATTTTCTGCCCGGGAACGGGGGATAAAAGCCGGGAGATCACCTCCGATTCCTTCAAGGAGATTTCTTCATCGCAGACCGACCGCGCATCGGTCAACAGATAAAGTCCGTCAAAGAGCGTCTTCCACCAGTCCGGTCGGACCTCTATCCCCATGGCAAACTCATCCGTTCTCCGGATGGGCTCCAAAGGAAAAAAGCCCATCCGAGGCGAAAATGGCCGCCCCGCCCCGCCAGGGCTGCATCCTGGCGATGTCCAGTTCTTCTTCCTCTATTTCAATGTACTCGTTCAGCGCGCCATCCATCCACATTCTCTCAAGGGTCAGGCAGTCCTCCCACATGGCCCGGCAGTACCTCTCCAGAGATACCAGGTGCCCTTCAGTGAGGATGCGGGGTCTCAGAGCCATGCGGATGGGGCCAAGAAGGTAGGTGAACTTATGATCCATGGCCATTTTCTTCTGGAAGGAAACCAGTTCCTCCAGATCCCCATAAGGAATTTCGCAAACGGCGGCGTTGATCCGGGCGACGGCATCCTTTACATCCATCGGATCCCTCAGGACGGCCAGGGGCTGCACCCCGCCCCCACTGCCGACGTTGGTGGGAACACCTCCAAAACGCACAAGGAAACCGAAAAGCCTTTGAGGTCCCATCAGGCAGCGGAAATCGGTCTGGTACCGTGTCAGGATGACACTCTTTCCCTCGATGTCCCTCTCCGGATTGTCCTCTGCCCAAAGATTCAAGGGTACTTTTTTCTGGACAATGTATCCACCGGTCCCCAGGGCCAGCCGAACCGCTTCTTCCCCGTCCGGATTGACCCCTCCGACCCTGACTCCCTTTCCGGAATAACCCCTGGACGGCTTTAAAACCAGATCCTGCCAGTTTGCCAGGGTCCATCTCACGAGGTCCCGGATCTCGCCCCCGTCCGGTCCCGAGGTTGGCCCTTCCTTGAACCGCCGGGTCCAGGGGGTCCGGCGCACGGTCTCGGTGTGGAAATGACGTCCCAGAGGCCCCGTGAAAACCTCGAACATGCTCTTGATGTTGATGGGTTCGGTCCCCCGGGGGTTGATCACCCTCCCTTCCCGGACGGCCTGAAGTGCCGGGGAAAGATCATATTTCCTGTGCAGGTCCAGAAGGATGTCGGAATTAAAATCCATGAAAATGACCGAAACCGGACGTCCCCGGTATGTCACCCTGGATCCCGTAATTTCGAGCTCCTGGGGAGCCATGAGGGCACCTGTGATCCCGTCGCAGGCTGAGAGGTGGGAAGCCAGGTTGATGTTTTCGGTAACCTCCCCGAGGGTCTCTTCCTCGGCCACTACGGCAACGAGGCCGGGGTTGCGTCCTTCCCGGACCCGGTGAGTTTCAACAAGCATGTCCACGAAACCCCGAACGGGATAAAGGAGAGGATGATCGAAATCCAGGGAAACCCCGGGATCCCTTAGGCGCAGGACCTTTTCCCAGACAGCCTTGCCGATGATCTGGGTGACTCTCTGGTAATCCCAGCCCCCAGGGCTTCCGAGGTTCCACTCGGAGTGAAAGCCTAGAAAGTCTTCTTCAGATTCAGATCCCAAGTATCGGACTCCCCTGCCCCCCTGTTGTTACCAGTGCTTTTCCCTTCAATCTTTTTTCTTTTCCCTTCCCTCTTTTCCCTTTTTCCTTCTTTTTTCCATAACTCTTCCGAGATCTTCAAGGAGAATCTCTCCTTCTTTCAGGACAATCCGGGCAAACAACCCCCTGTCCAGTTCTTTTCGGGAATCGTAAAGAGCCTGGAAGTGACGGCGGCCGATAGTGTAGCATAACTGGTATGCGGGCCGTAAAGAATATTTCCTGGCGGTAGCCAAAGCCCGGTCCTCTGAAAAACCTGCTTCGCAAAGTCTTCTGGCGGCACCTTGGCAATCGAGATCCCCTCGATGAAGAAGAAGATCCGCCTGTCCCCTGACGGCGTGGGCATATCTGCGCTTTGCGACAATCAGCCGATCCCAGGGCCTGTCAAAAGCACCGGTTTCGAGCATCAGGTCCTCCCCGAAACAGGCCCACCCCTCATAAAAAAGCGGATATTCTATGGGACGTCTGACAGGGTACGGACCGTTCCACCGGCACAGGTCGAGAAGATGATGCCCGGGATATGCCTCGTGGGCCGCGGTAACGCGGTATTCGGGATGGATAGACCGGCCCGCACGCCCTATCCCGCTGCCTTCAAAGAGGTAAAACACTCCTCCCCGAAAGGGGAAACCCGGCCTTGCGGAATAGGAATCCGCGGTCCTGATGGCCAGCAGTGACGGGGGAGAGAGCTCCACGGACAGGGAAGCCTCCCCGGCCGGTTCCAGATCATGGATCCCCAGCTGCCGGCAATGATTCCTGAGCCGCCGGATTTCCTCCAGGAGAAGATCCTTCTTGCCCCCATCCGGGACGGGATCCCCCGGCACCAGGGAAAAAGCCGACTTCCAGTCAGAACCACAGCCCAGACGGCGTGACTCCTTCTCAAGGATCCCCAGCGAATCCTGGATCTCCTCCTCGAGTTCCTCCAGGCATTCCCTGATGGAGAAACCGCTTCCCGTGTGATGCCGCACAACCCTCTCAAGGAGATCCTCCTCCAGCCGAAAATCTTCCCCCGACGGTCCGCCCTGGAGTCTCTGGCGGCATGCCTCGACAGAATTCATGACCTCTTTGATTCCCACGGTCTTTCCGAAGGAAGGAATCCATCGCAGAAGTTCCGCGGCCATGTCGAGACCGCTGCGCCGGAAAAGATCCGGCACCGGACCCAAAAAAGAAAAGGACCGGTCCAGGAACTCCGGCAGTGTGCTGATCCGGTCGGAAAGGACGTCCTTCTCTCCGGTCTCCAAAGCCTGTGCCAGTCCAACGCTGACCTGTGTCAGGTAAAAAGTCGGTTGTAAAAGATGCGTCCGAACGTATGCCAGCTGCTCGAGGAGGACATCCTTGACCCAGAAAAGCAGGGAAGCACTCTGTGAAATTCCATCATCGAGTCCTTGTGCCCCCGCGATGACCTTTTCGAGCCGGACCTTGAGAGAGCTGAGGGTGGAGACAGTATCCTGGACTGAATCCGGGGAGAAATCGTCCCAAACCCTCCAGTCCGGATCCCTGGATAACGCCTGGGGAAAAAAAACGAACTCGTCGCTCCAGCAGCAAACGGGGAAGCGGTGGGCCAGGAAGGAGAAAAAATCCTCGGCTATTGAGTCGATAGTGTCGGTTTTTACCATCGGCCTAGCATGTCAGATGCAATGCTCCCGCAACTTTTTCTTCTTTTTCCAGGAGGTTGTTCAAACGGCTGCACGCCTGCTGCGTAGGGTACACTTCCATTTTTATTCCGGTAGATTCCATATCCCTGATCGTGCTTTCGGGTACTCTCATCATTCCCGGGACGCCGGTCCCCACCACCAGGATTTCAGGATGGTAAGCAGTGACCTGGGCAAGATCCCTTACGCTGACGCTGTGGCCTTCTTTCCTCCACCATCCCGAGATGACGCGTGGCGGAAGCAGCAGCAGATCGTGGACGTAATCCTCTCCGTCAATGGTGATGGAACCGAAGGAAAAGGAGTCTATTCGCACAGGATTTTCGCCTCCCTGAATAGGAAATCTCCAGAGACGGGATCCTGGATTTTTCCCCTAAGAACCGGACCAAAGACCGCGACTTAGACCTTGACCTTTTTTTTGAGCTCTTTGGCCAGGACCTCCCTGTTTCTTTTTGTCACCTCGACCAGTTCGATGTCCGCACGGGCACGTACTTCCCGTATGAATGCGGAGCCTCCGAAGGCGATAGTGGCAATTACAGGTGTTTCACTGTCTAAAAGTGACCCTACCGTCTGCGTAAACTCCCTTGACAAACATTCCATCTTCCCGATTTCATCAATGATGACGAGTTCCTCCTCTCTCCCGGATAATTCCGGAAGAGCGGAATTTTCAAGAAAATCAAGGCATACACCATATCTTCCCACCCGTGGGCCGTCGGCATCAACTCTGGCCAAAGGTCCTCTCCGGCCGCTTAAAGTCACGACGTCAAAACCGATCCTTCTTCCATCATGACCGCGGACCTCTTCGGTGTAAAACCCCCTTGCCGCCATGGCCGGTCCGGAGATGACTCTCATTATGACGGTTGTTTTTCCGCATCCGGGAGAACCCGTAAGAAGGATTTTTGTTGTCTTTCGGGACATGCCCTACTTTACGGGGAAGCAGGATGGGTTTCAAGAGACAGGCAGGAGGGTAAAATACCCGGGATCGAAAAAGGAAACTGGTTTTTTCGGCAAAAAAAAGCGGGCTCCGCGGGCCCGCTTTTAAAAAAAGGATTCTTGACCGTTACAGACCATAGGGGAGGGGCTGGCTGTCCATGGGGTCGATCTCATGGTACCGGTCCTCCCCATCGGTATCAACGACAAGAACCAGATCCCACATCTCAGGTCTCGCCAGAACTTCCTGCATGAGGAGCCGGTTGATCCTGTGACCGGCTTTGAATCCCTTGTAGGCTCCGATAATCGGAATACCAAGGAGGGAAAGATCCCCGATGGAATCAAGGATCTTGTGACGGACAAATTCATCGGGGCTCCGGAGACCGCCGGGGTTAAGAACCCTGTCATCTCCAAGGACCACAGCGTTTTCGAGGGATCCGCCAAGGGCCAAGCCCTGGTCTACCATCGTCTGGACATCCTTGAGGAAACCAAAGGTCCTCGCGAAGGCGATCTCCTTCCCGAAGGCTTCCGGGGAGTATTCGAAATCCATCTCCTGCCGACCGATGAGTGGATGCCCAAAGTCGATGGTAAAGGAAACGGAAAAACGATCAGCAGGTTCGAGGATGGCTGTAGAACCGTTTTCCTGGGCCTCGATCTTCCCGAGGATCCTCATCATCTTCTTGGGGGCACCCTGCTGGACAAGCCCGACCATTTCAACACCCCGAACGAAGGGAGCGGCACTTCCGTCAAGGATCGGGATTTCCTGCCCGGAAACTTCAATGAGGCTGTTGTCTACCCCGGACCCGGCGAGACCGGAAAGAAGGTGCTCGACGGTCTTGATGGAAACCCCGTTAAAACCGAGACTCGTGGCCAGAAGGGTGTCCCTGATGTTGTGAACACTGGCTTCCACTTCCGGGCAGCCGGGGACATCGGCAAGCCGGAAACGGTATCCTGAATCGGGCTCCCCCGGTAAAATCCGAACGGAGGCAGCTTTTCCGGTGTGAAGGGAAACCCCGGAAAATTCGACGGTCCCACCTAGCGTTTTCTGCTGAATAAATTTTTCCATATCAAACAATCGACTAGCAAAATCCGTACCAGAAAACACTCACCAAGGAAGACCAAAATTCACTTAAAATTCAAAAGGTTGAAACAGATTCCCCGGTCAGCCATGAAACCTGGGCCAAAGGTTGTGAAAAAGTGTTGGAAAAACAACACGGCCTGTTGCGAAAACGCAACAGGCCGTCCATCGGAACCGATTTACAAAGAGAGGGTCAAAAGGGCCAGGAATCTGCCTTCTTTTCCGGCGATATCAATCCCGTTGAAAACTGTTAAAAGTACCCAGCATCAGCCCGAGGGCGATAAAAGCTCCCGGCGGCAGGATCATGATCAGCATGGCCGCATATTTGGTGCCGAGAACAGGGAATCCGAAGATCGCTCCGCTACCCAGGATCTCCCTCAAAGCCCCCAGGACCCCCAGAGTCACGGTGAAACTGGCACCCATACCCAATGCGTCCACAATGGACTTGAGGACCGAATTCCGGGAAGCGAAAGCCTCCGCCCTCCCGAGGATCACGCAGTTGACCACGATGAGAGGGATAAAAAGACCAAGGGTCTTGTGCACCCCATGGGCAAAGGCGTTCATGGTCAGGTCCACAATGGTAACGAAGGAAGCAATAATAATGATGAAAGCCGGGATGCGGACCTTGTTGGGGATAATTTTCCTCAGGATGGAAACAACCGTGCTCGAACAGACCAGAACGAACGTTGCGGCCAGCCCCATGGCGATGGCATTCACGGCATTGGTGCTTACCGCAAGGACGGGGCAGAGTCCGAGGGCCATCACCAGGATGGGGTTCTCCTTGAAGAATGCCTTGGAAAATTCCTTACCGTACGTTGTCATGACGTCTTCTCCCCGGCTGTTAGAATCTCTTCCTTTTTATCCGCAAACCACTCCAACCCCTTCTTGACCGCCCCCGTGACAGCCCGGGGGGAGATCGTCGCTCCGGTCATCTGGTCGATATCTCCTCCATCTTTCTTGACCCTGAAGTCGGTATCTTCCAGGGAGCGCCCCTTGAACTGTCCCTTCCAATTTTCCTTCTCGATGGGGCTGCCCAGGCCGGGGGTTTCGGCGTGACTCAAGATGACGATCCCCCCCAGTTTCCCGTCCGGGAGAACGCCCATCATGATATAAATGTTCCCGCTGAACCCATCCGGCGCGATAACCTGAAACGCGGCGCCATCAACCTTTCCATCGGAAATGGACCTGAAAACCCGTACAGGGGTTCCTTCCTTGCGCTGCATATCCAGGTAGCCGGAATCGGGGTCGACCTCCATGCCTGGCAGGACTGCTTCCAGGGAACGGATCACCTCCAGCTTCTTCTGGTAGGCGATGGGTTCTTTGGTAAGGTCGTAGATCGAGGAGAGAGCCACACTCGCTGCGAAGCATATGGCCCCCAGAACCAATACAAGTCTCCACGTGGAAGCCATCACTTACCCCCCTTCCGCGTCGTCGGGTAGCCGAAGATCCTCGGACGGGTATATCGGTCGATGATCGGAGTGGCTCCGTTCATGAGGAGGATAGCGAAGGCGACACCTTCAGGATATCCTCCAAAGAGCCTGATCGACGCGGTCAGGATGCCGCAGCCGACCCCGAAAAGGATCATCCCCTTGCCCGTGACAGGACTGGTGACATAATCCGTGGCCATGAACCATGCTCCAAGCATGAGGCCCCCCGCAACCATGTGGAAAAGGGGAGAAGCATACCTTTCCGGGTTGATGATCCAGGCGATGCCGGTCAGGACAAATACGGTTCCAAGGAAACTGACCGGGATATGCCAGGTAATGATCTTCCTGGCCAGCATGTAGATCCCCCCGATGAGAAGCGCAATGGCCGAAATCTCGCCAAGGCTGCCGCCCACGTGACCAAGGAGAGGTTTGACAAAACCCACGTCCACCTCGCTGATCTTTCCGGTCATCATCACCGTCGTCTTCATGTCCCCGAGAGGGGTGGCCTTGGTGACTGCGTCAAGATAAAAAGAGAACGGTTTCGGCGCCGGCCAGCTCGTCATGGCCACCGGGTAACTGATGAGCAGAAAGATCCGCGCCACGAGAGCAGGGTTGAACGGGTTGTACCCCAAACCGCCGTAGACCTGTTTCCCCAGTCCGATCGCAATGCCGGCCCCAACCAGAACCATCCAGCTCGGGAGCCCGGCGGGGACGTTCATGGCCAGCAGGATCCCGGTCAGAAGAGCACTGCCATCCTTGAGAGGACCCAGATCCTTGCCTCTCATCTTGAGGAAGGCCCCCTCGAAGAACAGACAGCCAAGGATGGAGAGGAACAGGACCCGCAGGGCGTTTGGACCGAAATAGTAGACACCCACGGCGAGCCCGGGCAGCAGAGCCAGGATCACGCCGTACATGGCGTTTTCTATGGTCATCCGCGAACGGAAATGGGGAGAAGGTGCGAGAACGATATCCATCTTTAACCCCTCTCAGATGCCCAAAGGTGTGCTTTGCCCTGCCGGATGAACTGGACGATGTTCCGGTCAGCAGGACACTCAAAGGAACAGCAGCCGCATTCGATGCAGTCGGTGACGTTGAATTCTTTCAATTTGTCGAAAAGCTGATATTCGACGATGTTGCTGAGCATGTGGGGCATCAGCGAGGCGGGGCAGACGCTGACGCATTTCCCGCAGCGGATGCAGGCCCTCTGTTTTAACGGCCTCATCTCCCCTGGGCCGAAGACCAGGATCCCGCTGGTTCCCTTTGTTACCGGGCTTTCCAGACCGGCAAGGGCGGCACCCATCATCGGCCCGCCGTTTATGATGCGGGCCGCCGGTCCCTTGAGACCCCCCGTCTTCTCGACAAGGTGGGAAAGTGGGGTCCCGATGGGGAGAAGGTAGTTCCCGGGCCCCTTGGGCATGGAACCGCCAAGGGTGACGACCCGTTCGATAAAGGGGCTTCCCCTCCGGACCACTGCGTTAATGGCGGCAAGGGTTCCCACATTCTGGACGACAACCCCGATATCCATGGGAAGTCCCCCGGAAGGCACCTCCCGTTTGGTCACCGCATAGATGAGCTGTTTCTCGGCGCCCTGAGGATACATGAGGGGAAGAACGTCCACGGTCACGCCATCGGGCAGGCCCGCCTCTTTCATGGCCTTGACCGCATCGGGCTTGTTGGCCTCGATCCCGATGACCCCCTTCTTGCATCCGACGATCTCCATGGCGAGCAGGATTCCCTCGATAACCTCCTTGGGGCTCTCCAGCATCACCCGGTGATCCGAGGTCAGAAACGGTTCGCACTCGACCCCGTTGGCGATCACGACATCGATGGGTTTTTCCTCCGGGGGGCTGAGCTTGACATGGGTGGGGAAGGCCGCCCCCCCCATTCCCACGATCCCCCCATCCCGGATCATGTCCTTCCAGGCCTGCGGTCCCTTTTCAAGACCGGGGTCCGCCTGACCCGTCAGATCAACGGCTTCATCCTTGCCGTCCGGTTCGATCACCACGGCCGGTATCAAGCTTCCGGATGGATGGGGAGAAGGCCCAACGACCTTCACGGTGCCCGATGTGGGTGCGTGCATGGCGCATGACACGAACCCTCCCGGTTCGGCGACGGTCTGGAACTTCAGGACGCGGTCCCCGACCGAAACGACGGGTCGGGCCGGTGCGCCGATATGCTGGGAGAGGCTGATAATGAGCCGATCCGGCATTTCCAGACTGCGAATGGCCTCATTCCTGGTGTGCTTGTTGTCCTCCGGGTGAATACCTCCCCGGAATCGATCACTCATAACGCTCCCTCTCTCGAACCCTGCCATCCCTTTTGGTCTTAGGTGCGGGCCGACAGCGTTCCTTGCTCAGAACTTCGTTACAGTTACCGCCGGATCTTTTCCTCGCTTAACCGGCGGGTCTCCTCCTCGCTCAACAAATCCTTGAGTTCAGCCATGAACTCGTTGATGTCCTTGAAAGATCTGTAAACAGACGCGAACCGGACATAGGCTATTTCGTCCAGATCGTGCAGCTCCTGCATCACGGTTTCGCCGATAGTACTGCTTTTTATCTCCTTGTCACCCTTTTCCTGAAGAACCTTTTCGATCCGGTCGGCCATCTCCTCCATGACCGACACGGAGATGGGTCTTTTCTGGCAGGCGATCTGAATGCCGGAAAGGATCTTGTTCCGGTCGAAGGGCTCTCGCCTGTCGTCCTTCTTGATGACCATGGGAAGGATATCCTCCACCCGCTCGTAGGTGGTGAATCTCCTTCCGCACCCGAGGCACTCCCTCCTCCGCCTTATCACGTCGCTCTCTCCGGAGAGCCGCGAGTCAACAACCTTGTTGTCGAAATCGCCGCAGAATGGGCACTTCATCTCAGGCCGTCCTCGAAATATTCCACCTCCAGACCCGCCTCGCCCAGGATCTCCAGGGACAACCGGTCCGGATATCCGCGCCCGCAAACGATCCGCCTGGCCCCGACATTGATCAGCATCTTGGCGCAGATGATACAGGGACTGTCCGTAATATAGACAGTGGACCCGGAGAGATTGATACCGTGCCGCGCAGCCTGGATGATCCCGTTCTGTTCGGCATGAAGCCCGCGGCAGATCTCGTGCCTTTCCCCGGAAGGTATCCCCAACCGCTCCCTGAGACACCCGATCTCCGAGCAGTGGGGAACCCCGGAAGGGGCCCCGTTGTATCCAGTGGCCAGAATGTTCTTTTCCTTGACAAAGAGCGCTCCCACCTGCCTTCTGAGGCAAGTGGACCTGGATGAGACCAGCTTGGTGATCTCCATGAAGTACTCGTCCCAGCTGGGCCGAGCGGAGGACTCTCCCACCTACTCCTCTTCCCGCAGCCGCTCGGAATAAAAGGGAAACCGCTCGCACAGTTCCCTGACCTGCCCTTTGATCCGGGACAGGAAACTCTCGTCACCCCTGTGTCCGAGCACCTCTTTTATCCACCGCGCGATCTGCTTCATTTCCTCTTCGCCCATGCCGCGGGTGGTAATGGCGGGGGTTCCGATCCGTACCCCGCTGGTAATGAATGGACTTCTTGTCTCGAAGGGGACCGTGTTCTTGTTGACCGTAATTCCGGCCTTGTCCAGCGCCTCCTCCGCGTCCTTGCCCGTATAATCCTCCTCCCTCAGATCCAGGAGCATGAGGTGGTTGTCGGTTCCATCGGAAACAAGGCGGAAGCCGTGTCCTTTCAGTTCCTCGGCAAGGACTGCCGCGTTTTTCACGATCCTCCCCTGGTATTCCCTGAACCGGGGCGTCAAGGCTTCCTTGAAGGCCACCGCCTTGGCCGCGATGACGTGTTCTAAAGGACCGCCCTGGGACCCTGGAAAAACCTTGCTCTGGAGTTTTTTTGCCCATTCCTCGCAGCTCAGGATCATTCCTCCCCTCGGACCTCTCAGGGTCTTGTGGGTGGTGGTGGTTACTATGTGGGCGTGGGGGACCGGGCTTGGATGGTACCCGGCGGCGACGAGGCCGGCGATATGGGCCATATCCACAAAAAAGACAGCCCCGACCTCATCGCAGATCTCCCTGAAAATCTGAAAATCGATGACCCTCGGATAGGCGGATGCGCCTGCGATGATCATCTTGGGGCGGTGTTTCCGGGCCTGGTCGCGAACCTGGTCGTAGTCAATCCTCTGATCGGCACGCCGGGTGGCATAGGCGACGACGTTGTAAAGAAAACCTGAAAAATTGACGGGGCTCCCGTGGGTCAGGTGACCCCCGTGGGACAGATCCATCCCCAGGATGGTGTCGCCCGGCTGGAGGACGGCGAAATAGACGGCCATGTTTGCCTGGGCCCCGGAATGGGGCTGAACGTTGGCATAATCGGCCCCAAAGAGCTCCTTGGCCCTCTCGATGGCCAGATTTTCACTGATATCGACGTGAGCACAACCACCATAGTACCGCCTCCCGGGGTATCCTTCGGCGTACTTGTTGGTCATGACGGAGCCCTGGGCTTCGAGGACTGCCTCGCTCACCATGTTTTCCGAGGCTATGAGTTCGAGTTGATACTCTTCGCGCGCGGTTTCCCCCATAATAGCGGCGTAGATCTCAGGGTCGAACTTTTTCAGGAAACCAGCCAAATACCACTCTCCCTAATTTTCGGAAAAAAACGGAAGGATCTGCCTTTTTCCGTTACCCGTGTAAAATACCCTCACGGCACACTCATGGGCTCGTCGAGCTTGCCTATCCTTCTTGCGTGGCGGCCCTCCTCGAAGGAAGCCGCGAGCCACGTATCCACGATTTCCTTCCCGAGATCCGGACCGATGACTCTCCCCCCCAGGCAAAGAACGTTGGCATTGTTGTGGCGCCCCGCTGCCAAGGCGGTGAAATGATCGTGGCAGAGCGCCGCCCGAATACCCTTGAACCTGTTGGCCATCATCGACATCCCGATCCCGGTGCCGCAAAGGAGAATGCCTCTTTGGACCCTTCCCGAAAGGACGGCCCGGCACACCTTGACCGCGAAATCGGGATAATCAACGGAACTGGTTCCTTCCGTTCCCAGGTCGAGAATATTAAAACCTCTCTGCTCCAGGTGTTCCCGGATGGTTTCCTTCAGTCCGAATCCCGCGTGGTCCGAACCGATGGCGATTATACTGCTTCCCCCGGCATCAGAGGTCATTTCCGAAAACTACCGCCAAAGTCGGCAAGGAAAACCGGGTTCCTGATCATTCCGTCCTCCATCAGGAGCAGCGCAAAAACCGCGCCTGGACACAAAAAAAGCAACGGCGGTACTATACAGAATGGAAAATTTCGAACCCTTTCCCTACCAGCGGTTCAACATTTGAAACTATACTTTCGGGGCCTTTTTTGTCAAGGGATGAGCGGGTAAAATCCGGGCTTTTGCACTGGTATGACAATTTCGGGAAACCCGGCCTCAGACACCGCCTCGAGTTCTTGACTCCACTTTGCCCTTTCAAAGGAAAAATATCGTACCATGTCCAATCCTTTGACTTCGTCACCTCCATGATCTAATGGTGGGATCATGGATTATTTTTCCTTGAAAACCGCGGTTGGGGAATCGAAAAAAAGGTTCGAGGGACGGAAAGTCAGGGAAGCGGGCCAGTCTTCTTTTGAAAGCGCCGCCCTTTCCTTCGGGAAGGAGGATAACGTCCTTCTTTCGATAGCCCCTTCAAGACCGGGCCTGTTCATCCTCCAGGAAAAACCTTCTTTCGAGGGCATTTCGTCCCCTTTTGCCGAGATCCTCGCCGCCCGGATCCGGGGATCAACCCTGGCCTCCATATTCATGCCCGAATCCGGGGAGCGCATCGTTTTTTTTAATTTCAGGTCAGGATGGCCGGAAAAGGCCGGGGAAGAGGTTTCCCTTGTCCTGGAGGTCATGGGTCGCCACAGCAACCTTGCCCTCCTCGAGGAAGGTAGGATTGTCCAACCCTTAAAATCCGTCCCGGCTGAAAAAAGCCCGCGCCGGCCCTTCCTCCCTGGCACCAGGTGGGAGCCCCCGCCACCTCGGCCAGGCATCCCCCCCGAAAAGATTAAAGCCGCGGACCTCCTGGAAATGCATGATCCCTCCAATCCGGATGCGGCCGAAACCCTCGTCAGGATCGTGAAAGGGCTTTCCCCTTTTACAGCCAAGCAGGTCCTGCTCAGGGCCGGGGGGGGGGAGCCGCCGGCCATTGCCCATGCGATAAGGGATATGCTCCATTCAGCGGATGGGAAGGACGGATGGCTTTTTTCCCCAAGGACAGGGTCAAAAGTCCGGCTTTGCCCTTTCGAACCCCTCCTCCGGGAAGAAAAGGAAGGGACTGTAAAATCCTTCGAACCTTTCTCGGCGGCCTCCTCAGCATGGCTGGACACAGATCCGGCAGGGCCCGGCAAGCCCCTGGACGAGAACACACGGCTGGCGGAGGATCTGGGGCGGATTGAAAAACGGCTGCAATCCATCCTTTCCCTTCTGGATGCTGAAAAAGCGCGCTGCCAGGACCATGAAGAGGTCCGCAGAAAAGCGCAGGCTCTCCTTATCAGCGCTTCCAGAATCGGCCAAGGAACCCCCTCGGCATCCCTGCCGGACCCCATCGAGCCCGAAAAAATGCTTACCATTGACCTGGATCCCTCCATTTCTCCAGCCAGGAACGCGGACCGTCTCTTTAATGTAGCCCGGAGGTTAAAACGAGGCCTCGAGGGAGTTTCCAAACGCAGGATCGACATGGAAAAAAAACTCGGCATTGTAGTGGCGGCCCGGGAGGCCCTGTTGGAAAGGGAGGATCCGGGCCCCGCCCTTGCTCTTTTTCAAAGCGGGTCTCAAACCCTTCCCAAAGACCGGGAAACCTCCTTCAAGGCCTATAAGGGGCCGGGGAGGAAACATACCTTTGGCGGTTTTACAATCCTTGTGGGGAAAAATGCCGCAGACAACGAAAGGGTGACCTTCCAGGCTGCCCGACCAGAGGACTTGTGGCTCCACGCACGGGACTATCCAGGGTCCCACGTGGTCATTATTTCTCAAAAGAAAAAGGTGCCTGAGGCAGTCGTCCGTCACGCGGCATCCCTGGCAGTGGAAAACAGCGGGGCCAGAAAGGACACCGCCCCCGAGATCATGGTTGCCGAGAGGAAGTGGGTTCGAAAGCTCAAGGGCGCCGCACCCGGAAAGGTAACGGTCCAGCGCTTCCGGACCATAAGGGTCAGAAAAAATGACGCAGGCAAAAAATCTCAGGGATAGATCAAAACCCTCCGGGAATTCCTAAAGATTACTCCGACGCTCCGTTATTCCGGTACATTCCCCCTGGTTTCACCTTCTGGTTCCACATGCACGACCACGTCGAAGACGCGCTGGTCCCTTTCCATGATCGTTTGTTTCACCCTGCTCGCCACACCGTGGCTTTCCCGAACAGACATCCCGGGGTCCAGACCCAGGTGGACTTCCAACGCGACCAGGTGGCCAACGTAGCGCACCTTTAGATTCCGGACACTCCGGGTTTCAGGGACCACAAGGATCATCTGCTCCATCCGGTTCATGAAGTCACTGGAAGGGGCCCTGTCAACCAGCTTCGAAGCGGCCTCCCAGCCGATCCTGGCACCCATGCGAATGATCACCGCCGCCACGAGGATTCCTATCAGTGCGTCGATCAGGACCAGCTTCTGGTAGAAAATGGCCAGGCCTACCCCGAGAAGGATACCCGCTGATGTGAGCCCATCACTGCGGTGGTTCCAGGCATTGGCCACCACCGAGGGGCTCCCCGTTTCCCTCCCGGCACGGATGGTCACCCAGAAGAGGGCTTCCTTTGAGAGGGCGCTGAAAGCGGCTACCGGGAGTACTATCCAGGAAGGTGACTTTACGGCGCCGCCCAGTACCGCACTCAAGGAATCAAAGACAATCCCCAGACCCGTTATCATCAGGATGGCCCCGAGGATCAACTCGGCCATCAGTTCCAGCTTGGCGTGGCCGTAGTGATGACAGTTATCGCTGGGACGGCTCCCGGCGATGAGCCCCCAGATCACGATCACATCCGTAACAACATCGGACAGGGAGTGGACCGCATCGGCGACCAAGGCCCGGCTGCTTCCAAAAAAACCGACCAGGAGCTTCAGGAAAAAAAGGATAATGTCCAGGGCCGCACCGATATAGGTTACACGCAGTCCCTCTCCAGCCCTGGGCGAAGCGGGAATTTGAAGAGGCCCGCTACTCATCTTGTGGATGGGACCCTTTCTGGAGTCATGACGAAAAACCTTGAAATACCATGAGATTTAAAGACCCAGATCCGTAAGAAGCTTCTCCCCAAGATCCTTCAGGGGGGCGATACCTCTGATCTCTTCCACCCTCATGGGGACTTTCCCAACCGGCATCGCCCCGGAAAGGGCTATCAGTTTCTGGATGTACGGTTCCTGTTTCTGACGCATCTCCTCTAAAAACCCTGACCCGTCGGTTCCCGCGATCCGGTTGATGATCAGCCCTCCCAGATCGAACTCCGAATCCCGAAGGAAACCGAGGATCCTCTCCGCCTGGTTGACCACCAGCGCTTCCGGGTTGGCCACGATGAAAAAGAGGGTCTTTTCCTTCAAAAAACGGGCAAGCTCCTCGGATCGGCAGACCCACTCCTCCATGATATTGGCAAGGGTTTTCCGATGGGACACTGCTCCCGCAAGGCGGTCTACAGCCTCATAAACCTTTGTCCCGGCCCGGAGATGCTGCTTCATGAGCTTCGGCATTCCCAACAGCTTGAGGGTCTCCCCCGCCGGGGCGGTGTCCCAGATGATCCGCTGGTATTTTCCCTCGCCGGCCATTTCCCGGATCATGTCCAAGAGTGTCTCCTCCCGGAGGGAAGGAGCGGTACCGATGTAATCAAGGAGGTCGAGCCGGCCTTCCTGGAGCATTCCTTCCACGTCCAGGATGTGGGACAGGATGTGGAGGAAGTCCGGCCCGAATTTTTCCTTCCAGACCCCCGCCACTTTTTCCTGGGTGATCTCCATCGCGTGGAGGCCCGGAATAATGGAGGTTAATGTTCCCCCAATCTTCGTACAATAGATATCGGAAAGCGAAGGGGCCGGGTCGGAGGTGATGTGCAGGGTCTTAATCCCGTTGGAGGCGAGCTTGACGGCAATGGCCGCTGAGCAGGTGGTCTTTCCGACACCCCCCTTGCCGCCGAAAAAAAAGATCTTCGTTTTACTTGTGTTCATAATCCTCCCGGCAATGAGTTATGGATTTCGTATTGAGAATTGAAAATTGAAAATTGAGAAAAAATCCAGTTCGTACCTTTAAGCGGATGTTTTCTCTATTCCCTCAATTCTCAATCCTTGATTCTCAATTGTTTTATTTTCTCCGGCAGCCCCCGGGGTGACATGTTCTTATCCACGCAGGCCACACGGACGGTGCCTTCCACGAGGACAGCCGTCTGGCCCTGCCGAAAGACTTTCTGGTTGAAAAGGATGGAGCTTCGACCCATTTCCTCCACCCGCGTCTTAACGACCAGTTCATCCTCAAGGAAGGAAGGGGAACGATATTTCAGGTTAACCTCGACCACCGGAAAAAAGATCCCCTCTTCCTGAAACCGGCGCACGGACATGCCAAGTTCTCTCAGATATTCGTTCCGGCCCCTTTCCAGGTACCGAAGGTAGTTGCCGTAGTAAACCACTCCGCCAGCGTCGGTGTCTTCGTAACAGACACGGTAACCAACGCGGCTGATCCTGTTAAAACCCGTTTCCTTTTCGGTCATTGTTCACATTATCCAAAACAGATGGCGGATTAATTTGAGGAAGCGTTTTTGGATCCCTTTTAAAAGGTTCCGCCGTTTAACAATCAACGTTAAACATTTAACGGGTGAGGCTAATCCTGGCTCCTCAATTCACCGGGGCGGCAAAGCACCAGACGATAGCTTTTATCAGCCGCAAAGGTCTCGGCATTCCTTCGTCCCGAAAAATATTTCCTCTCGATCTTATCCATTTTCTTTCGGTACCTCCACCTGGCCAGACGATTGAGCCAGGGATGGTTGCCTTGGAGGGTATATAGGAGGAGATCCCACATGGGCTTGCCGAAATTTTCCAGGAAATCGGCCACCAGCTCCATGTTCGGGGCGGTTCGGGATGTCAGGTCGAGGTCCTCGAGGATGGAAAAGCCGGCCTTTTCAAGACGTTCGTAAAACCCTCCGAGGGGATGACCTCCCCGAAGACCGCTTCGGCCGGTGGCATCGTCCCTGCGGAAAAAGTCGGCCAGGAGCACATGCCCTTTTCCAGAGAGGAGTTCCCGGCATTTCCAGAAGACCTTGTCAAGGTCAACATATTGAAAACTTTCGGAAAAAAGAAGAAGATCGAATTTTTGGTCCAGATTGAGGTCCTCGAATGTGCTCTCGTGGATGACACCCCTTTCCCCAAGGGTCTCCCTGACATGGGAAGTCAGGAAAGGGCTCGGGGAAACACTTTGAACATCGAACCCCTCATCGAAAAGTCTTGCCGACAGGACCCCGGTGCCGCACCCCACGTCGAGAATGGAGCGGGTCCTTTCCGGGATGTGGGAAAGGAGAACATCGCAGTAGACGTCCTGTGCCTGACGGAGGTTGACGATGTCCACGGGAAGGCCGTCCGGCCAGTATCCGTAGTGAAGGTGATGGGTTTTCAGGAAATACCTGGCGAAAACAAGACCCGCCGCAAGGCCGAATTCTTTGGAATCCACACCTGATCGATTCTTCATGAAGCCGTCTCCCCCTTCTGATGGAATCGGGAAATGAATTCAATATCGCACGGAGAAGAAAAAGATTCCAGATAACAAAACACTGAACACAGGTCAGGGTCTTTTTCCCGGGGATCCGGAGGGCTGCCTATTGGATGCGGATCTGATACCTGAGGTTAAAACTCGGGTGGCTGACTCCGTCGGAGGAGTTGAAAATACCCTTTGGGTTGATGCGGATCGCATCCACAGGAGGTACCGATGTGTCGTACCCGTCGCCGTCCGGCACAGGGGTGTGGGTAAAGGTCAGGCCGCCGTTGTTGGAAAAATCGATGTCGTCGGCACTGCTGGAAAGACCGATAAAAGTGTAGGAAAGCCCACTGGCCGTTGAACCGTCCGTGAACAGGGCCGGTCCCGAACCGGCCCCTCCCAGGTCCCCCACGAAAAGGTCGGTCCCGTTCGGAACAGCGTCTGTGATCACAACCGAGTCTGTGGACGCCGCACCGAGCCCAATGTTCATAATATAGAGGGTGTATCCGATTTGGGCGCCGGGTATGGCCTTGGGATTGGCCGCACCGTTCACCGGGTCGTTAACGACCTGCATCATCTTGGTTGAAGACAGCATGGGCAGGGCAACCATCCATGTTGCATTTCGTTGATGGATGACCTCTCCCTCGCTACCCTCGGCGGCCACTACCTGGGCGGTCCATGTCCCCACGGGTCCCGCGCCGGGCACGGTGAAGCCATATTCGAAGGTTTTTGTGGCCCCTCCCGAATCCGCGGCCTCGGTCATGGCCACGCCGCTGACCACCGGCGCACCCAGCGGGGGGAGGATGGTAATGTTCGACGATGTGATATCGAAGCTGCCGAAGGGATCGCTGACCACAGCCCGGACATATACCGTCGATCCCGGGACAGCGGTGGTTACAGGTATTCCTCCGGGGTAGGCACTATCATAAAACCGCACGCTGTCGACATTGATCACGGTGTTGCAGGGAAGATCAACAAAGGATCCGTTTGGAGCGACGGTGATTTCCCTGTTGGGAGCGCTGTTATTTGTGACACTCAGGATGATGGTGGACCCGGCGGGCAATGTTATGTCGCCCGGAGCGGTGAGGGGGAGATTATAGGTTTCCGTGACGGTCGGGTTCAAATCCTCATTTGTTAAAGACAAGGTGGCGAAGGTCCCGCCAGTCGAGGAAGACAGCGAAATAGTGTAGCTCCGGTTCTGGCCAAGGCCGGTTTCACCGAGAACCAGGGTGACGGGAATCTGCCCGGTGCTGCCGTCCATCGTCAGGGTTGTTGCGAGAGCGGGATCGAGAACCCAGTCAAACGTGACGCCCTGCCCGACCACAACATCAGGCAGTACACCCGGTTCGGTTCGCGACAAGGTGTTGGTCCCCAGATAAAGGGGTTTGTTGCCGGTTGAGGGGACCTCTGACTGCTGGATAACGACCGTCGGCGCCGCGGGGTTTCCGCCCACCCCCCCTGGATTCAAAATCGATGCTGTATTGTCAATCGTATCACCTGGACTGACGCTCCCGGCGATGGTCACATCGAACACGATTGTTTCAGAACCCCAGGCCGGGACGGAGATATCGGAGATATCCACCAGCACGCTCGTGGAATTATCAATGGCCCCGGCGGGATAGGATACAATGCTGAGGCTTGTGGCACCCGCCGGCAGATTGTCCGTGACAGCGGCGCTGCTGGTGGCAAGCCCCCCGCTGTCAACCAGGGTAACAGTGTAGCGCAGGATATCCCCCGGTTCGGCGTCCCCGCCGTCAAGATCCACGACGGTCTTGGTGGAACCGGAAAGATTCGAATGCAAGACCGTTGTGGGATCGCTGCTCGTATCATTCTCGGAGATATTATCGAAGGTGGAGCTTTCAACCGACGCCGTATTGGTCACTGAGGGGGCGGCACCTGGAAGGACGCTTACCGAGAGGGTTATGGCAGGGAGGCTGCCGCCGGACGCGAGGGGGCCCGGGTGCGTCCAGGTGATCGTTGGGTCAGCGGTCGTGTCGACCACCCAGCCGGTGCCCCCGCTGGAAAGATAGGTCAACCCGGCGGGCAGGGTGTCGTACACTGTGATGGAAGAAACCTCCTCATCAGGACCATTATTCGAAACGAGAATGGTGTAGGAACCGGTCTGGTTAAGGGTAAAGTCGCCCGTGTGGCTCTTGACGATTTCCAGGTCGGCGACCTCGGTGTTGGTAACCGAAATGATCTCCGCGGAGAGCAGGACCAGGTCATCCCTTGTTCGGTGAGTCGAGGCGGCGGAAGTGTCCCCCGGGCTCAGGTAGGATGTTATGTCATAGGCATCGAAATCCACTCCATAGCTGGTGGTGCTCCCGAGCAGATTGATCGTTGAGTTGTACTGGTTATTGCCAGGGTTAATCCCATCGGTCAGATTGTTGCCGTTAAAATTAAGGTTCTCGCCGCCACCGGAAATCCCATCGTCCCCCTCCCAGCTGATGTAGCCCAGGGTCCCGTCAATGCCCGTGGCCGGGATAAGAAAATTTCCCGGAGTGAGGTTGAGCTGGCTGTTCTGAAAATACTGGAAACCATCATAGACATTGACAATGCGAAAAGGTTCGGCAGAATCCTCATAGATGACCACGAGGCTCCAACCGGACACGACGGTATCATCCCCTGAAATGATTCCGGTGCAGTGAGGATAGGCGTTGTTGACAGAAAGACCGCCGAAGCTGTAGACACCGTTCCCCCTGGCCGCCACGATGGAAGTGACGTCCGCAAAACCGCTGAAAAAATTCACGACCTCCGTCCAGTAGATGATCCAGATGTTGCGGGAAATATTCGCGGAATCGGTCCAGGTCCTGCTTGCGGAAATACTGTTGCCGTCAAAGGTGATGTCAAAGTCGGGGGAAACACCGTCATAGCTTCCCGCCCAGTAGAGATAAGCAGCCTTTACGATCGCCCCGGCGGGGAGCCCGCTGAGCTCGGCGGTGCTGGTATTCGTCACGGCACAGGGATCCACGGAGTCCGGCTCAGTTCGAAGAGAGGCGCCGGTCCCCGTCCAGTTCAGATTGCCGGCAAAACTCTGGTAAAGGGAAGGGGTGACCCCGGCGGCCGCGATGACCGGCTTCCCCATGGCGAGGACGAATGCCAGTAAAGGGATGAAGCATTTTCTAAAGGCTTTGTACTCCAATTTTTCCATGACTCCCTGAAATCATTTTTTTGTCGCCCGTCTTCATCGCGCAAGTACTTCCTTAAGCGTCTCCTGGTCGAACTTTAACCGGAACTTCACGTACGGACCCTGGGCGGTGAAGTCACCCCCGGAAAAGTCGGAATCCGTAAAACCAAGGAAGTTGTATCCGAAACTGAGCCAGATGTTCTCCATGAGGCCGTAGCCCAGGGAGGCTCCCAGACCATATTCGGTAGTACCCGTCTGCTCTGTGGTCAGGGCGCTTGCCCAGGCCCCGATGTCCCAGCGATTCGAAAGATCCCATCGGCTCTCGGAACCGACCAGATACGTATACCCGTCAAAGACCTGCCCTTCGATGGTCTCCTTCACATATTTTGTCCCCAGAAGGAAGGAAACCTGCAGGTCGTCATGGGGCCGGTAATTCGCGTTAAAGTTGTTGACCATCTTCCATGTCCTGGTGTCCGTCGTACTCCCGGATTCCTCGTCGGTGATGAGTTTCAACTTGTCGAGGAAAGTCCAATACCGGTCCCAGGGGCGGTACACGAGGCCGAACCTCAGGTCCGTCTCTCTCGTCGTTTCGCCGCCGCTTCCTTCCGTCCGGAAGTGCTTCAGGTCCGAGGAAAGACCGATCCCCTCGGCCGGCTCGTTGTACACCCCCGCGATGATGCCCCATTTGTCGGTGTTGTCCGCGTAGCGAGCCTCCAGCCTCAGGTTGGCCTCAAGGGTTTTCCGGTTATAACCCGTGCCCACGGAAACCGCGGTGTAGTCTTCCTCACTGGAGACCGAGGCCGCGTTGTCGTTCAAGGGCTCCGCGGTACTTTCTTGAATAACGGAAGCGCCTTCGAATCCGCCGCTCACTTTCCACCGGGGGGTCACCTGCCAGGTATGGTCAAGACCCGTGGCCGCATAGACCCTTTCCCCGTTTTCATTAAATTCGCGGTTAACAGAAGAGGAGATCGTACCCCCCTCCCAGGGATTGGCGTTCAGACCCAGGCGGGTGGCGTTGACGGAGGTCTCATCTCCGTTGGTAAACTCCTGCTCGGCGGACAGGGACACGTTGGAGGCCAGCCTGTAGTCGGATCTGAGGTGGGTCCTGGATGGATAGGCCTTGTTTTCGTTATCTCCGAGGGATTGCTCGTGTCCGGCCCCGAGTTTTAACCTGCCGTCCTCGGACTCCCAGGCGACGTCCGCCGTCACCTGCTGTGACGTCTCCTCCCCTTCGTCCGGGCCGCTGTCGGTGGCCTGTCTTATAGAAGTGGAATATTTCAGGCGCCCCTTTTCCCGGATGGCACCCAGTTCCTCAACCGTGCGTTCTTCTCCCGTCTCAAGATTTTCCTGGGCTAAAACCTCGGCGGACAATTCCCACGTTTGCGTGAGGCGGAACCGACCCTGAGCACCGGCTTTTCTCATCCCGGCCTCGGAACTTCTCTGCTGTCCGAGCCCGAACTCCTCGTCCTGCTGTCTCAGGTACACCTTCCCGTCGAACCGGTCCGAATCGTGATCCACTTCAAGGATATATGCGGACCCCTCGGACTCTTCCCCGAAAAGCTCGCCGGAACTGGAGGCCGCCTCGGCCTTGAGCGAAACCTTCCCGGACAGTTTCACGACCGTGTCGAGACCCACCAGATCCCCTTCACCATCTCCCTGGTCCTCATGGATCACGGAGAGACCGACGGCAGAGCCGCCATCCGGGAGCTTCATCTCTCCTCTGGCACCATAAGTGACTCCATTAGCCCCCGGATCCTCGGTCTCATAATCCACAACGATGAACACGGGGTTAAAGCCCTCATCCCTCTGGGAAACGGGCTTTTTGAAGAAGAGGGTGCCCTCGTCATAGTCGATGCTGTAGTCGGTGTGCCGGTGCATCGGGGTACTGGAGATAACGACGTGGCTCTGGAAGCGGTCCCGCACTTCGATGGTCACGGTCTCGGAATTCACGACGATCTCCCCCGCGCTCAGCCTGTACAGCCCGGAAGTCCCGTCGCCGGGGATCTCATCCTTGACAAACCCCTGCTCCGTCTCGGACGCGAAGAGGTTATAGGAATATTTACGCCCTTTCAGCTCTGACCTCAGGCCGGTGATCCGCCGGTTGTAGCGAGCAAGCTCGGTTACGGTAAGACCGGTGTCTGTATCCCCGAAAAGGGTGTAGAAATTATCCTTCTCGATCTTCAGGAAGAGTTTTTTGGAAGTGGGCGCCTCGTACCCCTGCTCGGCGGCATCCCCGTAAAGGGTGTAGTAAGTGTCGGGGTCAATGGTCCCGTGATGCCCCTCGCCCGCGGCGCCGTGGGGCCCGTCGGTGTCGTAGGACATTGTCAGAAGATATTTTCCCTTGATCCGCCCCTTGGCGAAGAAGGCCAGCCGGCCGTCACTGTAAAGATCCTCTTCCTTGCCGGAATCTTCCAGGGATTCCATATTTCCGCTGGCCACGTTGTATCCCGCCGTCCCCTCGGCAAGACCCACGAGAATCCAGTCCCTCTTTTCCGGGACCAGCCAGACATCGATGGCTTCCTCTCCGCCCTGGAGCTTCACCCGGACTGAGGCCTGTCCCGTTTTCGAGGTCGCCTTCAACCGCAGGCGGGCGATGCCGTTTTCCTCGATGCCGAAGAAAGAGTCCCCGTTTCCGCCTCCCGGATTGAGGGGCTCATGGGGGAGGTCAACGAAAAACTGACCCATGGAGCGGCATCGCGCAGGGTATCCATCCCGGTCGGTCAGACGGACCGCGATACTCAGAGGTGTCCTCCCGTCGGCCACCAGGGATGACTCTTCAGGCAGGAATTCTACGGCCGCCGGCGGGCCGGAAAGATGGATGGACCTCTCGATACTCCGGACCACCATCCCGAAGCTGTTGATCTGTTCGACTTTGAGGAGGTTGTCTCCTTCCGAGAGTTCAATCCCCCGCCACAGGCTCATCGCGACGTTTTTCCGGGAGTTGACCTCGGTCCCCATAAAGTTGAGTTCATGAGCCTCCACCCCGTTCACGGTAAGGCGGACATTTCCCCTCGGATCGTGTTTGACGGCGACCTTGATCCCGGGAACCCTGGGGGCAAATCCCGGTGCGGGATGGATCCATGCCAGGCCGGGGTCGGCATCCCTCCAGCTGTCATCATCCACCGTTTCCTCCCCAGGTTCGTCCTGAAGACCTGCCCCGACCATTTCCGGTGGGAGTCCGGGAACCTCGCCCGGCCTTAAACCGATGACGACCATTTCGGTTCGGCCATCGTCCTGAACAGGCTCAACCTCGGCCCGCTTCTCCACGGTAATGGTATAGATATCGTTCTCCACCCTCCGGTTAAGTTCCCGGCCCTCGACAGTCTCGTTGGAGGCAATGGGTTCGTCGGGACCTACGCCCATGATGGTGAACATTTCGGGCTGCAAGTCCCAGGTCTCCCTGAGGAAGTTAACGACGTTTTGCGCTCTCGCACGGGACAGTTCGTAGTTGTCCGCGTAGATCCCCTGCCCGGCCTCGCTGACGGGGACGTTGTCGGAGTGGCCCGTTACGGTGACTCCCATGATCACTTCCGGGTCGAACTGGACCGCGATAAGGTCCAGGGTATCCCTGTTCTCGGTGGTGAGTTCGGCGGCAAAGGACGGGTAGGAGGCCGGAGGATCCACATCACGGGCGATGATGACGTCCTCTTCCTCCCTGGCGACTTTAAAGAGGACATTGGTAACCGGCGGGATGCTGACGTTCTTATCGGCCGGGGTATCGAAGGTGAGCGCCACACTGCTCTTCACCTCGGTCATCTCCTCACTAAAATCCATGTCCATCCAGTCAAACCCTTCCTTAAGGCGGGTCTCGAAGGTGAGTCCTTTTTCCAGTCCTCCCGGCACGCCCCCGATATTCCAGAACAGGTCCCCGCCAACGGCATCGGGCTCCTTGACCGGTTTGCCCTCTAACCGGATGGAACCAGGCACATATTCGACGCCATCGGGAAGGGTGACGCGCAGCCGGACATTGGATATCGGGACCCTCTCCCCGCTCATGGTGATGTTGAATTTCACCTGACCGGAGCTGGCGGAAGTCTTCACCATCATGGCGGCCTTACCCTGCTGGGGAGCTTTGGGAACCAGGTAAAAGTCCACCCGCCAGAGGGAACCGCCGGCAAGATCAACGAACCGGGACCAGGCCCTCCCGGCCTGCCGTGTGTCCTCGTCGCAGGCGACGATATCGTACATCTCGGGAATTGACTCCAAGTCCACCTGTACGACATGAGTCCCTGACCTGACGCCCTCGAAGTGGTAGCGTCCCGTTTCATCGGTAACAACCCGCGTACCGTCTTCGAGAAAGATCGCGATGCCTTCCACACCCTGGTCCGAACCCCCGCCGCACGCCCCGGCAAGGACCCGGCCCATGATTGTGTTCCTGCTGCGCATGAGATCCTCGATGACCTTCACCGTGGCTCCGCCGGTGTTGGAAACGATGAGGCCATTAGAAGCGGTATATCGAGCCGTGGCTTTGCCCGTCTTCGCTCCCGCCCCCACAGCGGTGACGAATTTGATGGTCACCACGCCCCCGGGGGGGATGTCGCCGAGGGTAAAGACGACGGATCTTCCATCCTGGGATGGGGCCGGATCGGGAGAAAGGACACCGTCGATCCTTGCCGTCCCGGCAAGATATCGGAACCCGGGAGGAAGCACAGCGGCAAGGTCCACCCCGGATACCGTGGAGCCTGAGGTGTTTTCAACCGTGACCGTATAGGTAAGGTAATCTCCGACGGAGACCGTCTCCTTCCCTGCCGAGGCCGTGACCCACAGGATGTTTTCCGGGTCGAAGATGAAAACCGCAGAGGAGGAATCCGAACCGTCCAGAGGGTCCGTGTATCCGGCCGTAAACTCGCTCCCCGGGAACCCGTATAGGATTCCGTCGTTCGCGCTCTCAGAAGGGGCCCCCGAAAGGATGTACCCGGTGAAGATTCCTGTGTCGGGGCCGGTTTCGGTGAGCAGGATCATCTCAACCCCCGTGGGGGAGGAGTCCTCGATGACAACCCTCAGGGTATCGGCGACAGCCGGATTCGTGTTGCCGTCCAGATCACTGAGCCTGACGAACACAGCATCCCCTTGCGTGAACTCCACGGCTGGTTCAACCGGCACGGGATCGCTGATGTCGATGGGCTCCCCGGTTGCCGGATCGGTGGGCGGGGACGCCGGGATGAAACCTCCCCCGTCAAAACAGGGGGTGACATCCACCGTCAGGAAAACCGACGGGTCGGAGGGTGAGTAGCGGAACAGTTCCAGGACCGATGGGGTCCCGAAAATAACGGTGGTGATGTTAACCTCGTTGCTGTTGACCGTCTGGGGGCTCCCGTCGAAATCATAGGATGCCCTTGCGGTGTTGGTGATGACCGTCCCTGCGGGAACGGCCCCCGCCGGCAAGGGGACCACCAGAAGAGCCAGCAGGCACAGGAAGATGGCCTGCCTGTGCCTGGC
>Ga0272443_10000263_pt1 | contig 99086 bp, 96 predicted proteins | sample SSMAcet12_FD_193581 | JGI IMG/M metagenome (GOLD analysis project Ga0272443, IMG submission 193581) | Marine sediment archaeal communities from Little Sippewissett salt marsh, Falmouth, MA, United States - SSM-Acet-12 | ecosystem: Environmental > Aquatic > Marine > Wetlands > Sediment ... | reverse complement strand
GGGACTTCCGTCAGCGTGGCAAAGTACATGAACGCGCCGGCCACCGAGGCGAAGAGGTTTGCCCACACCGAATTGCCTCCCACCGCCGAGGCAACCCAGCCGGAGGGGATGATCCCCTCGCTGCCCGGGCGCCCCAGGAAAAAGCCCGCAACCAGGACACCGCCAAGGAGCAGGGGAAGGATCTGCTTCGTCAGGCCCCACGTGGATTCGAGCCAGTGCCGGCCCTCCCCCTTCTGGCTCCCGAGGGCGAAAGAAAGTCCGGCCACGCCGGCCGAAAAAACGAGGAGGGGAAAAAGGGGTGATTTGTCAGCAGCGGTTCCCATCAGCAAAAGGATCGTGACGGGTGTATAGGCCGCTGCCACCTTCCACAACGGGAAAGAATAGAAAAGGGCAAGCACAAGGCCCAACCCCCCGGCCGAGATCATTACGAGAAACCACTTGACCGAGTAAACGGCTGCCCAGAAGCCCGTTGCTCCCTCGGGCCGCCCCCAGGTGGCGAAAACGAGAATGGCTACCTGGAGACCGATGAAAAGGACTGTCTGCCAGAGCGGGCGACCGCCGGATGTTTCGAGGGCGGCCATTTCCGCTTTCGCATTTTCCTCTTTTCGAAATATGAAGTGCATGATCAGGCCAATGACCACTGCGAAAACGATGGCTCCAACTGCCCTGGCGATCCCAAGTTCCGGCCCAAGGATCCGGGCGGTCAGGATGATGGCCAGGATGTTGATGGCAGGTCCCGAGTAGAGGAAGGCGGCCGCCGGGCCCAGGCCCGCCCCCATCCGGTAGATCCCCGCGAAGAGGGGGAGGATGGTGCAGGAGCACACGGCCAGGATGGTTCCGGACACAGAAGCGACGCCGTAGGCGATCACCTTGTTGGCAGCGGGCCCGAGGTACTTCATCACGGAGTTCTGGCTGATGAAGACCGTGATGGCTCCGGCGATGAAGAAGGCCGGGACCAGGCAAAGGATCACATGCTCCTGGGCATACCACTTCGCAAGGGCGAAGGCTTCCACGATCGCCCCCTGCAGCCTCGAAGACTCGATGGGCAGAAAGAAAAGGGCCAGGAAGCCCCCAAGGATGTAGAGAAACGTTCCGTATTCCTTTTTCCAGTCCAAGAAAATATTACCTTTCCATCCGCCGGGAAAAGAGCCCGGGAAATTCAACCGTTAACAACAGCAAGGCGGCGCAGCCTTGGCCTTCTTTTTATTGTCGAAATATCGCTGCAGGTTCTCCGGCAGCTCCTCGAGGGGGGCCGGGACTACCGGCGGTATTTCATCAATATTCAATATGGCGCTCGTGATCCTTTCAATCAGCAGCGGAAGCGGCGCCGAGGAGAAGATCCGCCCGCGGTAATGCCATTCCCGGCATTGGACAGGGGTATTGTTATCCGTAAGATCCCCGCAGGACTCGCAGAGCGATTCGCGGATGTCCTGATCGATATCCCGCCCGTTAAACCGGATCGTGGGGGAACTTGACAAGGCCTTCGCCATCGCCTCTTCCGGGGTTCGGACAACAATTTCCTGATACCGCAACTCAACACCAAGGGCCTCGGCCACCGGTTTGAGAAGGTCCACCGCCTTTGTCAAACTTTCCCCCGTGGGGACACAGCGCTCGCAGGTTTCAAGGTCGATGACCATAAGATCAACGCTCAACACTTTCCGCTCCCCTTCGATCCCCTTTGTCTCGCCCTGAGGGACTTCCGGTCTGAAAGCGTTATTTCCACATCCGCATGCCGAAATAAAATTGCAGCAATTCTTCGAGTTGTCCTTCTTCATTTTTCCTCCATGGCTAAAAATTCTATCCGGATCGCGCAGTAAACCTTTTGGCCCGCGCTTTTATATCTTTTCCTGCCCATCCCGTGCGCGCCCACGCCGGGCCCAGGCTTTACGCGTTGGACTTTGGACTTTGGACGTTGGACCTGCGCACCCACGCCGGGTCTCTGACACCAGGATCCCTCCCACGTTGGACGCTGGACGTTGGACCTGCGCGCCCACACCAGATCCATGCTTTACACGTTGGACGTTGGACGTTGGACGTTGGACCTGTTCTTAACCGCAGCCAGTTGTTCCCGGGCTCTCGTTTCCAGCGCTTTTCGAACACAGGAGGAAAATTCCAGGACGCATTCCATCCGAACCCTGAAGAACACCATGTTCCCCCTTTTTTCGTCCGCCAGAATACCGGCGTTCCGCAGCACAGTAAGATGCTTCGAAACCGTCGAGGCATCCAGACCGAGCATCTTGACTAGCTCACAGACACATTTCTGGTCACGGGCTATCTGCTCGATCATGAACAGCCTGGCGGGATGCGCCAGGGCCTTGAAAACTGCGGCCTGGTTCTCGAAAAGGGTCAGATCAATCTTCTCCACAGGAACCCCCTTTATGGTTTTATGGCAACTTAGCCATATTGCCATTATATGTCAAGGCTCTCCCGGGCTCTGCCGCTTTTTGTTATGAACCAAAGACCTGTCGCGGCAGGGTCGGAGTTCCATGCAAAACGTTTCCTGTGACAAGGGAAAGGGTACGGTTTACAGGAAATGAGGGTTGCGCCTAGCTCCCCAGGATTTCGAGAAAAGGATTGAGGATAAAATAAAGACCAAGAAGCACGATCACCCCGCCCGCCGCGCGTCGAAACCATAAACTGGCCCCCTGCCAGGCGCGGTTTTCGGTAATCCTGCGTACCAACGCCATTGAGCTGCCCGCAACGACGATGGGCAGGCAGTGTCCCAAAGCGAAGAGAATCATCATCACCGACCCGGCAAGAATTTTCTGCTGCACCGTTACGATGGCCAGAATGGGCGCGATAAAACCGAAGGTACAGGACCCCGACACAAACCCATAGGTCAGTCCCAGTGCGAACGCGCCCGGGATTCCCCGCAGGTTGAGGTTAAAGAGAAGAGATCCAGGGGTGTTACAGGCCTTAACACCCAGCATGCCGAGGGCAACCCATATGAGGACGGCCCCGAGGAGCACTTGAACCCAGACCCCCACGTCCCCGAGCATCCGGCCCAGAAGGGCGCAGGCTACGCCCACAGAGGAAATTGTCAGGAAAAGCCCTAGGGTGAAGACCCCGGCGTACCAGCCTGCCTGCCGGGGGTTGACGGCCTTTTCCTGGCCTCCCACATAGGCCACGAACAAGGGGATGGAAGCCAGATGACAGGGACTAAGCAGCACGCTGACCATTCCCCACAAAAAGGCACCGGCCGCTGCGAGGGCCAATCCCCCGGTCATCCATTGGTTAACCGCTATCAGGAAGTCGCTTAACATGCCTTTTTGAATCTCTCCGTTTTCATCCTTAGGGGGTTCCCCACTTGCTGAAAGAAAGCGGGACGGATCAGGATACGCCCAGGCCGGTCAGGATCTTGACGATCTGATCCCGGTCCATGAAACCGAGATGCCTGAAAACCTCGATACCGTTTTCATCGAAAAATATCTGGGTCGGAACCGCCTGGATCCCGTACTTTTCGGCCATGCCTGGATCCTCATTGACGTTGATGAAGACAATATTCGCCTTGCCTTCGTATTCCTCCTGCAACTCCTCGATAATGGGCGCCATCAACTTGCATGGAATGCACTCCAGCATGCCCAGATCGATCATGGTTACCTGGCCGGGGACCTGCCGAGCGGCTGCCGGAGATTCAACCGCCGTCTCGATCTGCCCCTCATCTGAAGCCGAAGGGCCTTTCATCAGACCGAAAGCGACAAACAAAGCGAGGGTCCCTAAAACTGCGACAAGCCCCCATTTCGTTTTTTTTGTCATTTCCCTGCTCCTGTTCCTGCAAAATTTTTCATATTATTCCAGGTTTTTCCCCGAAGCAGATATTTAAAAACCGCGGTCATCCACCGGGGCACTTCCTGATCCCGGACACTTATATCCCATATTTCTGATCGTTTTAGTAAAGAAATTCATCAAATTTAAAAAAAGATAATCATGGATCCAGGGTCAGACAAGATGGCAGGACCTAATTTCTATATTGTTTTGATAAACATTGATATTTTCCCCCTGCTTTCCGGCTTTTGGCCGGATATCCGTAAATTGCCTCGAAGTTAACAGCCGGATTTTCCCTTAAGGAAGGTTCCGGTCCCTGTTCCGGGAAGGAAAGGGGCGATATCGGGTTCATTCCCTTTTTTGATCATAACGGGGGTCTTCCCGCAGCGATGTCGGGAAAGCACGTGTCCATACCTTGACGGGGGAGTCGTTGGAAGGCATTCTTATTAAAAATCCACCGCGTTTTACCAACGGAAAGGGTTGCCCATGCCCAATACCGAAAGAGACCTCGAGTACCTGCCCCCGGAGGAGGTTCTTCAGTTCCAGACTGTCCGTCTGCATGAACTCCTGGCCGGGGATTGGCAGAAAGCCCCCGGTTTTCTCTCGCGGTTGGCCGAAGCGGGAGTGACCAGCGACGATCTCAATGGACCGGAGGACCTCCGAAAGTTCCCCGTTCTGAAAAAATCGGACCTTACCGGGATCCAGGGCCAGGATCCTCCCTTCGGAGGGCTCATCACCGTCGAGCCCGGCCGACTCAGGAGGATCTATTCCTCCCCGGGCCCGATCTACGACCCCGACGGGCACCTTCAATCCTATTACCGATGGGAAAAGGCCTTCGCGGCCTGCGGGTTCACAGAGGGGGACATCGTCCTGAACTGTTTTTCCTACCATCTGACCCCTGCCGGGGCCATGTTCGAGGAAGGGGCCAACAACCTCGGCTGCGCGGTCATCCCCGCCGGGATCGGGAACAGCGAGATCCAGGTCCAGGTGGCGGCTCACCTTAAAGCCAACGCCTACGTAGGCCTTCCCTCCTATCTCAAGGTCCTTCTGGAAAAGGCTGCCGAGGCCGGGGTGACCCTTTCCCTGAAAAAGGCCTTTGTCATCGCCGAAATGCTCCCCGAGAGCCTGCGCGAGGAACTTCAGGAGGTTCACGGGATCAGGACGCGCCAGGGCTACGGCACCGCCGAGGTGGGGGCCATCGCCTACGAGTGCGAAAAGGGAAAAGGGATGCACTTCGATCCTTCCGTCATCCTCGAGATCCTGGACCCGGCGACCCGCGAGCCGGCGCCGCCTGGACAGCAGGGGGAGGTGGTGGTCACGGTCCTTAACCCCGTCAATACCCTTCTGCGCTTCGCAACAGGCGATCTCTCCTCAGCCGTTTACGATGAATGCCCCTGCGGACGGAAGAGTCCCAGGCTCACCGGGATCCTGGGTCGTGTGGACCAGGTGACCAAGGTGCGGGGGCTGTTTGTGCATCCTTCCCAGCTTTCCCAGGTCATGGCCGCTTTCCCGGGGGTGGGGCGTTTCAGAGCCGTCGTGTTCAGGGAACGGGCCATGGACGACATGACCCTGGAAGTGGAAAGCAGCCTTCCCCTGCCGGCCCCCACCCTCCAGGAGATCGGCCGGAAAATCAAGGATGTGCTCAAGCTCGGGGTCCAGGTGGTCCGGGTGGAAAAAGGAACCATCCCCGAGGACGCGAAGCCCATCGAGGATCGGAGGAAATGGGAATGATGATTCTGTTATGTGTAAGGGGTAAGGGGTAAAGAGTAAGAGAAAAACCTTTAAACCGTGAACAGACGCTCCGATGGCCTTCCTTTTGCACTTGGTCAGAATCATGGCCAACTATGCAAAAGATTACAAAAACCTCCAAGTTTTCGAAAGTTCCATGAACCTTGCCATGGAACTTTTTTCCGTTACAAAATACTTTCCGGTTGAGGAAAAATTTTCCCTTGTGGACCAGATGCGACGGTCTTCCAGATCAGTATGCGCCAATATCGCGGAAGCATGGAGAAAAAGACGCTATATCCGTGCATTCACATCCAAGATGAACGATGCTGAAAGTGAAGCCAACGAAACCAGGGTATGGCTGGAAATCTCATTTCGGTGCGGCTACATCAGTGCCGAAAAGAAAACCGAACTCGATCAGAGATATGATATTGTCATAAGCCAATTAGTAAAAATGATTCAAATGGCCGATAAATGGACGTTCCAATCCCCCAGATGAAGGCCTGACTTTTTATGCACCCATACACTCTTCACCCCTACCCCCCAACTCAACGATGAACCTTCTCTTCGCGAATTTCCTCATGTTCCTCCATTTTCTCTGGGTCGCATTCATGATCCTCGGGCTTCCCCTTGGCCTCTGGCTGCGCTCTCCCCTGCTCAGGTGGCTTCACTTTGCCGGCATGTCCCTGACTGCACTTCTTGCCCTTGTGGGCGCTTTCTGCCCGCTGACGGTCTGGGAAGATCTTCTCAGGGCGGAAACTGATCCCTCTTTAAGCCAGCACGGGTCATTCCTGGCGCGTCATCTGTCCGCCGTTCTGTATCCCGCCGTCAAGCCCTGGATCCTGAGGGCCGCTTCGGTAATGTGGGGCGGGATCACCGTCGCGGCGATGATCCTCGTGCCGCCCGGCTCCCGGGTGAGCCCGGCAAGGGCTGGTTCCAATGGCTGACACCCGCAGCCAGGGGGAAAAAACGTCCGGTTTTCCAAACGGGAAAAACGACTTCCTATATCTTCTCCTGATCGCCGTATATTTCCTGGCCCTCCTACTCATCCGGATCCTTCTTTCGGGGGGCCTGGAGCTGGACGAATCGGAACAACTGATCCTTACCCAGACCTGGCGATTAGGATATGGGCCCCAGCCTCCCCTTTATGTCTGGGTCCAATCCCTGTTTTTCGGCCTTTTCGGGGTAAATATCTTCTCGCTGGCCCTGGTGAAGAACGGCCTGCTTTTTCTTATTTTTCTTTTCTTCTTCAAGATCGCCCGGGACACCCTTGACGATATCCGGCTTGCGAGAATCGCGGCTCTTTCCCTTTTCCTGAGCCCCCAGTATGGATGGGAGTTCAGCCGGACCTTGACCCACACCATTCTGGCAACCGCCATGGGCGTGATCCTCATGGCCATGGTGCTGGACATGAAAAAGAGTCAGACAACCCTTAAATACGTCATGATGGGGGTGGCGGCGGGTCTCGGCCTTCTTGCCAAATACAATTTCGCTCTCCTCCCCGGGGCTCTTTTCCTTGCGGGCCTGTCCCTTCCGGCATGGAGGAAAATCATCGCCGATCGCCGCATCATATGGAGCATCGGTGCCGCCGCCATTGTTTTCTCGGGTCATGCTTTCTGGATCATGAGGAACACCGGAAGCGCCGTCTCCTTCGCAAAAAAACTCGAGATCTCCCAGAGCCCGGGTCTTGCCGCCTACCTCCTGGGAACCCTTAATCTCATTATCGCAGCCGTCGGGCTCTTCTGGCCTCTCCTCCTGGTTTATCTGTTGATACTCCTTCCCCTTGGCCGAACCGGACAGCCAAAACAAAGGGGAGGGGAAGTCCAGGCTCTCCTGGGAAGGACCATGGCGGCCGTTCTCGGATTCTGCCTGGCTATCGTTTTCATCACGGAGCTGACGCGGTTTAACGACCGTTGGCTCGCCCCGCTCCTTTTCTTTTTCCCCGTCTTCCTGATGGCAAAATACGGGCACAGGATCACGAAACGGGGGCATATCCTGTTCGTGTCCCTTGCCGTTTCGGTCATGGTCCTCACCCTTGTCCTGTTCACCGGAAGGGTCCTCCTGGCTTCCAGGGTCGGGGAAGCGACGCGCTTTAACCATCCCTACGGAGCCCTGTCCGACCTTATCAGGGACTCAGGGTTTAAGAAGGGGAACATCTTCGCCGAGGACCACAGGGTTGGAGGAAACCTGAGGCTCCATTTCCCGGAAAGCACCGTCAACATCCCCGGCCGTCCCCCGGTTCCCCTCCTGGAAAATTCCCCCCTTCTCATCGCCTGGGACGCTTCCAGGGAAGAGAAGATCCCGCCGTCATTATTGAATTCCGTTAAAGCAGCGACGGGAAAATCCGGTCTGTGCGAAAATACCGGCTCCATCGAGGCGCCCATGCTTCGCTTTGAAAATAAGGTGTTCAGGCTGGGATTCTGCCTCAATAACGATGAAGGGCAAGGGACGACTGGACGGGGGGGCGGGGATTGAGAATTGAGAATTGAGAATTGAGGATTGAGAATTGAGGATTGAGGATGTGAGTGCACTTGTGCACGGGTGCACCAAAGGTTTCCCGTTGGACGTTGGACGTTAGACGTTGGACGCGCTTTTCTCTGGACTCTGGACTGAGAATTGAGAATTGAGGATTGAAAATTGAGGGTGTAAGTGCACTCGTGCACAGGTGCACCGGTGCACAAGAAGCCTTCTCGTTGGACGTTGGACATTGGACGCGCTTTTCTCTGGACTCTGGACTATTTCTTTATGACTGGACGACGGGAGGACCGAACGAAGGAGGGCAGGAGAAGTAAGGTAAAGGGTGAAGGGTAAAGTGCAAAGGTGCAGGTTATCGGGAAAAGAGAAAAGTCATTAAAGGACAGGGGGGGCCATGCACCCGGCACCCCTCACCCCCCTACCCCTCACTCCTTACCGTTCTTGTTTCCCGCGTAGATGACCGCGAGGATCCTGGCCGGTTCACTGCCGTCGCAGGTCACGTGGTGGGGGATGGAGCACTTGAAGTAGATGGAATCGCCGGGGGAAAGGACGTCGGTGTGATCCTTCAACCGGATCCTCATCTTCCCCTCGAGGACGTAGATGAACTCTTCCCCTTCATGGACCGAAAGATGCTTTTCCTTTATGGGAACCGGCTCTAGTGTGACCAGGAAGGGTTCCATGCGGTTGTCTTCAAGGCCAAAACCCAGGGCCTCGTAATTGTATCCCAGGTTCACCCCTTCCCTGGAAGAGACGCTGGAAGTGACTTCGTGTTCTCCGCTTCTCACCAGGACGAAGGGCTGTGCCAGACCCTCCCCCAGGAAACTGGTCAGCTTCACGTCCAGGGCCCGCGAAAGGATGACCAGGGCCCCGAGGGGCGGGCTGATCATGTGGTTCTCGAACTGGGACAGGAGAGCGGAGGAATACCCCGTCTTCCCGGCCAGATCCTGAAGAGTCATCCCTCTCGCTTCCCGCAGTTCCCTGATCTTTTTTCCCACTTCCACAGTTTTCGGCATGGCTTTTTCCCCTGTCAGACACCGTTTTTCACGAAACGGGCACCTTCAAGGATGGCTTTTTCGTTCATCGGGATGAAACTCCGGTTCCGGGCAGGGATCACGACCTCCATGGCCCCGGCAATTTCCTCCGGTTCAACGGTTCCCGAGAGGCGGGCGAAGGCACCCATGCCCACCATGTTCGCCAGCCTCGCGTTCCCCAGCTCGATGGCGAGCTCGCTCATGGGAACGGAATGGACCCGGATGTCGTCGCGGGCGGCGTCCTCGATCCTGGCCAGGCTGCTGTTGACGATGAGAAGGCCTCCCTCGGCAACGCTGTCTAAATATCTTAAAAGAGACGGCTGGTTCATGGCGATGACACAGGAAGGCTGATCCACAATGGGAGAACCGATCTCCTCATCCGAGATCACGACGGTGCACCTTGCTGTCCCTCCCCTCATTTCCACACCGTAGGAGGGGAAGAACGTGACGTTGAGCCCTTTCTCCATGCCGGCCTGGGCCAGGAGCTGGCCTGCCAGCAGGATTCCCTGCCCGCCGAAACCCGAGATGAAAACGTCGTAGTACATGGCACCTCGATTTGATGACTGCACGACTAAACGACTATACGACTGTACGACCGGACGGCATTTCGAACCTGGCGAAATGGATAAATTATCGCGTCCATTTGTGCGGATCCTTCATCATCAGGCACAGCTGTCCGATAATATGCGAATACTGATCCTCCAGTTTTGCCACCAGGTCGGCATCGATATAACCGCACGCCTGGGAAAACTGCAGCCAAACCTGAGTTTCATATGCCTCGCTCTCGGATTCATTCAATTTAAGAATGAATGCCTTTGGGTATCTGCGTTTTCCCCACGCTTCAACAATATTCGCACAAATGGAACGTGAAGACCGTCTCATTTGGTCGACGAGGGAATATTTTTCCCCCGCCGGAAAATCCCTTGTCAGGTGGAATACCTCCATGGCCGATTCAAAAGCCAGGCGGTAAACATTCAGTTCTTTAAATGATCTTACTCTCGCGACCATCTCACGAGATGACATGCAAAAAATCCGCCAAATCGCCCAGGCATCTGGTCTTTCAGCCGTAAAGTCCTGGTTTCGTCGCACCGTTGTCCTGTCGTCTCCTCGTCCCGTCATTCATCCGCCCAGCCGTTCAGCTTTTCCTTGGTCCAATCGTGAGTTTGCCTTTTCGTCAAGTCGTTCAGTCATCCAGTCGATCAGTCGTCCGGCCGTTCTTTCGTTCTGTCTTCCCGTCGCCAAATCGGCTCTTCATTAAGTTTTTCCGTGGTCCTGTCGTTGTGTCGTCCTGTCGTTGGGTCGTCCTGTCGTTGGGTCGTCCTGTCGTCCCGTCGTCTCTCCGCCCTGTCGTTCAGTCGTTTCCTCGTCGTCCGCACAGATCACAAATAATCCGCCTTTTCCTTCTCTTTAAACACCCCGAGCGGAAAATAGGGGACCAGTTCCTCCTTGAGCCGCCTTACGGAGGCGGATGGGGAAAGCCCCCAGTTCGTCGGACAGGTCGAGAGCAGTTCCACGAAGGAAAAACCGATGTTCCTGACCTGCATGTCGAAGGCGGTAAAGACCATCTTTTTGGCTTTGAGGATGTTCCCGGGGGAATCCAGGGCCATCCTCGCGACGAAGGAGGTTCCCTCGAGGGTGGAAAGGATCTCGGCCATGCGGATGGGATAACCGTCGGCGTTAAGATTGCGCCCGAAGGGAGAAGTCGTGGTGCTCTGTCCCAGGAGCGTCGTGGGGGCCATCTGCCCCCCGGTCATCCCGTAGACCGTGTTGTTAATGAAAATGATGGTGACGTTTTCACCCCGGTTGGCGCAGTGCACGATCTCGGAAAGACCGATGGAGGCGAGGTCCCCGTCTCCCTGGTAGGTGAAAATGATCATGTCCGGGCGGGTTCTCTTCATCCCTGTCGCGATGGCCGGGGCACGCCCGTGGGGTGCTTCTAATACATCGCAGTTGAAATAGTCGTACATGAGGACCGCGCATCCCACCGGGGCCACCCCGACGGTCCTTCCTGTGATCCCGAAATGGTCGAGGGCCTCTGCAACGAGACGGTGCGCGATACCGTGCCCACAGCCGGGGCAGTAGTGCATCACCGCGTCGTTGATGGCCTCGGGTTTTTTAAAAACGCATTTCATGAAAAACTCCGGAAACGGAAAAAATTAAGTGCACCTGTGCACCCGTGCACTTGTGCACCAGAACCCATCCTTCACTCCCTTACTCTTCACTCCCCTACCCTTCACTCCCATCACCCTTCACTCTGATACCGCTTCTCGATCTCCCCTAATATCTCCAGCGGCGTCGGGATGCCGCCTCCGGGCCTCCCGTAGAAATGGACGGGGGTCCTTCCTTCAACGGCCAGCCTCACATCCTCCACCATCTGACCGGTGTTCATTTCCACGACCAGGAACTCCCGGGCCTTTTCCGACAACTGGGCAAACCGTTGGGAAGGAAAGGGAAAAACGGTGATAGGCCGCAGCAGCCCCACTTTCAGGCCCTTTGCCCGCGCCTTCTTCACGGCGGAGCGGGCGATCCTGGCCGAGGTCCCGAAGGCCGCCACGACTAATTCGGCATCCTCCACCTGGACTTCCTCGGACCGCGTCTCGTTTTGGCGGATCTCCTCGTATTTTTCCTGGAGCTTCCTGTTGTGGGCCTCGAGCTCCCCCTCCTTGAGATAGAGGGACTTGATAAACCGCCTGGGGCGCCCTTCGGCGCCCGTCAGAGCCCATGGTTTCGAAGGTTTCGGCGGAGCCTCGTCACCCTCGACGATGGGCTCGAGCATCTGTCCCAGGACCGCGTCCCCGAGAACCATTACGGGGTTCCTGTACCGGTCCGCGAGGTCAAAGGCCAGCATGGTAAGGTCGTACATCTCCTGGACACCGGCCGGTGCGAGGACGATGGGCCTGTAATCCCCATGGCCCCCGCCCTTGACCGCCTGGAAATAGTCCCCCTGGGACGCAGCGATCCCACCGAGACCGGGACCGCACCTGACGATGTTGACAACCACCGCCGGGAGCTCCTGCCCGGCCATGTAGGAGATGCCCTCCTGCATGAGGGAGATCCCCGGGCTCGAGGAGGTGGCCATGGACCTGACACCGAGGGCCGAGGCCCCCAGGACCATGTTGATGGCGGCAAGTTCACTCTCTGCCTGAACGAATTCCCCCCCGATCCCGGGGAGGGTCCGGGACATGTATTCGGGGATCTCGTTCTGCGGGGTGATGGGGTAGCCGAAATAATACAGGCATCCGGACTTGATCGCCCCCATGCAGACCGCCTCGTTGCCCTTGGTCAGTACCCGTTTTGCGTTTGTCAAAAAAACCTCCGATGAAACCGGTAAAGGGTAGTCGGGTTAGGGAGTAATGGGTAATGAGCGGTAATGTGTATGGTGGTGAGAGTGTTAGGAATAGATGATCTTACCCCCTACTTCTCACTCCCTTACCCCTTACGCCCTTACTCCCCTACACCCATACACACTTACCCTTTACCGCCTTACTTATACACTTCAACACACATATCCGGACACACCACGGCACAGACGGTGCAGCCGGTGCATTTTCCCTCCGGGTCATCGAGGACCACATACTGGTATCCCTGGTCGTTGATGTCCCTGTCCTGCCGGATGAGCTTGTGCGGGCAGACTTCCACACAAAGAGCACATCCCTTGCATTTGTTTTCGTCAATCTTGATGGTCGGCATGGGAAAGACCTGGTGCACGGGTGCACGGGTGCACAAGTGCATCTGGCAGTTTAATTCTCAATTTTCAATCCTCAATTCTCAATTTTCAGTCCAGAGTCCAGCGTCCAGAGTTCATGGTTCAAAGGTAAGAACTGATTCCCGTGCACCTGTGCACAAGTGCACTTACACCCTCAATCACTGTTTTTCATAAACCTTCTTTCCCCACCAGAAGCAGAAATACCCCAAGGCCGCGCCGGCGATGACGTCGCTCGCGTAGTGATACCGGTTGTAGACCGTCGAGACACTCAGCAAGATCACGAGGGGGGTCATCCACCACGCCCATTTCCTGCGATAGGTCCAGGCCAGGAGAAGGACCACCAGGGCCACGGCGACGTGGGAACTGGGCATGCATCCGCCGTGGATGTCGCCATGCTCCATGATGAAATCCTGCAGGGCTGTCACAAGATAACCGTCAAGGGGGCCTTTGTAAAGGTGGGACAGATAATATCGGGGCCCTTCCACGGGGAAGAGGATGAACCCCAGGTATGAGAGGTAAAAAGCCAGGGAGACGGAAAAAAGCATCCGTCTGAAGGCAATGTAATCCCTGGCCCGGTAAAGGGAGATCCCCAACAGGGGCCCTGTCCAGTAATAGGAATTGTAGGCGATCTTCATGATCTCGTTAAGGATGGGGTTGGCGAAGCCCTCCATCCAGACCGAGGGATTGACGGAAAACAAGGCCATTTCAAGATCGACGATCAGGCTGTCGAGATACCGCCCGTGCATTCCCAGGATGAAGGCGTCGATCTGTTCATAAAAAAGGACGAGGAAAAGGGGGATGTACCAGTACCGGAAAAACCGGAGTAAACGGTGTCCTTCCCACGGGACCGATCTTAAGGCAAGAACAAGGAGACCCGCGGCCACCGAATGGACAAGGACGTAGATCCACCACCTTTCGACCCCCTTGTGAAAGAGGGTGACGAAGAGGGATATCCCCACGAGGTAGGCCAGAAAGACGGTGTCCTCGGGGCGAAAAGGACGGTCGCTCGACGTCACGGGTTCTCCCTTCCCATTTGTCCGGGTAAAAGTGAGCGGAAAAATAGCAAAAAAAACGTCCAACGTCCAATGGAAGAGAACAGTACCAAGTGGCAGGTGGAAAGTGGAAGAATGCCGTTTAACGTTTAACGTTGAATGTTTAACGGAAGGGCAAATTCAGAGTTCGGTGTTCAGAGTTCAAAGGAAAATCAGTTCAGAGTTCAGTGTTTAAAGCCTGCCCTGAGCTTGTCGAAGGGTTGAGAGGAAGGCATGATTATTGTTCACAGGTGCACAGGTGCACAAGGACCTTACGTCTGCTCTGTAAAAACACGTTAAACGTTAAACGATCAACGTTAAACTTCTCATCCCCTCGCCCTGTCGTCCAGTCGTTACTTCGTCAGTTCGTCATTCCCTGTCGTCTCTGACACCAGGCGTCCCTTTCAGTCACGGAAAGCCAGGGCTGTCCAATCCACCTCGGGGAACCGCTTTTCAAGCTTCCTGACCCCGGCCTTGACCATCCGGACCCAATTGCGCCCTCCCTTTCCAACTCCCTGAACAGCCCTCCTGACATCCTCCGGCCTGTCTTCGAGAAGGATTTCCAGCACCTGCGCGGCCTGGAGCAGGTCCTTTTCCGCCTTCGTCTGTTCCGTGACCCCGCGCATCCCCACCGTCGCCAGCTTGTGAAAGGCAAAGCGTTCGGGCGCTGGAACGTTCACCAGAACACCTCCCCCGTCGACGACCGCCCCCTTGACGGGGTCCTCGATGAGAAAATCCAGATAAGGAAGGCACTGGGCAGCCGCTCCGAACCTCGGCAGGGTGACAACTCCCTTTTTCGACCCTTTTTTTAGCGGGGTCAAAAGGTCCACCCGAAGCGGTTTTCCTCGCACTTTAAAGGAGGTGGATGGATCCTTGGGGTTGAAAGGCGGTACCGGGAGGAACCCCATTTCGAGACTTTCCAAGGCTTCGGGGATGCCGGCTTTGACCTCGGGCACCGCAACCTGCATGGTAGGCGTGCCCGCGATATCAATGTCCAGGGTCCTCAAGGCAGCCCTGTCCCAGCGCACCCCCAGCAGGTTTCCAAGGGCGATGAAGGCATTTGTCCCCACAAGAACACCGTTAAGATGAAAGACCCCTGCTTCCGAAAGGGCTCGAAGGACCCGGCCCGAGGAAGGGTCCGTGGCAAGGGCACCCCCGGTCCTGAGCAGGGCGCAAAGACGCCCAATGCTCTCGCGGTCGGGCTCGAAGGCTTCCCTCTCCTCCCGGAACCTCTCGACGACTTTTTTTAAAAGGGGTGACTCCCTGCCGAGGTACACCTGCTTCCGCGCGCCCCCCGGCCCCGAATACTGGAAGTAAAGATAGGTCTCCCCCTTGATCTTCTTCCTGGTGAAGGTACCGGGGAGTTTTCCTATGGTGCGGCCGGCCTCGAAAGCCGTGAGCTGCTCCATGAATTCCGAGTACAATGTCTGGGTCTCTAGGGGCATTCTCTCCATGGTTCCTCCAGAAGTTATACGCAGACTATACCATTACGGCGTATAACTCAAGAGGGGGGGTATTAAGAGGGTAAGGGCGTGGGAGAGTACGGGCGTAAGGGAGTGAGGAGCAGGGTCATAAATTCCAGATCATTACCCCATTACTCCCCTACCCTTTACCGTCCCTTTGGGGCTCCCTGGGGTCAGGCTCCCTGGGGTCAGAGCACTTTGGCAACGCCTTTGCATCTCTCAAGGCATGGCACGTCCGTTACGGGTTATCCAGACAGCCTACCCCTATCATTTGGTCTGCCGGACCAACAACCGGTCCTTCCGCTTCAACCAGAGACAGGCCGCCCGCATCGTTTTCAAAGCCCTGGCCGAAACCATTGAAAAATATCATCTTTTCGTCCATCACGTTGTCCTCATGTCCAACCACTACCATATACTTGCCACAGCCACCGAGGAAAACCTCCACAGGGCTATGCAATATTTCAACTCCCGGGTCGCTGTCCGGTACAATCGGTCCGTGGGCCGGACAGGACATCTTTGGGGCGACCGCTACAAGTCCTGCATCATCGACACCGATGACTACTACCTCGCCTGTGTCCGTTACATCTACCGCAACCCTGTCAGGGCGGGAATGGTCGAGGATGCAAGCCAGTTCCCCGATTCCTCCTTTGCCTTCTGGGCGTTCGGGAGAAAAATGGACGTGAAGCTGGCCGGCGACCACCTGAGCCTGTTGTGGGGGAAGAATCACCCGGAGTATGTCCGGATCCTGGTCATGGACGAGGGGGAAAGTTTTTCGGACGAAGAGGTGAAAAAGGGTCTAAGAAAGATGTTCTTCGGTTCCGCCGACTTTATCCAACGCATGCAAACCTCCCCGGGGTCAGAGCACTTTGGCAGCGCCTTTGCATCTCTCAAGGCATGGCACGTCCGTTACGGGTTATCCAGACAGCCTTTCCCTATCACCTGGTCTGCCGGACCAATAACCGGTCCTTCCGGTTTAACCAACGGCAGGTTACCCGCATCGTTTTTAATGCCCTGGCCGAAACCACTGAAAAATATCAACTTCTGGTCCACCACGTCGTCCTCATGTCCAACCACTACCATATCCTCGCCACCGCGACAGAAGAAAATCTCCACAGAGCCATGCAATACCTCAACTCCCGGATCGCTGTCCGGTACAACCGGACAGTCGGCCGGACAGGACATCTTTGGGGAGATCGCTATAAGTCCTGCATCATCGACACGGATGAATACTACCTCGCCTGTGTCCGTTACATCTACCGCAACCCTGTCAGGGCCGGAATGGTCGAGGATGCAAGCCAGTTCCCAGATTCCTCCTTCTCCTTCTGGGCCTTCGGGAAGAAGATGAATGTCAAGCTGGCGGGAGACCACCTGGTCCTGCTCTGGGGGAAGAAACATTCGGAGTATGTCCGGATCCTGGTCAGAGAGGAAGGGGAAGCCTTTCCAGACGAGCAGGTGAAAAAGGGACTGCGAAAGATGTTCTTCGGATCTTCGGGCTTTATCCAACAGATGTTCAAAACCCATTTCCCCCAGGTTTAGTACAACCTTCCAAAAGCACCCTCAAACCAAGGGATAGGTCTGTTTTTCCCAGTTAAATTAGGCCTTCAATGGTCCCTTTTCGCGGGAAGGATCTTTTCTGAAGGTCAAAAATAATCCCTCAAGAACCGTAAACATTACAAACAGTGAAAAACTGAACCCCGATTCATAAAAGCAAAGCTACCATGTTCCTTTTTTCCTCCTATGGTCTCTGACCCTGAAAGGGTTAAGCTACCATGTTCCTTTTTTCCTCCTATGGTCTCTGACCCTGAAAGGGTTTTGAAAAACTATACTCCGATTCAAACCTTTAAGCCTATTTTACTCCTTTTCCCCCTATGGTCTCTGACCCTGAAAGGGTTCTATTTTTTTTATCAAAACCATGGCTATAAAATAGCCAACAAAAATCTCCAAACCTCCAAAAATATAATCGAAAGTATCCATTTTAAAAAGAGTGTTTACGTCATTATCGAGAATTGCTAGAACACGATTGTTGCCAATGGAAATATCAAGCTTCAATAAGTAAGCATTGGTCCATAATTCAAATCCTATAAAGGCGATAAAAACCGGTACCCATTTCCAATACCAACCCGAGTCCGAAATACCAAGAATTTTGAGAAAAACATAACCACAAACCCCCACCCGAGTGTCTCAAAAACACCGCCTAAAATGCCTATTAAATAGGTGTTTAAAACAATATCCATGGCATTTCCTTTCTATCTGCATTCTGTTGTGAAATATATAATTAAAACATTCCATCACCAAATTATTGACCAACGATCGCTTTCTCAGGCTATATTTGCCAAAACCTGCTAAAAATACGTTTCATTAGGACTCTGACCCCGGAATCCAACTTCGTTACCTCGCCAGTTCAAAACTCCCCAATGATTACTGACATCGATTTAACCCATCACGCCATTACCACCAATTTTTCCAGGTAGTTTTAAAAAGGGAGCTCTTCAACAACGAGACCCGCTGTATTTCATCCCCAACCTGAACCCCCAGAGAGATGGAAAATAAAAAGACAAAAGGCATCCTAAAATCTGAACAAAGAGAGCGGGGCCTTTAAACAAGTCAAACAATGCTAAAACTGATACGTATACACCAGGAGTCCATAATATAACGTATTTAAAATTGGTGACTTCTTTGGGTTTGAAAATATAGCTGGACAGGAATGCTCCTAAAAAAATTGAAACAGGTAGTAAAAAACAATAAACAAAGACAATGCTTGCCAGGAATTTCAACGAAGATACATCACTCCATATCCTGGTCTCGAATTTGAAAAAGAAAAATAGAAAAAGGGTTGAAGTGCCAATAAAAATCAGTTCGCCAAAGAAAATACCAGTGATCAAAGATAAAATTTTATCGAATTTCCCGCGCATAAGTCGCTCCAAACATAGAAGGAAATGAATTATTATGTCTCTATTAAATATTTAGAATAAAATTTGCGTTTATTAATTTTTCTCTTTAAAACTAAAAAATCACAAGTAAATAAGAATTTTTGTTTTTTTACCATTCACTTTCCGTTGGTGGCTGCACCTTTCCATCAGGGCGTATTTGACCAACCTCAACATCACCATCTCCATAAGCCGAATAACTACTTTCTGAATCACTTGAAATGGGACTCGTTGAATCATTATTATTCTCATCACTATCCGATTCATTTTCAAAATGAAAGTTAACATCAATACCCATTTTAGCTAAGTCTTCCTTTATTTTTCTTTTCTTTTCGTCAGAAAGATTATCCCATTCAACTGCATGTTCAGAAATCCATTTTACGACATTTCTTGGAGTTGGAAGAATTTTTAGTCTTTTAAATTCATTTATCGAAATTAAGTTATTGATAACGTCGAGTCCAAACTGTTCTACATCAGAATAAGCTAAATTTTCACAAATACCACCCATTCCAAAATCCCCACATTCGGTACAAAACATTTCATGGTTATAAATCAGAAAAGTAAAATTCCCGGTCGGATCCACGTACCTGTACGGATTATTCCTCCCATAAGCGAACCTGTTCAGCGACTGCGGATCCCGAATGTTCCCCCACAGCGGGTCTTCTGAAATGAACCTGCCTACATCCGGGTCGTACCATCGGGCGTTGAAATAATAGAGGTCCGCCTCCTGGTCATAGCCCTTCCCCGTGAACCGGTAGTCGTTGGGAAGATCCCCGGTCTGGTTCTCCTCGCCCCCGAAGGGGCGGTAACGCTCCGTCCAGACAATGTCACCTTCCTCATCCGTCACCATCCGTACTGAGCCCAGATAGTCGGCGTGGTAAAAATGCTTTTCCAGATTCCCCTGTGTGTCCACGTCCACCCGGGTGACGTGCCGGCCCAGGGCGTGGACGTAATAGGCCTGGGAGCCGTCGGGGTTCTCCTCGTACTTAACATCCAGACCCTGGAACAGGTACATGGTGACGTCGTTCCCGGCATCCTTCCTCACCCGGTTCCCGGCCGCGTCGTACCGGTAGGAGACCGAGGCCACCCCAGGACGGTCCACATTGATCAGAAGACCGTCCTCCGTCCAAGTATAATGAGCAAGGGTTGAAACATACTGGTAGGTGCTGTCCCGGACCTTCTTGGAGATCAGGTTCCCTCCCTGCCGGCCGTCGGGACCTGCCCATGAAAATTCGGTAAAAGCCCCGTCCGGGTAGACTTCCGCCAGCATCCGGTTGGAACTGTCATAAACGTACTGCCATGTCGGATCGGCTGGTTTATACAGCCGGTTGCCGGCTCCGTCGTAATCGTAGGAAAGATCATCCCCGAAATCGGCATTAACCCCCGTCAGCCGGTCATTTAGGTCGTAGGACATATCCTGGAAATCATAGTCTGTGCGGTTTCCGGATGCGTCATACTCATCCCAGGACTTCGTATCCAGGTTCCCGTTGGGATCCCAGGCATAGGTCTCCAGGAAGCGGGCCACCTGGGCAGCTGGATCCGAAATCCCAAAGGCATCCGGCCGGCCCAACTCGTCGTAGGACGTGTCCTCCGAAAAACCGTTGGCGAAGGTCATTCCGGTCACCCTTCCATTCGGGTCGTAATCAAGATCGCTGATATATCCGGGTATCGACTCAAGGTAGTGGAAGGCGTCCCCTGTGTACGCCATGTCCACGGAAAAGGGTCCGGCATAGCTGACAGGGTAATCGATGTGTGTCACCTGACCCAGGGCGTTGTACCGGTAGTGCATGGACAGTTCCGCCATCCCGTTGATCCATTGAGTCCGGGAGGTAAGCCGGCCGTTTATATCATAGCCCGACTCGGTTTCCACATTGGATCCCGAACTGTCGGCCCGGGAAGCGTAAACCTGATGTCCCATGATGTCGTACCCGTAAGTCAGGTTCTGGCCGTCGGCGAGGGAAACGGACTCCAACGTTCCCTCCGGATTGTACCAATAGGTCGTGACATAATCCTTATCCTCCACCCGGGTTAAATTAACCAGTTCAATTCCGATGCCGTAGTCACCCACGGTCCAGTTCCCTCCATCCACCCTCGCCGCGGACTGTCCAGGGTTTGAGCCTTCGTATCCAACATACCAGTAATGATTCCGTTGGGACCCGGACCCGGTTGCCTGCAGCACGACCCAGAACGGCTGGTCAGTGGTAACATCAAAGTCAAAACCTGATTCAAAGCCACCGATATCGAAATCCACCCAACCATGAACATCATGCCAGTATAGTCCTTTAGAAACAATGGCATCGGACCCATCGGATCGCTGCAAAAACACGCCCGAGGGTTTTCCTCCAACGTCCGTCTGGCAGCTGACTGTCCAATGACTTTCTGAACATATATCCCCTCTTGAAAGGAAAACACCTATCTTTTTAAATGTGAGGGCGGCGTTGGGACCAGGCGTAACCTTTACAGCCAGGTCATATTGTATTTTATTCACCTTGCCGACGATAACGTCCATCGATGTCTCGGAAGTACCTCCGTCAAGGTAAACGGTTTCGGAAATATCATCCGCGCCTGGACTGGTGCTTTCCATGGACGTCTTTAAACGACTTTCACCATCATATGAAAAGTGCCTGGTCGTTCGGTCGGGCCTGGACACGCTTTTGACCTTGTCCAAGGCATTGTAGGTAAACGTTGCGGAGTTGTTGTTTGCATCCCTGAACCAGGTCAGGTTACCGTTGGCATCGTATGCATAGGAAGTGGCTGTGGCAGAACCCGGTTCAAGCACCGCGGACAGCCGGTTCATGGAGTTGTAGGAATAGGTCCAGGTATTCCCATTGGGAGGGGTTTTGGTCTCCATGTTTCCGGCCAAGTCATAGGTGAAATTGGTTTGGAGATCGACCGGCAGCCCTCCGACCGTAACGCTCTTTTCCACGACGTCCGACACCCAGCCTGCTGGGTTCCGGTAGATCCAGGTTTCGTGACCAAGGGCATCCCTTTTCCAGACAAGCTTTCCCGTGGTGTCATAATCATATTCAGAAACGAGCTGATCCTGGCCCAAGGTGTCTTTTTTCCAAGTGGCGGTGAGCATTCCGTCCGCGTTATACCCGAAGAGGGTGATTCCCCCCTCGTAATCGGTGACGCTGGTAATGTTGCCCAAAAGGTCGCGCCCATAAGTCTCGCTCCTAAGAGTTTGCACACCATCGACAGAAACGAGTTCCCTCTTTTGGTAAAGATAGCGATTTGAGTCATAGAAGAAATCCGTCTCATGACCGCCCGCATCGCTGGTCCATTCCAGTTGTCCGAATACGTTATAGAAAAATTCCTCGCTGACCTGCTGCGGATCCACTGCCCCGTACACCATCCGGGCGTAATCTTTTGAATTAATCTGACCCTGATCATCGTAGGCGTAGGAAACCGTAAATCCTCCGGAATCCGTTTCTGCTTGAAGCAATCCATCGGAATAATAGGAAAAGTATTTTGAATACCCCACCCCGTCACTGGTGTAATGGGCGGAGGTTACAAGATGCCTTTCGGGATTATCGTAATTGTAAGTCGTCAGGTTCCCGTTAGGGTCCTGGTGGGAAACAAGATTGTCGTACCCATCGGTGGAATAGGTGAAAATTTCGTCGGAACCGTCGGGGTAGGCCTTTCGTGTCAATTGCCTTTTCCCATTGTACTCAAACGAGGTGGTGTAGCCGTTCCCATCTGTCTCGGAAAGGACCATAACGGTATCAGCATTATAATCCCATATGGTGGTGGTGACTGGATTGTTAGACAGCCAATTTGATAATGAATGAATTTCTCTTTTAATTATCCTGCGATCTTCGAGAATGTTTGAATTGTCTTTGATATCAGCTTCCCATTTAAACACGGCCACTGAATTTTCTTCAGGCAGTGCACGATAGGTTTCCCGCATTTCCCAATCGTAGGTGTATTGCTCGCAAAGTGAACCAGAAAGGTAGATGATCTCAGGAGGCGTGACAAAATCACCTACATTGGCATCGCTATACTTGGGACTCTCAACCCTAAAAACTTTAAAACTCGGATCCCAGTACGAGATGCTCAGCACTCCCCCTACCGGGTCAGTGCTCCCGGTCAGGAAGGTGGTCCCGGAATCGGAATCAGAGTAAATGTAATCAAAGTGCCTGCCATGAAAATCAGTGTAGCCGGTCAGATTCCCTAGTTCGTAGGTTTCTTCCTCCCAAGAGTGCTCGGGAGGGATAACAGAAATTTCATAGTCATATTCAGCCACTACCTGGGGATTATTCCCCTCGGCATCGGTGACAACGATATCGGAAATCCCGTCTGCCTCATTGTAGTTGAACAGGACCTGAACGGAATCCGGACCATCATTTTCATTGTCGTCGTAAATGCGATTCAGGTAAATATTTCTGTTGGAACTGAAATACGCGGAGAAACTACCTTCCGAGAAGGGTGAAGGCCAAGACCCGCCATTGGCTGATCCGTCTTTCCACTCATAGACCAGACGGTTCCCGTTTGCATCAACGATTTCGGAGAGGACCGCATCGTCCCGGTAGATATTAGTGCTGCCGTAACTGCTGCTGTAAACCTGGATTCCCTTGTAAATGTGCTTTTCCCCATCCAGATTGACGCACTCGAATCGATTATGACGGGTGTATACAGTCAATCCGTCCGAGGTCTGGGTCCAGGTGACAAAAAAAGGATTCCCGTCCTCGTCCGGTGCGATGAACTCGCAGGACAGGTACTCCCGTTTTTCTGTTTGCCCCACAACGGGATCGAAAGCTGATAATGAATCAGTTTTAATGAAGGAAGAGGTTCCTTCCCCATTCAAAAAGGTCAGGTGGTTCACATAACTTGTACTGGTCACCTGGTATCGGTCCCGAAATGCGTAGGACTCAAAATTGAAGCGCCATTTTCCACCGTTGCCAATTTGAGGGTTATCAATATATTCCTTTGCATCCTTCCCCAGGGTGTTGTCGGAGGAGGAAGCGCTTACCTCTGGGGGTGCTCCATCATCATCTGTATAATGTACTGAACCGACCGCTAAAGCGTTCGGGGAATCCCCATAGGAAGTGTCGGCTGACAGATAAGCTACGCCGTTTTCATTAACAATAAAAATGGTTCGAGTGAAAGTATCCTGACTAGAATTCAGGGGAATGCTGGTGCTGACAAACTCAAGCCGCTCCCCGTTTATCCAACAGACTCCATCCGCTACCGTCACAGTGCAGTCAATGGGTCCAACCGTTGCCGACAATTCCAGCCCGCTCTCGATCCCGTGCAGATGGCGCAGGCTGTTGTACGTTCTGGAAATGACGATGTCCTTCCCCTTGGTGGGGATGACAAGGTCCGTGTGCTTAACGACAAGGTTGCCGGTTGCCGCGTTCACGTGGACCCGATGTCCCTGGGACATCTCGCTGTCCTCTCCCATGTTGAATTTAACGGGAGAGTGGGCGATACCCCCCTCGTCCTGGCCGACGATTGCGGGAACGGCCCCGAAGACAGCAGTGCAGGAAAAAATTACCAACGAGAAAGCAAGAAATGTAATAAGAGACTTCCGGAAGGACCCCATTTTTTACCCCCTGTCTTTTAACCCCGGCCGGTTGGGCCCCGGCAAACCCCCTCACTTACCCAATGGCTTACGAATCTCCGAAAGAAAGGGTTTGCGCCCTGAAAACACCTTCGGGCGCCCGGACACATCCCGGCGCAACAATTCCCCAAAACGTTTCGGTTCAGTTGAGTATGTTCGGTAAAACCAAAGGAAGTAAAAGCCCCCAATAGAATGGCCTTCTCCCCGAAAAAACTCTAGCGGATCGAAAAACCGGAAGTCAAGTAGAAAATGAGGCCAGAGAACAGAGAAAAGCACGTCCAACGGCCAATGTCCAACGTCCAACGGAAGGATAGTCCAGAGACCAGAGAAAAGAGGGTTTAGTGCACCGGTGCACAAGTGCACTCTATTTCTCAATCCTCAATTCTCAATCTTCCTGCCTGAGGCTGGTTTTCCAATGCCTTCGCCCAAGGGCCCGCATGTCTCTCGCTCGTTCCCTCCCGTCTTCGCTGAAGCTTCGCCGTGACAGGTCGGTCACTAAAGACGCCAAGGACGCCAAGAAAGACGAGGATCCAGGTGTCTGTTCCTTTGCGGCCCTCTGCGGAAGCGCCCCGAGCGGGCACCATTTGCGGCCCTCCGCGTTAAGGCTTTCTGATTCTAGAGCATCTAACGCAAAGGACGCCAAGGCGGCTCGCTGGGAGGCCGCCCGGTTCGCAAAGGAACGCAAAGAAGAGCGAAAATCAGTGTAAAAATTACTGCTTCTGCCCTCCTTTGCGGGCTTTGCGGCTTTGCGTGAGGCTGCCCTTCAGCGTTTTGGCGCAGGAGCCCGGATGTCTCTCGCTCGTTCCCTGCGGTCACTCAAGACGCAAAGAACGCCAAGAAGTACGGAATTCCAGGTTCAGATATTTGCTTTTCTTTGCGGCCCTCTGCGGAAGCGTCCCGAGCGGACACCCTTCGCGGTCCTCTGCTTTAAGACCATGGTAAAAAACAGGTAACGCAAAGAGCGCAGAGGTGGCTCGCTGGGAGGCCGCCCGGTTCGCAAAGGAACGCAAAGAAGAGCGAAAATCAGGGTAAAAATTTCTGCTTCTGCCCTCCTTTGCGGCTTTGCGTGGGGCTGATCTTCAGGACCTTGGCGAAAAAACCAAGATATCTCACACCCACTCTGGTAAAAACGGTCCAGAGTCCTGAGTTCAGAGGGGATAATGGTTCAGAGTTTAGTGTTCAGAGTTCAGAGGGATGATCCGGGTCCAATGTCCAACGCTTGCCTCGCCGTAGCCTTGGCGAAGGCGGGTTCAACGTCCAACGGATAAGGTCAGTGGGAAGTGGCAGGTGGGAATTGGAAGGGAAAGAGGGAATTTGTGCACCAGTGCACATGTGCACTAAATTTCTCAATCCTCAACCCTCGTCCAGTCCTCCCCTTGTCCCCCTTCCGCCTTCACGCACCTACGCCCGTACGCTCCCCCCATCCTCACTTCAACCTCGGGTCCACCGCATCCCTCAAGCCCTCCCCCACCAGGTTGTAGGCCGTGACCGTCAGGAAGATGGCGGCCCCCGGGAAGATGGTCAGCCACCAGGCGAAGTCAATGTACTGTTTGGACTGGGAGAGGATGTCGCCCCAGGACGGGGTGGGAGGCGGGACGCCGAAGCCCAGGAAGCTCAAGGACGATTCGGTCAGGATGGCGCCCGCGACTCCGAAGGTGGCCGAGACGAGGACGGGGGCCAGGGAGTTGGGGAGGATGTGGGCAAAGATGATCCTGAGGTTGGACGCACCGACGGCCTTTCCGGCCGTGACGTAATCGAGCTTGCGCTGCTTTAAGAATTCCCCCCGGACGAGCCGGGCCACTCCCGTCCACCCCGTAAATCCTATGACCGCCATGACCATGAAGATGTTCCGGGGCAGGAAGGCCAGCAGGGCCAGGATGAGGAAGAAGGTGGGAAAGCACATCATGACCTCGATTCCCCGGCTGATGACCATGTCCACCTTTCCCCCATAATACCCCGCCAGGGCCCCCAGGACGATCCCGATGAATGTGTAGATGGAGACCGCCACGAACCCGACAGAAAGGGAGATCCTTGACCCGTGGATCATCCTTGCCAGGACATCCCGGCCCCGGTCGTCCGTACCCAGAAGGTGATCCCTGCCGGGAGGCATCAGGTTTGCCGTCAGGTCGATGTCGGTAGGCCCGTATCCGATGGGCGGGCGGAGGGACCATCCCCGCTCGCCTTCCTCGGACTGGTCCCAGGCTAACCGGTCGCTTTTCATCAGGGCCGGGAAGACCAGGTCCCCCCCCAGCCTTGCGGCGATGGGGCGGCTGCCGGCCAGGAAGGGGGCGAGGATGGCCAGCACAAAAAGGACGAGGACGAAAACAAGGCCCGCGATGGCCGCCGGGTCGCGCTTGAACTGCCTCCAGACGAGCTGTCCGTAGGACTGCCGGTTCTTTTGCCGCCTCATGCCTCCCCCTCGTAGGTGATCCTCGGGTCCACCCAGACATAAAGCAGGTCCGAAACAAGAAGCCCTAAGAGGGTCAGGATCGCCGAGATGGTCGCGATGGCAAGGACCACGGGATAATCCCTGGAAAGAACAGCCTCGAACCCGAGCTGACCCATCCCCGGGATGGAGAAGATGCTCTCGATGATGACGCTGCCCCCGAACATGCCGGGAAGAAGGTACCCGAGGAGGGTGACGATGGGGATGATGGAGTTCCTGAAGGCGTGCTTGAAGATGACGATCTTTTCGGGGAGCCCCTTGGCCCGGGCGGTCCGGATGTAGTCCTGCCGGATGACCTCCAGCATCCCCGCTCTCTGGTACCGCGACAGGGCGGCGAACCCGCCGTAGGTCAGGCAGAAAACCGGCAGGACCAGGTGCCAGAGGTGGTCCATGACGCGGGAGATCATGGCCGCCCCTTCCATCCCCGGCGAGGTGATGCCGTAAACGGGGAACCAGTCGAGAAAATCCCCTCCTCCGAGGAACATGATCAGGAGCGTGGCGACCCAGAAGTTGGGAAGGGAATAAAAGAGGAACAGGACGATTGTCGTGGCGCGGTCTGCCAGGCTCCCCTGCTTGACCGCAGAGAAGACCCCTATGGGGACCGCGATGAGATAGACGAGGAAGATGGAAATAAAGTTCAGCTCGAGGGTGATAGGAAGCCGTTCGAGGATCTTCGTAAGCACCGGCCGGTGGTCCTTGTAGGAATTGCCGAAATCGAAGGTCACCACCCTTTTGAGCCAGATCCCGTAGCGGGTCCAGATGGGCTTGTCGAGTCCGTAAAGGGCCTTGGTCTGCTCGACGATCTCCCTCGTCGTTTCGTCGGCAATATGGCCCTGTTCCCCCATGCGAAGCTTCATGGCGGCCGGGCTGCCGGGAGCCAGCTGGATCACCAGGAAAGTGATAAGGGTGATCCCCAGGAACGTGGGGATGATGAGGAGCAGGCGATGGAGGAGGTAGTCGCGAAGACTCATAAAAATAGTCCAGAGTCCAGAGCCTAGAGACCAGAGTCTGGAGTTAAGACTTCAGAGGAAAGATATCCCGCATATGGGCTTTTGTTCTCCATACGGGACATCATTTCTTGGTATCTCAGCTCATGTTCCGCCTGGGGTGTCCAGCGTCCGCTCATGTGCTCTTCGCCATGTTTTCCTAAAGCCAAATAAGGGAACAAGAGATCTATCACGTATTTTCGAGTCCGGTCCTCCTCTGGACTCTCCACTCTGGACTCCCGAGCGTCAATGATACTTCTGACGCTCGGTTGGCACCCACCACTCCCTGGGATCCAGACCGAGGGGATAGACGATGAGGTTCTCGAAACGCTTGTCAACCGCCACCAGGCTCTCGCTCACAAAAAGGAAGGTGTAGGGCTGCTTTTCGTGCAGGATGCGGTGGAACTTCCGGTAGAGCTCGATCCTCTTTTTCTTGTCGAAGGTGACCCTTGCTTCCTCGATGATCCGGTCCGCCTCCTCGCTGTGAAAACCGACGTGGTTGGACCCTTTCTCCACCTGGCTGGAGTGCCACACCTGGTAAGGATCGGCCTCAACGGGAAGGCTCCAGCCCAGGGTAACGGCATCGTAGGACCGGTCGTCCAGTATCCCGGAAAAAAGCGCCCATTCGAGGGGCCTGATGGTCATCTCGATCCCGACCTTCGACAACTCCTCTTTAAGGATCGTCGAGAGCTGTTCATGGAACTGGACCCCGGAAACGATGGAAAACTCGAACCGGAAGGGGACTCCATCCTTGTCCCGGATCCCGTCGCCGTCGGAGTCCGTCCATCCCGCCTCTTTGAGCAGCCGCACGGCCTCCTTCGGATCGTAGGGCCACGGCTCGATGCTCCTGTCGTACTCCGGTGTCTCGTAGAAGAAGCTGCCGGTGACGACCTTTCCGAAGCCGAACCGGAGCTTTTCAAGGATCAGGTCGCGGTTCACCAGCATGGTCATGGCCCTTCGCACCAGGGGATCCTGGAAGAAAGGTCTTTTCGAGTTCCAGCCGATGTAACTGTAGCCGGGCAGATAGTATTTGTGCTTGTCGAATATTTCCGTAAATTTCCTGTTTTCCGTCTGCCTCACCCACTGGATCGGGGTGAGCCCCATGAGGTCCATGTCCCCCCTCTTGAGGACCTGGAGGGCGGCGTTGTCGTCGGTGATGATCCTGAAGACGATTTTTTTCAGGTGCGGCTTTTTCCCCCGGTACTCCGGGTTTTTCTCCAAGAGGATCTCCTTTCCGGTCTCCCACCTGACGAAACGGTAAGGCCCGCTCCCTAAAGGCTGGCGGCCGGCCGGGTGGGTGTTGAAATCCCCCGTCTCGAAGACGTGCTTCGGAAGGATGGACTGCCCGCCGATCATCTCGAGGGATTTAAAGTACGGCGCGGAAAAAGTGAAGCTGACCGACTTCTCGCTGAGGACCTGCACGCTGACAAGATCCTTGAAATAGCTCTTCAGGTGGGGACAGTCCACTTTGGGGTCCACGATGCGGTCGAAGGTGAACTTGACGTCCCTGGCGGTGACGGGAAGGCCGTCCTGCCAGGATGCATCGTCCCGGAGGGTGAACCGGTAGCTGAGGTGGTCGGGCGAGACCTCCCAGGACTGCGCCAGCAGGGGAACGAGGGCGAGGGTCCGGTTGTCACTTTCAAGGAGGCCTTCGTAGATGTAGCCGTTGATCGTGCTTTCGTAGACGTCCGTCGCGGTCAGAGGGTTGAGTGTCGCCGGCTCCGCCCCGATATGCCTGATGAGCCAGTCGCCGTCCACGGGACCGGCCTCCTGCTGTGCGAGGATCGTGCCCGGCAGGCAGGATACGGCCAGGATGATGATCAGCGCTTTAAGGGAAAATCCTCCCATTTTTGACACAGGTTCCTCCTTGGTTTCGTCAATGGTTTTAAAAAATTCGCCCTTCGGCCCGGCGGAAAGAAAAGGTAACCTCTCCGGATACTAGATACCAGACACCCACCGCCCCTTACAAGCCCCGCCGGAGCGCCCCTCGTTGCAAACCATTGGGACATGCTGTATTTGTTGACCTAAACCGTTCATCAATGCCCAGGCCCGTGCGGGAGGAACCTCCAGATGATTCCGGAAGACGCTGCAAAACCAGAAAGGGCGGTGACAAGGACGGACCTGCCGGGGATCCCCCTGCTCACGCGCGGAAAGGTCAGGGACGTGTACGACCTTGGCTCCCATCTCCTGATGGTGGCAACGGACAGGATCTCGGCCTTCGACGTGATCATGCCCAACGGCATCCCGGACAAGGGGAAGATCCTCACCCGGATGTCCCTGTTCTGGTTCGAGCTCACGGCGGATATCGTCAGGAACCACCTGGTCTCCGCCAGGGTGGAAGACTATCCCTCTTCCCTGCAGGAGCACGCGGATATCCTGGAGGGACGGAGCATGCTGGTTGAAAAAACGGACCCTTTCCCCGTCGAGTGCGTGGCCAGGGGCTACCTCGCCGGTACCGGTTATGCCGACTACCTCCAGACAGGTCAGATCTGCGGCATTTCCCTGCCAGAGGGGATCGAGCGGGCCCAGAAGCTCGAAGAGACCATTTTCACACCGGCCAGGAAAGCCCAGACGGGGCACGACGAGAACATCACGTTCGACCAGGCCGCCCGGATAGTGGACACGAAAACCATGGCCAGGCTGAAGGACCTTACCATCGCCCTCTATGAAAGGGGGGCAAGCTACGCGAGGGAAAAGGGGATCATCATCGCGGACACAAAGTTCGAGTTCGGGGCCGATGCCGACGGGGAGGTTATCCTCATTGACGAGGCCCTGACTCCCGATTCCTCCCGCTTCTGGCCCGCTTCTTCTTACAGTGTCGGAGCGAACCCGCCCAGCTTCGACAAACAGTTCGTGCGGGATTACCTTGAAACCCTTAACTGGGACAAGACCCCTCCCGCCCCGCCCCTCCCGGACGGGATCGTTGAAAAAACCAGGGAAAAATACCTGGAAGCCTATGAACTTCTGACCGGGAGGCAGTTCGAGGGAGGGTGAGGGGTGTGAGGGTAAGGAGTAGGGGGGTGAAGGGTAAAAAAAAGACTGGACGACGGGACGAGGATTGAGGATTGAGGATTGAGAATTGAGGATTGAAAAATTTAGTGCACATGTGCACTGGTGCACCGGTGCACAAATTCCCTCTTTCCTTTCCACTTCCCCCCTTCCACTTTCCACCTGCCACTTCCCACTGACCTCATCCCTTGGACGTTGGACCCGCCTTTGCCAAGGCTACGGCGTGGCAAGCATTGGACATTGGCCGCGCTTTTCTCTGGTCTCTGGACTATCTCTTTAGGATTGGGCGACCGGTAAATAAAAAAACCCTGCCCCTTGATTTTCCCCCATTTGTCCCTTAAGTTTAGAAAATGCTTGAGGAAACCGCTTCAGTAGTCACGATTGAAAAAGATTATGCCAGGGTGGCGCTCATTCGCTCCGAAGCGTGCGGGGATTGCTGCGCCAAGCACATCTGCCACCCCAGTTCGGAAAAAACCATGGAAATGAAAGTACTCAATACAGCCGGAGCCCATCCGGGGGACAGGGTCATCATCTCTCTTCCCGCGGCTGATCTCCTGAAAGCCTCGGCCACCGCCTATCTCATGCCCGCCGTGGCAGCTGTGGCCGGAGGGGCCATCGGCTGGACAAGGACCGGCAGCGATACCGGGGCCATCATCGGCTGTGCGGCCGGACTGCTCCTAGGGTTGGTCCTGCTTTTTCTTCTGGACAAAGGGAAGAAGGTTCCGGAACCCTTCATCTCAAGGGTTCTCGAGAGCGGGAGGACATCCGGATGACCCTCATAAACACCGTGAAAGACGCCGAAAGACTGGCGCGCACCATCATGTCCGACATCGCCCTCTACAACCAGGACAAGATCCGGATGAGCATCAAGAACGACTCCCTTTTCAGCGACATGGCCGACCACCTGGAGGAAGGCAGGAAGCTTTACAACAACAGGGTCGACCCGGAAATGCCCCGCAGATGGGCCCCCTTTAACCGGGCCATCGTGGATGTCCTGGTCAAGCGTTTCGGGGACATCGACTCCGAGATCTGGTAGAAATCCCCATGGTAAGGTCCGGATTTACCGTCACCGGCGATGAGGCCGGTGAGCGCCTTGACGTCTTCCTGGCCCGCCGCCTTCCCGAGCTGACCCGTTCCCGCATTAAAAAACTCATCGAAGGGGGAAGGGTCCTCCTGGACGGCCTCCCTCCCAAGGCGGGATCCGTCCTCCGTCCCGGCAGCTCGATAACTGTCGATGTCCCCGATCCGGAACCGTGCCGAAGCCTCCCGGAATCCATCCCCCTTTCCATCCTCCACGAAGACGCCGACATCATCGTCATCGACAAGCCTGCCGGCATGGTCGTCCATCCGGCCCATGGACATTTATCCGGAACCCTGGTGAACGCCCTCTTGAACCACTGCCGGGACCTTTCCGGGATCGGCGGGGTAACCCGTCCCGGGATCGTCCACCGGCTGGACAAGGGTACGTCCGGGGTCATGGTGGCCGCCAAGAACGACACTGCCCACCAGGCTCTTTCGGACCAGTTCAGGGAACACACCATCGGGAGGGTCTACCTTGCGGCTGTAAAAGGAGAAATGCGGGCGGACAAGGGCCGCATCGAGAAGCCCCTCGCGCGGCACCTCAAGGACCGCAAGAGGATCGGGGTCAGGGAGGACGGGCGAAAAGCCGTCACGGATTACGAGGTAATGGGCCGAAGACGGGGGATCAGCCTGGTCCGTCTCAGCCCCGGGACAGGACGCACCCACCAGATCAGGGTTCACCTTTCCTCCGAGGGACACCCTGTCCTCGGGGATGCCGTCTACTCCGGCGGGATCTCGGCAATCAACCTGGGTGACCCCGAGGGAACGGCTCTGGCGCGGACCCTCCGGCGCCCGGCCCTTCACGCCTGGCGCCTGGAGTTCGACCATCCCAAAACGGGAAGAAGGATGGAGTTCTCGGCCCCGCCGCCGGAAGACCTTTCCGGTCTCTTCGACTGGATCATGGGGAAGCGATGACGGCGCTTCTTCATTCCCGGCTCCTTCAAAGTGCCGGATTCGGCCACGGGTTCGGGACGCGCCGCACGGAACCGGCCGGGTACCCTCGGGATGTCCACATATTAAAGCAGGTGCACGGGGAGAGGATCGTGGTGTTAACAACTGAAGGAGGAAGGAGGAAGGAAGAAGGTGGAAGGGATTTCCAAGACCTTGAAATCCGGTTCCGGGAACTTCCCGCCGAGCCGTTCCGGTTCGAGGAGGGAGATGCCCTGGTGACGGACATCCCCGGCACGGCCATCGGGATAAGGACTGCTGACTGTCTTCCCGTCCTTGTGGGAGACACCGCGACGGGCGTGGCTGCGGCCATCCACTGCGGGTGGAGGAGCCTTGCCCTGGGGCTGGCCGAAAAAGCCATCCGGGCCCTTCTCGAGCTGACGCGATCCGACGCGACCCTCCTCGTCGCGGCCCTGGGACCCTCCATCGGGCCCTGCTGCTACGAGGTCGGGGAGGAAGTAAGGAAAAGGTTCGGCGAAAGCGGTTTTGGCGGCGGGATCTTCCTGGAAAAGACACAAGGTCTCTTTCTCGACCTGCCGGCGGCGGCAAGGATCCAGCTTCAGGCCGCGGGACTGCCCCCGGACTCCATCGATGAAATGGGTGGATGCACCTCGTGTGAACCAAAGATGTTCTGGTCCTTCAGAGCGAGGAGGGATGAGAGCAGGATGGTGAGCTGGATAAGGGCGGTAAAGGGTAAGGAGTAAAGGGTAAGGAGTAAAGGGTAAGGGGTGATTGGTGATGAGTGCAGGCAAAGAACTTACCACCCCAAAAGGCATCACCTGACTCAGGCTGAAAGATTCTTTTTACCCATCACCCCCTACTCCCATACCCCTTACCTTCTCTCCCTCCCCTCCAGCCTGACCGCCAGCTTCCCCGCAATCCAGGCGTTAAAGATGCCCGTGACGATGGCCGCGGCTCCCATGACCGGGAGAAGGGCGAGGAGCATGGACGACCTGACGTAGAGAAGGGAGGCCACCGCGAGCTGGCCGAGGACGTGGGCGTAGGCGCCGCCCAGGCTGACCCCGTAGAGACTGAAGCGTCTGGTGGCCATGAAAGGGACCATCACCAGGAGGCTGGCCGCGGCTCCCGAGGCGGAGAGAACGGCCGTGGGCCCGAAAAGCCCTCCCCAGAGAAGGGCTACCAGGGCAACCCTTCCCACCGCCACCCAGATGCCGGCGGTGATCCCCATGGTGGCAAAAGCCACGAGGGTCATGATGTTCCCGAGGCCGAGCCTCACCATGGGGAACGGGTTGGGCATGGCCCTCTCAATGGAAGCAAGGGCAAAGGCTCCCGCGATCATCATGGAAAGGGCCATGATCCTACCGGGAGACCGCATCGACCTTTTCCTTCCCTCCCACCCTGATGTAGATCCTGTTGGGTATGCAGATTATGACGTCTCCCGTCTTTTTCACCGGACCCATGCCCTCGCAGATCTTCAGGGGACAGGGGGCGTTTTCGAGCCAGGCCTGACCGTCCCGGACCACGATCGCCGCCTCTCCCAGGGGTCCCTTCACGGTGTGCCTGCCTTCATCATCAAGGGCGATCCGGGAAACCGACTCGCCGGCCCTGACCAGGAGGGAGTCGCCGCCCGAAGGGACAGGAACCAGCCGGGGCGAAAGAACCGTCAACGCGACTAGGAGGACCAGGACAAGCCCGTCGCAAAGCCGGGGCCGGGTAAGATGCAGGGAATTATTGTTGATTCCAGATTCCAAATTTCAGATTCCAGATTCCAGATTCCAGACAGAAATTTCAGGGTCCAGGGAGAACCAGGCACTTTTTTTGGGGACTTCGTCAAGGTCGTTCTGCCGTCCGGTCATAAAAAATAATCCAGAGTTGAGTGTTCAGAGTTCAGAGGGAAAAGAGCGAATTTCGAATTGAGCATTGAGAAAATAAGAGCACGAAGGCCGTTAAACCAATTCTTTTTGTCTCGTCGCCCAGTCGTTTTGTCGTTCAATCGTTCAGTCGTCAAGAATCAGTCCAGAGACCAGAGGAAAAAGGTGCACGTGTGCACAAGTGCACGAGTGCACTTCGATCCTCAATTCTCAATCCTCAATCCTCAATCCCCGTCCCCTCATCTGGTCGTTCCGTCGCCCCGTCTTCCCGTCGTCCCATCGTTTCGTCGCCCGGTCGTCCAGTCGTCCGGTTTCCTCTCTCCCCTTTTTCATCTCTTCTGGAACGGGTACTCTTCGCCGATGCCGGATGTGACGTGGTACTCCCCATCCCCGGATATCAGGATCCCCTCCACTTTTTCCCAACTTTCGATAAGATCCAGCCCTTCTTCCGGTCCCATCACGAAGGCCGCCGTGGCCAGGGCATCCGCGAGGGCGCAGTCCGTGGCCAGAACGGTTACGCTCTTTACCCCGGAACGGGCGGGCCTGCCGGTGGCCGAATCCAGGATATGGTGGTAGCGGATGCCGCCGACCTCGAAATACCTCTGGTAATCACCCGATGTCGCGATGGATATCTCCCCGACATGGAGGATGCCGGCAAGGTCCTGGGGTTGTTCAGGATCCTGGACCCCGATCTTCCAGGGGACGTCCCCGGGTTTGGAACCAAAAGACCGAAGGTCTCCCCCCGCATCCACGATGCCTGCGCCGATCCCGGCACTTTTCAGGACCTTGACCGCCTCATCCACCGCATACCCCTTGGCAACCCCGCCCAGGTCAAACCACACTTTCAGCCCCGGAGGACAACAGCCGCCTTCGGGGATTCTCCGGTATCCGGAACGCTCCAGCGCATCCCGGATTTCCTCCTCTTCCGGCACCCTTGGGTTCCCCATCCCGATACCCCAAAGATCCGCCAGTTCCCCAAGGGTAGGATCGAAAGCTCCCGAACTGGCGGCGGCAACGGCAAGGGCCGTCTCCAGGATGATGGCCTGATCTCCCACAAGAGCCGCGCCCTTCCCTTCCCTGATGGATTCCAGGGCCGATCCTTTTTCCCACCGGCTGGAGGCTTTTTCCACTTCCTGGATCCGCAAAAATGCCCGGTTGATGGCATCGGCCGCGCCATCTCCCCGGGCATAGACGAGGATCTCGACCAGGGTCCCCATCATGAACCGCGTTTCACGCGTGGGTTCGTAAGTTCGGTGGCAGCCGGAAACCAGCATGCTCACCGTGATCAGGAAAAGGATTGTTTTAAAAATGGAGGTGCGGCCCGGCAGGACCCCGGCGGGTTTACCGCTCATCGTCACCTAGCAGCCGCCGGATGTTCCTTTTCAGTTCCTCGAGGTTGGCCGTCTTGATGACATAGGCGTCCGAAGCCCAGATATTAAAGTCATGCCGGTATTCCCCATAGGCCGTGGACATGATCACGGGGATATCCTTGTCCATTTCCCTGATCCGGTGAAGGACCTCGATCCCGTCCATTCCCGGCATGCGGATGTCAAGGGTGATGAGATCGGGCCGGTCGAACTTCACTTTCCTCAGGGCTTCTTCGCCATCCTCCGCCGTGATGACCCGGTACCCTTCTTCCTCGAGCTCTTCCTTGTAAAGGAAGCGAACGCTCTCCTCGTCGTCCACAACAAGAATCTTGAAACTCTTCTCCTGGCCTGGCATGATCCCCTACTCTTCCGTGCGGTCTAAGGGTGATACCGGTAGGTATATGCTGAAAGTTACCCCTTCCCCTGGCCGGTTGTCCACCCGAATCTCGCCTCCGTGACCGGAAATGGCGCGATGGGCGATGGCAAGTCCCAATCCGGTTCCGGCCGCCTTGGTGGTGAAAAAGGGAAGAAAAACCTTTTCGATATTCTCCTCGGCGATCCCCTCACCGTTGTCGACCACTTCGATCACGATGAAATGGCCCTGTTCATTGCGCTCGGTCCTGGCCGAAAGCCCTACCTCCCCTTCCTCGGAAACCGACTCGCCCGCGTTGAACAGGATGTTTATCAGGGCCTGCTTGATCTGCCTTTCGTCAAGAAAGACCTCCGGAATATTCCTCTCGAAACGCCGTCTCAGATCAACTCCCTTCTTCCTGAAGTTTTCACTGAAGAGTTCGGCGCACTCGGAAAGGAGACCGTACAGCCTCGAAGGCTTTTTTTCAATCATACCGTAACTTCGGGCATAGGACATCACATTTTCCAGTGTCCACTCGAGCCTGTCCACCTCCTGGATGATGATCTGGGCGTACTTTTCCCCCTTTTCGTTCTCCGGCAGCAGCTTTTTCAGCCTTCGGGCGAATCCCCCGATTGAAACGAGGGGATTCCTTATGTCATGGGCCACGGAAGCCGCCATTTCACCCAGGGCCGCCAGCTTCTCCCACTGGATAAGCTGCTTTTGAAGGTTTAATAGCTGGCTGTTTAACAGGTCCAGGGCCTCGGCCCGGGCTGATCTTTCCATGGCCAGGGCAGCCTGGGCGGCCGCGGTCACGAGAAGACGAAAATCCTCCGAACGGATGGGGCGCATGGTCCTGAAATTGTCAACCCAGATCACTCCAAGAACGGTCTCGTTGGAAAGGAGAGGGGCCACTGCGAAGGTCTGGACGTCCCCCAATTTCCGGATGACTTCGGACCCCAGAAGCTCGGGGTCTCCCGGCATCCGGATCCTGAAGGGCCTTCTCTCCAGGACCGCCCTTGAAAGGACACTTCCCCCTGGCTGAGCAGGAACCCTCAGGGAAGAGACCATATCATCCAGGTTCCGGTGAGGGACGGCATAGGGACCCACCGGCCCCCCCAACTGCCCTTCAGCGGTTGAAACGGGAAGGGCCTCAACACCCATCAGCCCCTGGAGAATATTCTCTCTCGGATCGTTCATGAAAAGAAAAGCGCGATTGAACCCGAACTCGACCACGTTTGTTACGGCTTCAAGAAGGGACCGCAGGACCTCGTGAACCTCATTCCGGTCAAGGACCGCGCGGCTGATCTGATGGAGAAGCGTCAGTTCCCTCACCCGCCATTCAAGGGATCGGGATATCTTCAGGACATCCGTTTCGTTCACGATATGCTGCAGGGACAGAACGGCCACCCTCAAAAGAGCCCTTGTCGTTTCCCTTTCCAGGCGGGAAAAGGGCAAAGGACTCTGGCCATCCGTTCGGTCGAAAAGGGTCAGCACACCGCGGGTTTTTCCCTGGGAGAAGGGAATGCAAAGCAGATTTCGTTTGACAGGCCCTTCCTGTTCAGGGTCTTCGTCCTTCAGCTGGTTGTCCACGACCGATCTTCCGCTGGAAAAAGCCTTTTTCGCGAAAGGCAGATCATTGGGACTCCCGATGGTTTTTATCCCCGGCAGACCCGCCGCAAAAAAAGCCCTGACCCTGAGGTCCTGACCCTCCTCGATCCTGAGGATCGCCCCTTCAGAACCGGTGAGAAAGGCGGAGGTTCTGGCGATCTGGGCAAAACAGGCCTGGACGCTTCCCACGCCGCTGAGGTTCTCCGATTCTTTCAGGAGCAGACCCGAAAGCTCGTTCTTGCGGGTCTGATACAGCCGGGAAAGGCTACCCCGGAGAAAAGGAGCCAGGGAACATGCTGCCACCTGGAGGTCCCTTACGACCCGGGACGCGATCCTCATTTTCCTGGCAAACCCAACGATCACCAGAGCCACGGTCCGGCCTCTCCACGGAACCGGGACGGCGACAGCAGAGCTCAGCCCCCTGGAAAGAGCCGCAGAAATAAAGGGAGGACCATCCTTGTCGGCGGACCAGAGGTGAACGGATCCTGAATCGGCGAGGGACTGAAGGTTTTTGTCAAGGGCCGGGTCGGGCTCGACCGCCTGCCCGCTCCCCTGACCGGCCGACCCTCTCAGGAGAAAGAGATCGGACTCAGGTCCCCGGACAAGGATCTGGCACAGGTCAGCTCCCAAATCCGCCGCCAGGGTGTGGGCGGTCCGGGAAACCTGGATCGCCGGTTCCGAGGAGGTATGGAAGGCCTTTAAAACCTCAATGGAAAGGTCCTGGTGCCGTTTTCTGGAAAACATCGTCCGCCAAAGATAACGGTTGCGCCGGCCTTCAGGAAACCCCTCCGCCGGGTCCCGGGAAAGCCGGAAGGGAAACGGAAAAAATCAGGAAACAGGGGATGGTTGGAGAAACCGGGGGGATTCAGCCCTTCTGAAGTTTTTCTTCTTCTTCCTGAAGGGTTTTGCAGGCTACGCAAAGGGTGGCCACAGGACGCGCATCAAGGCGCTTGAATTCGATCTCCTCCCCGCATTCCTCACAGAGGCCGAAAGTCCCCTCCTCGATTTTTTCCAGGGTTCTATCGATCTTGGTGATGAGTTTTCTTTCTCGATCGCGAATCCGGAGAAGAAAATTGCGGTCGGTCTCCATGGTCGCCCTGTCCGTGGGATCGGCGAACTGGGCCTTTTCCTCGGTCATGCCATCAACGGTCCTGGTGGCTTCGGTGACCAGTTCCTCTCTCCAGGCCTTGAGTTTCTCAACAAGATATTCGAGGTCTTTATCCGTCATATTAGAATCCCGCCGCAAAGATAACTTTTCCTGATACTTTATTTAAACCGAGGTGGCAAGAAGAAATTCAGCCAGCAAGGGATCCGCCCGGCACTTGACATCCCCTATTCCCACCAGTATCAACATTATCATGAAAAGAAAATCTTTCCAGCGGTTCTTTTTGGCCTTGTCCCTTTTGATCATCCTTCCCGCATCGGTTGACGGGGACCCCTTTTTCCCCGGCTCGGGCACCGACGCGCAATGTCTGGGACGGGGAGGAACCATCATGGCCGTTCCTCCCGGGAAAAACAGCGCCCTGGGAAACCCGGCCACCCTGACGCCCAAGGGTTCTTTCGCCCTCGGCGCCGAATACCTTCGGGCGCGGGAGGCCGATGAGGGAACCTGGGTGATCTCGCTGGTCGACACCAGTTCCTCCATCCGTGGGGCTTTAACCTATTTCCCCGACCCGGGATTTGCCGGTTTCGAGAAGAACCTCTGGGGAATCGCTTTCGCCCAGGCCCTCAACTCCTTCCTGACCCTTGGGGAAGGTTTCCACACGGGTGAATACGAGGATTCTGAAGGAGACGGCCAGCGCCTCTCGGCGGCTGACCTCGGAATCCTCCTTGGCCTGGGTGAAAGAATTTCCCTCGGCTATCTTGCCCGAAACGTCTACCGGAGCGACAAGGATCTTCTGGATAGCCGATCCGGGTTTGGCGCGGCCTTCGCGCTTCCATGGGATATCCTCCTGGCCATTGACATCGAGGATTCACCCCTGAAGGAGAATGACGAGGATCTTAGAGTCGGCATGGAAATCAGGCCCCTGACATGGCTGGCCTGCAGGTTCGGCTACCAGGACATCGCCGGTCAGACGACCTATTACACGGCGGGGGTGTCCTATTTCGATGCCAACGGCAGCCTTGATGCGGCGATCCTTTTTAACGAGGAAACGGACAAGACCGACCGGATCATCATCGGGTTCACAATGGGAATGTGAAGGAAGGTCCGGTTTCGGACCTTTCCCTGACTTTACGACAGAACCAAAGAAAGACGGTACGACTTGACGAAACGAAGAAAGGGCTCCTTGTTTTTTCGTTTCGCCGTTTGGTCGTTCCGTCCTTCATTCGTATTGTCACCCCCTCGTCCAGTCGCCCCGTCGTCCCGTCGTTTGGTCGTCCAGTCGTAAGGTCGTTTGGTCGTTTAGTCGTCTCGTCGTTCCCTCGCCCCGTCGTTCCTTCCCCTCCCTTCTTGCCGTCTAGTTCCGGATAGTGTAGTTTTAATTACCTTGTTTACGGCTCTAACATAAGAGGATTAATACTGAAATGCGCCTTCTTCCCATCCTGGAATACGAGGGGGAGGGGTTTTCGGAAAAGGTCTGCCCGAAGGAATTCGTCCCGTCCGAAAACCTCTATTCTTCAGGTGGTACCCGTGCAGATTGAAGCCGGGGTCCTGACCCTCAGCGACCGATCCAGCAGAGGGGAATACGCAGACCTCAGCGGTCCGGCCATCGAGGAGAGCTTCGCCAGGCACAAGGAATTTTCCGTGCATTGGGTCCACCGCGAGATCCTTCCGGACGAGGAGAGCCTTATCAGAGAAAAACTCCGGTCCTGGGCTGATGTTGATGGGCTGGATCTGATCCTGACCACTGGAGGAACAGGCCCCTCTCCAAGGGACCGGACCCCTGAAGCGACGAGGACGATCCTGGACTTCGAATTGCCCGGCATCCCTGAGGCGATGAGGACCTCCTCCCGGGATCGTGTCCCCACAGCCGTGCTCACCCGCGGCCTGGCCGGTGTCCGCGGTGGAACCCTGATCGTCAACCTCCCCGGGAGCCCGAAGGCCGTTCGCGAGAACCTGGAGGTGCTTTTCGTTTTTTTGGAACACCTGCTGCTCAAGATCCGGGGGGATGAGTCGGAGTGCGGGGGAGGGTCTTGAGTAGGGGAGTAAGGGAGTAAGGGAGTAAGGGAGTAGGGGCGTAGGGGCGTTAGGGAGTGGGGGCGCGACAGCGCTGAATTTCCCCCCCACCCGTTACACCTTACACCCTCACCAGATAAAGGCAGAATATGGCTGGTTTATTTGTGACCTTCGAGGGGATTGAAGGGTCGGGAAAAACCACCCTTATCGGCAACGTGGCCTCGGCCCTGCGCCGGAAGGATCTTGACCCCCTTCTCACCCGTGAACCCGGAGGAACCGGGTTGGGACTGGTGTTGAGAAATGTCCTTCTCAACCCTGAGGGGGTCGGGATGGAAGCCCTTGCGGAACTCATGCTCTTCGGTGCCGACCGGGCGCAGCATGTCGCCGAGGTGATCCGGCCGGCCCTGGCCTCCGGACGCATTGTCCTTTGCGACAGGTTTTCCCAGGCCACCCTCGCCTACCAGGGCTTCGGCCGCGGGCTCCCACGGGAAACGGTTGAAGCCGTGGACGAGGCCGCGAGGGGAGATACCCTGCCCGATCTCATCGTTCTGCTGGATCTCCCCGTTGAAGCGGGCCTGGCGAGGGCCAAAACGCGCAACCTTCGAGGGTCCGACATCTCGGAGACCCGCCTGGACGAAGAAGAGATGTCCTTTCACCGCCGGGTCCGGGAGGGCTACCTGGTGATCGCCGGGAAGGATCCCGAAAGACACTTCATCCTCGATGCCCAGCGGCGAAGCGATGAACTCGCCGAAACCGTAATCAGGGAAATGTCCGAGAGGTTCCCCCATGCGTTTTGAGGAAATACGGGATCAGGAGATCCCCCTCACCATCCTGAAAAGAGCCCTTGAGAGAAAACGGGTGCCCGTTGCCTACCTTTTCACGGGGCCCGAAGGGTGCGGGCGGACAATGGCCGCGGCCGCCACTGCAGCCAGCCTGAACTGCGAGTCGGGACCCCTGGCCTGCGGTGTCTGCCCTTCCTGCCGTCTTTATGCCGCGGGGAATCATCCGGACTTTCACCTGATCGCGCCGGCGGAGGGCAAAAGGTGGATTGAGATCAAACAGGTCCGGGAAGACATCATCGGGAAGGCTTACCTGAAACCCATGATGGGGAGTTCATCAACCTTTGTCATCCAGGGGGCTCATCTTTTTTATCCCAACGCCGCCAACGCCTTTTTAAAAACCCTGGAGGAACCCCCCGAAACAACCCGCTTTATCCTCATCGCCCCGCAAAGGGAGGCCGTTCTTCCCACCATTGCCTCACGGTGCCAGGCCCTGCCCTTCAAACCCCTGAGCAGACAGGTCCTTCGCGACCTTCTCGTCCAAAAGGGTGTCGGCCAGGACGAAGCCGAACCGCTGTCCGCCATGGCGGGAGGAAGCCTGAAGCACGCCCTCAGGCTCCTGGAAGAAGGGGTATTGCAGGGGATGGATGGGGAATTCGGAAGCCTTTTAGCCCTCCCTGCACTGGGCCCCGCCAAGATTCTCGACCTTTCCCAGCGGTGGAGCAAAAACCGCCAGGATGCCCTCAGGACACTGGAACTCATGATTCAATGGTACAGGGACCTTCTTTTCCTGTCTGAAGGAGGGAGCGAAAGCCAGGTCCTCACCTTCTCCTTCATTCCATCCCTCAAGGAAACGGCAGGGGCGATCCCCTATCAGGATCTCGCCGCTGTTTGCGAAACCATCGAGGAGGCGCGCCAGGCCCTTGAGGCGAACACCAACATTCAATTGACCCTGGACAGGCTGCTGTTTTCCGTTCGGAAACACGCCGCCGCCGGGGAGAAAAGGATTTAATACAATGGAAGAAACATTTGACGGTGACAATCACGTCGACCTTCCGACCGAGCCGTCTGATGGTTCTCCGGAGACCCCGGAGGTCAGAACGGTCCTGGTCACCATCCGGAGCCAGAACCGCTCCGCTCATTTTCACGCAGGAGAACACACCCTCCACCAGGGAGATGAGGTCGTCGTTCAGACGGAAAAGGGAAAGGCTATCGGAGTCGTCATGGAGCCTCCGGTAACCCTCGCCTGCCGGGCATGCCCGGATCGGGTCGTCCTGAGAAAGGCCACGCCGGAGGAAACGGAAAAGGATAGGGAGAACAGGGAACTGGAGGGCAGGGCCTTCGACTTCTGCGTCAAGACCATCAAGGAATGGGATATCCCCATGCGCCTTGTCAGGGTGGAATTCCTTCTGGACCGCTCCAAGGCTATTTTCTATTTCACCGCCGAAAAACGGGTGGATTTCAGAGAGCTCGTCCGCATGCTCGCCAAGGAGTTCGGAACCCGCATCGAGATGCGTCAAATCGGAATCCGGGATGAAGCCAGGCTCCTTGGAGGCCTGGGTCCCTGCGGCATGGCCTTTTGCTGCAGCACCTTTTTGAAGGACTTCGAGGCCATATCGGTTAAGATGGCCAAGGAACAGAACGTCATCTTAAACCCCACCAAGATCTCCGGCGGCTGTGGACGGCTCCTGTGCTGCTTAAGCTACGAGTACGGGCAATACCGGGAACTGCTGGAAGGGCTCCCTAAAGCCGGGAAAAAAGTGACTCTGGGCGATCAGAGCGGCAAGATCAGGTTTTTCGACATGTTCACCCGCAAAGTGACCCTGGATATGAGCGACGGCACGACCCTTCAACTGGATATCGAGGAATTCAAGGGGAAACTGAAATGAGCCATGACACGTTTTACGTGACCACACCCATTTATTACGTCAACGATGTCCCCCACATCGGCCATGTCTACACAACGGTCGCGGCGGACGTCATCGCACGGTACATGAGGTCGGCCGGGCGAACCGTCCTTTTCCTGACAGGAACCGACGAACACGGGCAGAAAGTGGAACAGGCGGCGAAGGAGCGCGGCCTGGACGCCCAGGCCCACTGCGACGAGATGGTGGTCCGATTCCAGGATCTTTGGAGACGCTTTAACATCTCCAACGACGATTTCATCCGCACCACGGAGGATCGCCACATCCAGGTGGTTCAGCACTTCCTCCAGAAACTATATGACCGGGAGGACATCTATAAATCCACTTACTCGGGCTGGTACTGCGTCCCGGATGAAAGATTCTGGACCGAAAAAGATCTCATCGACGGCAAATGTCCCGACTGCGGGAGGGAAGTGATCCAGATCGAGGAAAGCAACTATTTCTTCAGGATGAGCAAATACCAGGAATGGCTCGCCACGCACATTGAAAAGAACCCGGGCTTTATCCGCCCCGAATCCCGGCGCAACGAAATCCGCGGTTTCCTCAGGCAGCCCCTCGAGGACCTCTGCATCAGCCGCCCCAAAAGCCGGCTTCACTGGGGAGTCGAGATCCCCTTCGACCGGGATTATGTAACCTACGTCTGGTTCGACGCCTTGATCAATTACGCAACCGGGGCCGGCTACACCACGGATGACAGCCGCTTTGAGGCCCTCTGGGAAAACTGCACCCACCTTATCGGCAAAGACATCCTCACAACCCACACCGTTTATTGGCCCACGATGCTAAAAGGGGAGGGTCTCGCCCCCCCGGCCAGGGTCTTCGCCCACGGCTGGTGGACGGTGGAAGGGCGAAAGATGTCCAAATCCTTAAGAAACGTAGTGGAACCCAACCTGCTCCTGGACCGGTTCGGCGTTGATCCGATCCGGTATTTCCTGCTTCGGGAAGTTCCCTTCGGACTGGACGGGGACTTTTCCCATGGGGCCCTTATCGGCCGGATAAACTCCGATCTTGCCAATGATCTCGGAAACCTCCTCCAACGCTCCCTCGGGATGCTGGAAAAATACCGCGACGGTACGGTCCCCTCACCTCCCGGCACCGCGGTGGATGAACTTTCTCAAAACCTTGTGGAAGCTGCCCGGTCGGCGAGGGACGAACTCGCCCGGCAGATGGAGGCCCTTTCCTATGACCGCGCTCTTAAAGGAGTCTGGGAATTTGTCAGCGCGGCCAACAAGTACATCGATTCTGCGGCCCCGTGGACATTGCACAAGGATGGAAAAAACGAACAGCTGGACCTGGTGATGTATACCCTTTTCGAGGCGATCCGCCAGACAGCCGTCATGATCGCTCCTTTCATGCCCGAAACGGGGCAGAAAATGTACCGGCAACTCGGGATCGCCCCGAAGAAGGAGCTTCAGACGGTGACCTCCCTGGACACCTGGGGCGGTCTGCCCGCGCAGACGAAAACCTTCCGGGGTCAATCCCTTTTCCCGAGAATCGAAGAGATCCCGGACATCCCCGGTGAAAGTGTTCAGAAAACAGAACCAAAAGAAGAAAGGAGCGGGGAAAAGAAAATGGAGAACGTCATTACCATCGAGGATTTCGCCAGGGTTGAACTCGTAACGGGAAAGATCCTTGAGGCCGAGAAGGTTCCTCAATCGAAAAAACTCGTCCGGATGATGGTGGATACGGGCCAGGAACGGCAGATCGTGGCAGGGATCGCCGAGTTCTATAAACCCGAGGAACTCGTTGGCCTTTCCATTGCCGTTGTCGGCAACCTGGCGCCGGCAAAGCTCATGGGGATCGAATCGGATGGCATGCTCCTGGCCGCCCACGACGGAGAGAGTCTTTCCCTGGTGACCTTCGACCGGGCGGTCAAGCCGGGTATGAGGATCAGGTGAACCGGTTGGAGAGTTGGCGCGTAAAGGGTAAGGGGTACAGGCTGTCTCGCTCACCCATTACCACCATTCTCTGAAACCGTCATTAGGCCCATGATCTTTCCTCTCGTCGACTCCCATGCACACCTCGAGATGCGCCAGTTCAAGGGGGACCTCGAACAGGTCCTTGAACGGGCCCACGCAGGGGGTGTGGTTCACATCGTGACCATCGGCTCCGGAATCCCGGAAAGCAGGCGCGCCCTCAAGATCGCAGAGAAATACGACGAAATATCAGCGGTGGTGGGTATCCATCCCCATGACGCCGCCGGCGTCGATGAAAAATCCATGGCCCACCTGTCCCGTTTGGCCGCCAGAAAACAGGTGGTGGGGATCGGGGAGACAGGGCTTGACTTTTTTCTGGATCGTTCCCCCCGATCCTCCCAGGAAGAATCCTTCCGCCTCCACCTTGCGCTGGCCGTGAAAACCGCCAAGCCCCTTGTGATCCATATCAGGAACGCCTATGCCGAAGCCTGCCGGATTCTGGGAGAGGTCGGTGTCCCTGAAAAAGGCGCGGTGGTCCACTGCTTTTCCGGGTCATCGGAGGATGCGATGGCACTTCTGGAAATGGGGCTTCACCTTTCTTTCACGGGAACGGTGACCTTTGAAGGGAAAAAGAACCTCCAGTGGTCTGAAGAGATCCTTTCCCTGGTCCCTCTCGAACGGATGATGGTGGAGACGGACGCTCCTTATCTGGCGCCCCATCCTTTTCGTGGTCAGCGCAACGAACCGGCCAACGTCCACCTGGTGGCCGAGCGGATCGCAAAGATCAAGGGACTTTCCGTCAGCGATATCGCCCGGATCACCACAAGAAACGCCGTGCGTTTCTTCAACCTTCCCGTGCCCCTTCCTTCCTCGAAGATCGCCTATACTATCCGGAACTCCGTCTACCTGAACGTCACAGATCAGTGCACCAACGCTTGCGTTTTCTGCCGGAGGACCCTCAGCCCCGAAGTAAAGGGTCATGATCTCACCCTGGACCGCGAGCCTGCACCGGAAGAGATGATCCGGGCCCTCGAGCAGGAAGGATGGCGGGATCGTGAGGAGATCGTGTTCTGCGGGTATGGCGAGCCTACCATGCGCCTTTCCCAGATCCTGGAAACGGCCGGAAGGGTCCGTGATCTCTCTCCGGACACCCGGATCCGCCTGAACACCAACGGCCTTGGGAATCTTTTTCACCGGAAAAACATCGTGCCCGAACTGTCGGGACTCATCGACACGGTTTCCATCAGCCTGAATGCCCAGGACTCAAGCACATACGAAAAGATCTGCCGTCCAGGAATCGGACCGGGTGCCTATGATTCCCTCCTGGATTTTACAAAAAAGTGCGTGGAGGCCGGCTTGGAAGTGACCCTCACCGTGGTTCAAAACCCCGAAGTGGACGTCGAGGCATGCCGGAAGATCGCGGAGAAAATGGGGGCGGGGTTCAGGATCCGGCCGCTGAATGAAGTGGGTTGAATCGAGGAACGACGGGGCGAAGAAACGAGGGCACGACTCCACGACAGAACGACTTTAAAAAAGCCTCTCTTATTTTCGTCAAGTCGCCAGGTCGAATATTCGCACAGTCTGGAGGCACAGCCCGATTTGGATACTCTTTCCTTCCTCATCCGATGGATCCACAGCCACCCCCAGGCGTGGGGGTGGATCGTCCTCGGATCGGTCAGTCTCGCCATCATCTACGCCGGGGCCATCCTCCTTGCCGTGACCAGAATGAACCCCGACTATTTTTCAGCTCCCAAACCGGCGCCCGGAACCCTGCGCAGGCGCTATCCCCTCCTGATCCTGACGGTAAAGGTTCTGAAAACCCTCGTTGGACTTGTCCTTCTTTCCGCCGGGATCGGGATGCTCGTTTTTCCGGGACAAGGCCTTGCGACCATTGCCATCGGCATCGGCTTCATGGAGTTCCCCGGGAAAAGGAAACTGCTGTCAGCCGTTGTCTTTCGAACAGGGGTAATCAAGACCCTGAACAGGCTCCGGGAGAAGGCCGGGAAGGAACCGCTGCGGACACCGGAAGGTCATTAGACGAAAAGACGACGGGACGACGGGACGAAAAAAACGACTGAGCGACGGGGCGAGGAGACGAGAATTGAGAATTGAGAATTGAGGATTGAAAATTGATGATCGAAAGGCCTTGGGGGATCTCTGGGAATTTCTCAATTCTCAATTCGAAATTCGCCTCTTTTCCTCTGGTCCCTGGACTGTTTCTTTACGAATGCACGACCTGACGACGGGGCGAAAAGAATCGGTTAAACTGCCTTGGTGCTTTTAATTTCTCAATTCTCAATGCTCAATTCGAAATTCGCTCTTTTCACTCTGGAATCTGGACTGTTTCTTTACGACGGGACGATTAGTCGAAAAATCCACTGAAGAGGGACCCAACAGATAAGTAAACGACTGAACGAGGTTTTCGTCGTTTTTTCGTGAAGTCCTTCAGTCTTTTTGTTCTTGCGTCAGGTTGAGGTCTTTGCGTTCCGTCGTTCGGTCACCCCGTCGTCAAGTCGGGAGGTTCAGTGGGTTCCCCCTCACCCTTCTTTCATTCCTCCTCCACCTTCCCCCTGAATGACTTTACCCTTCCCCGCAGTTTCTTTTCCGCCAGCTCCCTTTCCCGGACAGAGGCCGATTTGACCGTCGGGACCCTTTTCCTTCGCCTTGCGGCACGCTGTCTCTGGGTAATCCTCTCGGCAAGCCTTTCAAGGGCATCATAAAGGTTTTTGTGCTGGGACCGGTGACGGCGCCCGATGACGACGATCCCGGTCGGGCGGTGCTTTAAACGGACGGCGGAATCGGTGACATTCCTGTGCTGTCCCCCGGGTCCCGACGCGCGGAAGGTGGTGATGTCGCATTCCCCTTTAAGTTTCTCGAGATCCATCAGATGATCGAAGAGAGAATATCCGCGAACCCGGCCACGAAACGGGTAAAAGGCATCCCCGATCCCGCCTTGATGGCCTGGGGAGCCTTTTTTCTATTTTTCTTCTTCCTCTTTTTTCCCGTGCTCCCCGCATCCGCAGGTATTGATGCCGAGAAGCTTGTAGGGATAGCAGAAGGCCGTGATGGCCGTAAAGATCATGACCAGGGCCACGATCCCCAGTATGACGGCCCAGACACCGCTGACGGCATTTGAAAAGACGAGATAACCGCAAAGGACAGCGATGCACACCCTGATCACCCGGTCCACTGTTCCAACATTGTGCTTTTCTTTCATGGCTCACCCCCTAAAGGAAAATCAATGAATAATGGGTAAAATGGGTAACAGGTTCATCAATCCTCAGAACCGGAAACGGGACCTTCGATCTGTCCCTTGTCCCGAGCATCTGCCTGTTCCACCCTCTCCTTCAGGACCTCGTTGAGCATCTCGAATCCCAGGGTCGTCTGTTCCCCAAGAACCCGGGGAAGAAAAAGTGCGAAAAAACCGGAGAAAGTCTCTGACTGGATCAAACGGCTGATGCCGTCACCCTTGTCCTCGATGATAAAAGAGTGTTCATTATCCAGGAGGCCGGGAAGCAGAACTCTTCCAAACCAAACCAGTTTTTTCGGGGGCTCAACGGTCTTGAGGATCGTCCTGACCATCATCTCCTTTCCCCCCGGCTGACGCATCTTTACCAAAAGACGGGAACCTGGTCTGGGCTCCCCCTCGATGCCGGCGATGAAGGGGTTCCACACGGGGTAGGCGGCAAAGTCCGTCAAGTGCTGCCAAACTCTTTCAGGCGGGGCCTCAATGTCGATCTCGGTAATGATTTCTCTGAGAAACATTCTGGGTCTCCTGTTTTTTTCCTATTTTCCAAAGACTTCCCGCAGCAGTTCCGTCACCCGTGCGGCGGGATCCCGGCGGATCTTCTTTTCCTCCTCACCGACCATGAAAAAGAGGCCATCCAGCGCCTCCTGGGTGACGTACTGCTCAAGGTCAATTTCCACATCCTCCACCAGGGGGATTGAGTTGTAATATCCGGCGACCTTCTTGTAGCTGTTTACCGCACCGACGCGGGACATGGAATCCCTGATGACCGGCCGGAAGAGATCCGAGAGGTTCGCGCTGGTCTTTTCCCGGAAAAACTCCGTCGCCGCTGTTTCCTCCCCCTTCACGATACCAACCGCGTCGGTCACCGTCATGTCCCGAATTGCGCCCACGAAGATATCCCGGGCCTGCGGAGCCGCGTCCTCCGCCGCCCGGTTCATTCCCAGGATGAACTCGTCCACGCGTTCCCCCATGCCGACGTCCCGGAGAAAGGATTCCGCTTTTTGAAGCTTTTCCGGGACCGGTATCCTGATGTCCAGGTTTCTGAAATACCCGTCCTCCACGGAAAGGGCATTAACCGCGTTCCCGGTGCCGATATTCAGGGCCTCTTTCAGGCCGGCGATCATCGTCTCTTCCTCGCTATCCCCCGAACCCGTCAAATCCCTCAGAAGATCATCAAAAAAACCGGCACTGGAATATTGGGTCAGTCCAAAAACAAGGAATAAAAAAAGGAAAAAGGAGAAAGGACGCTTCACCTGAGGGACCTCCCTGCAAAAGGTTATTTCGAAAACGATACCACAAGAGGAAAGGAAAATCCCCCGGACTGAAAATTTTCCTTTAACGCTTGGCAATTGAGGACTGAGGATTGAGTAATTCAGTGCACAAGTGCAAATGTGCACCAGTGCACTAGAGATCTTCCCCGTTGGACATTGGACATTGGACCCCGCTCTACCCCGCTGAACCCTGAACCCTGGACTTTATATTTTCCCTTTGCGGTCCTTCGCGAACCGGGCGGCCTCCCAGGGAGCCGCCTCTGCGTCCTTCGCGTTATCAGTTTTTAACAAGAGCCTAAACGCAGAGGGCCGCGAAGGGTGCCCGCTCGGGGCTCTCCCGCAGAGGGCCGCAGAGAAGAGGGAAAGAAAGGGTTCCCTCTGGTCTCTGGTCTCTGGTCTCTGGTCTCTGGACTGTTTTTACCAGAGCGAGCGTGAGACACCCCGGCCCTTGCGCCAAAATGCTGAAAAACCAGCCTCACGCAGAACTCGCAGAGCCCGCAGAGAAGAACGAAAAAGGAGCAGTGCACTGGTGCACAAGAGGCCTTTCCGTTGGACATTGGACGTTGGACCTTGGACCTTGATCTTCTCTGGACTCTGGACTGTTATTCCTCCACGGGGGCGAATGTGAGGGAAACGGAATTGATGCAGTACCTAAGACCGGTGGGTTTCGGGCCGTCATTGAAGACATGACCCAGGTGGCCTCCGCACCGCGGGCAGTGGACCTCGGTCCGGAGGCTGAAAAGACTTCGGTCTTCTTCGGTCTCGACGTTTTCAGGTGCAACAGGCTGCCAGAAGCTTGGCCATCCGGTCCCCGAATCGAACTTGTGCTCCGAGGAAAAAAGATCCAGCTCGCACCCCGCACACCTGTATATCCCTCTTCTCTTGCTGTCCCAGAAAGCTCCGGTGAAGGGCCTTTCAGTGCCTTTTTCCCGGAGAACATTGAACTGCTGGGGGGTAAGGATTTTTTTCCATTCCTCTTTTAAGCGCTCGATCTTCTCCATCGGAACATACCCTCCTTTGACAACTGAAAAGACCCTTTCGGTGCCCGCCTTCGCCTGTGCAAGGGCCTTTTTCATCCATGGCCCCCCTCCGGTGAAAATGGCTGCCGCCAAGGCAGCGAGGCTGATTTTGCTGATAAACCTTCGCCTGGTAATCATGAATAAGCCTCCTGAGACAAGTATTTTCATCCTAATCTTTCATAATTTAACCACCTTTCCCTTTCGGGCAAACGGGAGGGGAAGGTACGATGGCACCCCAGGGCCCTCCCCGCAAACTGTTTACTTGATCACTCTGACGATTGGAGATAACCTCTGAAAAAAGCGTGAACTGTTCAAGGTTGTATTTCTTTACAGCACGGGGGAGGGAAACGATGGCAAAAAACCGGAATCTCTGGAAAAACCTGACCAACGGCCAGACTTGGCTGCGGGGGTTGTTCATGCTGCTGTTCGTCCTGATCTACGGCTTTACGGAAGTCATCATCACGGCCGTAGTCATCCTCCAATTCCTGTTCGTCCTCTTTTCAGGTCGGCAAAACCCCCGCCTGAAAGAATTCGGACAAGGCCTTTCCCTGTTCGTGTACCGGATCATCCGCTACTGGACTTACAACCTCGAGGAAAAACCGTTCCCCTTCTCCCCCTGGCCCGGCAACGAGGGGGCCGCGGCATCTTCCAGCACCAGGCGCGGAAAAAAGGAAAAGGAGTAAAATCCTTTCGATTATGGGCCTTCGTTCCCGATCCTCTATTCCACCCGCCGGTGCCCTGCTTCTAATCCTCGTCTGCCTCATCTGGGGCGGGAACATGGTTTCCATAAAGTTCAGCAACGAGGGGATCCCGCCGATGATGGCGGCCACGGCGAGGTCTGCCCTGGCTGCGGTGTGCATCTGGATTTTCGCTTCCCTGAGGGGTAAATCGGTTATCCTGCGCGGGGAAGATCTCAAACACGGGGCAGTCATCGGCATCCTTTTCGGACTCGATTTCCTGTTCCTCTACTGGGGAACCTCCTACACCGTTGCATCGAGGGCCATTATCTTCCTCTACACCCACCCTCTCTGGGTGGCGCTGGGGGCCCATTTTGTCCTGCGCGACGACCGCATGACCCTTTCCAAGGGGTCCGGGCTCCTCCTGGCTTTCGCCGGCATGGTCTTCGTCTTCCGGTCCGGGGTCGGACAACTGCCAGATGGGTTCTGGATCGGGGACATGATGGAGGTGGCGGCCGCCCTCTTCTGGGGAGCGACAACCCTCTATATCAAACGCGTCGCTTCCAGGCGACCCATTGACCATTACCAGACCCTTTTTTCCCAGCTGTTTTATTCCATCCCGGTGCTGGGATTGGGATGGCTCCTGTTCGACACGGGAAAACCCTTGTCATTCAACACATCTGTCCTGGCGGCTATCGGCTACCAGATCTTCATCGTGGCTTTTTTCAGCTACGTCCTGTGGTTCTGGATGATCCACACCTATCCGGTCAGCCGCCTTGCGGCTTTCACATTCCTCGCACCCATCTTCGGGGTGATATTCGGAGGACTCCTCCAGGGGGACCCGATGACACCGGCCTTGTTTTTCGGACTGGGGTGTGTGGCCGGAGGGATCTACCTCGTAAACCGTCCGGAGGCCGAAAAACCAGTCCTGTACGGAGACCCCCCGGGGTAATTGAACACCCTCCCGCCCCGATGAAGCCGGGCCCGGCCCTTTCCGTAAAATCGGGCATTGACACTCCGGCCGCCAGATAGGCACATTGGTCTGGTGAAAAACAGGAAATCAGGGAAACGCTGGCTCCTTACCATCGCGATGTTTTTCGCCGCGGTGCTGCTCCTTCCTCACCTCCTGTTCCCTTCCATCAAACCCATGCCTCCCGGCACGGAAATCGAGGGGACGTTAATTCCAACCTCCCCGGAAGATATCCGGCTTCTCGTCGACGATACGGCCTGGGACCCCGATGCCCGTCAACGTGTCATCCGACAGGAAATTTTTGATGAACTGCTCGCCATGATCGGAAGGGCCGACAGGTTCATCTGCCTGGACATGTTCCTCTGGAACCCCTGGAAGGGTTCTGTCCACGAAGAACACCGCAAGCTCTCGGCGGAGCTCGCCCAGGCCCTCATCCAACAGAAAAAAATGGTGCCCGATCTGGACATTATCGTCCTGACCGATCCGATAAACCGCATCTACGGGGACACGAAACCGGCGTTTTTCGATGATCTGTCGCGGGCCCGGATCCCCGTGTTGTTTACGGACCTGACCCTCCTTTCGGAATCCAACAGGGTTTTCGCGCCCTACTGGTCACTCGCGGAAAAGGTTTTAAAGCTTCCCCTTATCGAGAGATGGAACACGGCCCCGAGGCTTAAAAACCCCTTCCAGAAAGGTGGACCGGATATTTCTCTTCAGCAGTTCGGCAGGCTGCTTCGGTTCAAGGCCAATCACCGCAAGGTGGCTGTCACGGGCTCTTCCCGACACGGCCTGGAGATGCTCATCGGGAGTCTCAATCCCGCCGACGGGAGTTCGGCTCACTCCAACATGGCCCTTCATATCCGCGGACCGGCGGCCCTGGAGGCCCTTGATTCCGAGATGGAGATCCTTCGCTGGAGCCTTCGATCAGAAGATAAAAAACGGCCGGGAGAGACGGACCCCCTGGAATTTTCGGCCCGATCCATAAGGAAGAAGGCCGAAGCACTGGGGACAGGCGTTACGGACAAACCGGAATGGCCCAAGGTCCAACTGCTCACGGAAGGAGCCATCGGCCGGACCATCGTCAATCTCATGGAGACGGCAGGCAGGGGCGACGAGGTTCGCATCGCCATGTTTTATCTGTCAGAAAGGGATGTGGTGGCTGCCATAAAACAGGCTGCCAAAAGGGGGGCCTCTCTGCGGCTCATCCTGGACGCAAACAGGGACGCTTTCGGAATGAAAAAGATCGGGATCCCCAACAGGCCCGTTGCGTCGGAGCTGATGGGACTTTCCGGGAACCATGATATCCAGGTCCGCTGGGCCAACACCCACGGAGAGCAGTTTCACACAAAATCCCTCTCCCTGAGGCGGGGTCACAGCGATAACGGCGTCCTGGTCATGGGTTCGGCCAACTGGACCAGAAGGAACATCGGCAACCTCAACCTCGAAGCCAACCTTCTGGTGGACAACGCCTCCCAGACCCTGGAGACTTTCAACCGCTACTTTGACACCCTTTGGGAAAACGCCGACGGCCTGACCCACACCCTTCCCTATCATCATTGGGAGGAAAAGGGCCTCGAAGGGATCCTTAAAAAATGGGTTTATCATCTTCAGGAACGCTGGGGAGCGGGAACGTTTTAGAGGCTAGTGGAAAGTGGGAAGTGGGAAGTGGAAAGTGGAAAGAGAAACAAGTGCACTAGTGCACAGGAATCTGGAATTTTTATCCGAGACTGGAAAATGATCCTATGAAACGCATCGGCCTCGCTCTGGGCGGGGGAGGCGCAAAGGGGCTTTCCCACATCGCCTTTCTGAAGGTTTTCGACGAAATGGGAATCCGTCCTTGTATCATTTCGGGAGTCTCCATCGGCGCCGTTATGGGAGCCCTTTACGGGGGTGGACTGTCCGGGGCCCAGATCGAGGAGGTCTTCGACAAGATGGGGATCCGGCGCATGACCGGCATGATGGATTTTTCGGTCTTCAGCACGTACGGGATCCTGAAAGGAAAAAAGGTCGAAGAATTTTTCCGTGAGCATCTCCCCGTCCGCAACTTCGAGGATCTTAACATTTCCCTTCGGGTCGTGGCCACCGACTTCTGGAAACGGGAGGAGGTTGTCTTTAAATCCGGGCCGCTCCTTCCAGCTCTTCGCGCCAGCATCTCGGTCCCGGTCATCCTGGAACCCATGAATATCGCCGGAAGGACCCTGACGGACGGGAGCACGGTCAATCCCCTCCCTTACGACCTCATCCGCGACGAATGCGAGATCCTGGTCGCCATCGACGTTTCCGGAGCAAAAACCCCCAACAACGAACATCCCATACCTTCCATGATGGAAAACGTCTTTTCAAGCTTTCAGATCCTTCAATCCTCCATCGTAAGGAGCAAGATGGCTTTCTCCAAACCCGACATCCTTATCCAGCCCAAGCTCGCCAATGTCCAGTTCATGGATTTTTACCGGAAAGACGAGATCCTGGAGGCCGTGGAAGGGGATGCCAGGAAATTCCGGAAACAGCTTGAGGAAAAACTGGGGAAATAACGACCGGACGACGGAACGACGGGACGACCAGACGAAATTCCGACTGAACGCCCACACGACAAGGCGACAGGGCGACAGAACGACTGGGAGAAAAACCAGGGTAACGACTTTAAGACAAAACGACGGAACGACCGGGCGAATATGGCTGAAGACAGCAAGGGAGGAAAGTCGGCAGCATTTTCGTACTGTCGTCAAGTCGTCCCGTCGTCCAGTCGAAAAAACAGGCAGGAGTTTCTGATGACCTCAGACATTCGGACCCGATTGATCCAGGGCAAGGTTGCGAAAGGCGATTTCTTTTCCGCCTCGCGGACTTTCACTGTCGAAGACACCCGTATGTTCACGGAGATCTCCCGGGACCACAACCCGGTCCACTCCAACCTTCCCTTTGCCGAGGGTAAGGGTTTTAAAGGGCTGGTCTGCCACGGGCTTCTTGTCGGAAGCCTCCTGTCCCAGATCGGCGGCCAGCTCGCCATGCTGGCTTCGGGAATGAACTTCAGGTTCCGCCGGCCCGTCTATTTCGGCGATACGGTAACATGCAGGCTCACCATCAGTGAAATGGACGAAAAATGCCGGGTCAAGTGCCTTGCGGTCCTGACCAATCAGGATGGCGACGTGGTCATCGAGGGACAGCTTTTCGGGGTTTTGCCAAACGAGAAAGAAAGGGAACTTCTCAAAAGTGATATACTTTGACCTCAAGAAAACAGGGAAAAACACCACTACTTTTTTGAGGCTACAGCGGAAGAAGGACCAGGAAAAAGGAGTGAATTGAATTGGAGTGAGGGGAGATTCAAAAGTGTGCGAGAAGAACAGTGCAATTGCGCCCGCGTGCACAAACGCACCGAAATCTCATTCAAAGGCTCAAGTCCACTTCTCACAAGGCCACCGAGAGTGCGTCAGATGCAAGGCCAGAGCCCCGAGGAAACCGGAGCGTACACCAAACGTACGTGAGGATTTTCGAGGGGCGATAACGCAGCAGATGATGTGCTATTGGTGGTCGCTATAAAACTCTATTAAAATGTGCGGCAGATACGTCCAATTCTCCCTTTTCCCCCTTTTAAAGCAGGAGTTTTACCTCCGAGGCCCCGGGATCGATCTCAGTCCCTCCTGGAACATCGCCCCTACGAAGGATGTGCCCGTCGTGGTCAACGAGGATGGGAATCGTCTCTTTTTATGCAGGTGGGGCCTGATCCCCCCGTGGTCGAAGGACCCTTCTATAGGAAACCGCATGATCAACGCCCGTTCCGAGACGCTTACGCTCAAACCAAGCTTTAAGGGTCCTTTTCGGAAAAGCCGGTGCCTGATCCCGGCGGATGGATTTTTCGAATGGAAAAAGGAAGGCAAGGGAAAAACGCCTCAATACATCACCATGAAGGACGGACGGCCCTTCGGCTTCGCCGGGCTCTTTACCGACTGGACTGCCCCGGGGGGGAAAACGGTTCGGACCTGCGTCATCGTAACCACGCCCGCCAATAGCCTCATCACACCCATCCACGAACGGATGCCGGCCATCATCCCTCCAGGAGAAAGAGATCTTTGGCTCAACCCCAAAATCCAGGATCCAGGGACCCTTACCCACCTTCTGATTCCCTACCCTTCCGATGAAATGGAGGCCTGGGAGGTTTCCAGAAAGGTCAACAGACCGGAAAACGATTCCCCGGAGAACATCAGGAAGACCTCCGGGGTTTAATTCCGTCTGACGCCAAAGGCTTGCCTCGCCGATCTGTCACGCCGAAGCTTAACCCGAAGGCGGTAGCTTTACGCGAAGGCGGGTCCAATGTCCAATGTGGGAAAAGCGGTCCAGAGTCCAGAGGAAAGGACCGGTTCCAGTGCACCGGTGCACTTGTACACACGTGCACTCATGCACATCTTCATCCTTTCTTCCCCCTTCCCGCCCTTTTTTGACCCCGGTCAAGGACTTTCCATCCGAAATCGGGCAAGGCTTGAACCGGAACCCAAAGATGACCCGCTCCATACCCGTGAAAGGAGAAATCAAGATGTTTTGTTACCAGTGTGAACAAACAGCCCGCGGCACCGGATGCGACAGGTTCGGTGTGTGCGGGAAAGATCCGGAAACCGCCGATCTTCAGGACCTGCTTGTCCACGTGGCCAAGGGGATCAGCCAGTATGCTTTCAGGGCAGGCAGCCTTGGTGCCGTTGATGAATCCATCGACCGTTTCGTCATCGAAGCACTGTTTACCACGGTCACCAACGTCAATTTCGACCCGGAAAGGATCGAGACTTTGATCCGGGAAGGGGAGAAAATCCGCGATCGTGCCAAAAAACTCTACGACAGGAGCTGCGCCTCGGCGGGCAGGCCCTCCGAGGATCTCGGAGGCCCGGCGGTTTTCGTCCCGGCCCCTGACCTGGACGGGCTCCTCGCCCAGGCTGAGGGGGTCGGATCCGAGGCCCGCAGGCGGACTTGGGGTGACGACGCAGCGGGACTAATGGACCTCATCCTCTTCGGCCTGAAGGGGACGGCAGCCTATGCGGACCATGCCATGATCCTCGGAAGGACGGACCTGACGGTCAACTCCTTTTTCCACGAAGCCCTTGATTTCCTCACAGGGGACCATGCTGCGGAGGAACTGATCGCCATGGCCCTCCGGGTCGGTGAGGTGAACCTTCGCGTTATGGAGCTCCTGGATGAGGCGAACACAGGGACCTACGGCCACCCGGAACCGACAAGGGTTCGCGTCACCCCCATCACGGGAAAAGCTATCCTCGTTTCGGGACACGACCTCAAGGACCTGGAGATCCTCTTGAAGCAGACGGAGGGAAAGGGGATCAACGTTTACACCCACGGGGAAATGCTCCCGTGCCACGGCTATCCGGGACTGAAAAAGTACCGGCATCTCGCGGGGAATTACGGCGGGGCCTGGCAGGACCAGCAAAAGGAATTCGAGGGGTTTCCGGGAGCTATCCTCATGACCACCAACTGCATCCAGAAGCCGCGCCCGAGCTACAAGGGGCGCATCTTTACCACCGGCCTCGTCGCCTGGCCAGGGGTCGTCCATCTTTCCAACGAGGATTTTACCCCGGTCATCGCGGCCGCCCTTGAGGCGGAAGGTTTTTCCGAGGACGGAGAGGAAAAATCCATTACCGTTGGGTTCGGCCGGAATGCCGTCCTCGGGGTCGCCGGGAAGGTGGTTGAGGCCGTCAAGTCGGGGGCCATCCGCCACTTCTTTCTCATCGGTGGATGCGACGGAGCGAAACCAGGGCGCAACTACTTCACTGAATTCGCGGAAAAGGCACCCGGAGACACCGTAATCCTCACGCTTGCCTGCGGAAAATACAGGTTCAACAAGCTCGAGTTCGGTGAAATCGGGGGGATCCCGAGACTGTTGGACGTCGGTCAGTGCAACGATGCGTATTCAGCCATCCGGATCGCCATGGCCCTGGCTGAAGCCTTTGAAACCGACGTCAACAGCCTGCCTCTGTCCCTGATCCTGTCCTGGTACGAGCAGAAGGCCGTGTGCATCCTTCTTACCCTGCTTCACCTGGGTATCCGGAACATCAAGCTCGGCCCAACCCTGCCGGCCTTCATAACTCCCCCGGTGCTCAAGGTCCTTGTGGATGAATTCGGCCTCGCCCCCACGAGGGATGTTGACGCCGACCTTGCCGAGGCCCTGGGAAAGAATGATTGAGGATTGAGGATTGAGGATTGAGAAACGGAGTGCACATGTGCACTGGTGCACTGGTGAACCAAATCAGTTTTTTCCTCTGAACCCTGAACTCTGAACTGGTAATTAAAGATTGAGAATTGAGGATTGAGGAGGAGGGAGCATCCTACCTCCTTCCTCCTGTTTCCTTCTTTTAAAACCTTCTCTTCCTTCTTTTCAAAACCAGGTAATTCCCCAGGAGAATAAGGATCACCCCGGCCAGAGCGGGCAGGCTTCCCTGGTACCCCTCATACACCACCGAAATGGCAAGGGCTACCAAGGGGAAGAGAAGCCCCGAATAGGCCGCCCGGTCAGCCCCGATCCGGCCGATCAGGGTCAGGTACATCCCGAAGGCGAAAACGGATCCGAACAGGGCAAGGTACAGAAGGGAACCGATATAGGGCAGGGAAACCTGAAAGGTGAACGTTTTCCCCGTGGCCAGGGCCGCCGCTATCAGGAAAAGGGTACCGTAGCTCATTCCCCAGGCGTTGGCCTGAACAACGGGAATGGCGTTTGCCTGGTTCCGGGCGGAGGTGATGTTTCCCAGAGAAGCGGAAACCGTTCCAGCGAAACTCAGGAGAAGGCCGACCATCCCTCTGTCGGAAATGGAAAATGCCCTCAGTTCCGGCTGGAAGACCATCAGGATCCCGAAAAGCCCAAGCACCGCACCCCACACCACCCGCGGCCTGACCGGGGATCCCAGGAACAGGGCCCCGAAGAGGATATTCAGGATAACTATGGTCGAGAAAACAACGGCAACCAGACCACTGGCCAGGAAAACCTCGGCAAGGTACAAGAGCCAGTAGTTTGTACAGAAGAGGAAGAATCCCATCAGGGCCATGAAGAAGTGATCCCGGCGGGAAAAACGCATGTTTCTGCCCGTGATCAGGCAGTAGGCCATCAGGACCAGGGAAGCGATAAAGAAGCGGTAGATTACCGAGACGAGGGGATCGACCTCCCCCAGCTGAAACAGGATCGCGAACCAGGTGGTTCCCCAGATGAATACGACGCCCGTGTAGAAAAGGATGTCCAATAAGGTTTCCCATCCTTGGAAAGTGTTTTCAGATTGGAGCCCTGAAGGCCGACGGGCACCGGCACTTTGGTTGTGATTCCGTCCAACGTCAAACGCTTGCCTCGCCGACTTGCCACGCTGAAGCCTTGCGCGAAGGCGGGTCCAACGTCAAACGTGAAAAGCATCCTCTCTTTTTTCTGGAGCTTTGGTCCTCGGGCTATTTTTCGATCACTTCGTAAACCCCCGGCAGATCCCGCCACATCCCCGCACAGTCAAGACCGTATCCAACCAGAAAACCACCCGGAACCGTGAAGCCGAGATAATCCACCTTGGGGGTATATTCCTGTCTTTCAGGCTTGTTGATGAGAGCCGCCAGGCGGAGGGAGGCGGGGTTTCTCTGCCAGAGTTCATTAAGGTAGTAATGCAGCGTTGCTCCTGTATCGATGATGTCCTCAACCACCAGGACCTGGCGCCCCGCGATGGGGGTTGAAATATCCTTTAGAACCTTGATCCGGCCGGTGGAGGCGGTCTCGTTCCCGTAACTGGAGATCTGGGCAAAATCGATCTCGACGGGGACGGTCATGGCCCTGACAAGGTCGGAGAGGAAAACGCAGGCACCTTTCAGCACGCCAACCACCACGGGGGTGTGCCCTTCGAGGTCACGGCTTATCTGGATTCCCATCTCCTTCACCCTGGCATGGATCTGTTCCGGGGTCAGGACTATCCTGTAGTTTTCGGGGACTTTTTTCATGATCGTTCATCTCCTTCCTGAAAAGCTTGGCGCATCCTTGAGTATATAACAGGTTTTTGTGCTAAATTTGTGATGGTTTTTATATATTTTCCTGGAAAGAAAAATTTCCTGCGGCGGACCGGAGCATTTTTCCATGACGCGACAGATAGCCGAGAACCTGTTCCTGGAACTGGGTGAGTTGTTAAACTCCAACCTCGACAAGGTCACGATCCTTCGGACTTTCTGCAACAGAATTCTCGCGATTTTCGATGCCGAAAGGGTCTCCATCCTCTCCCTGGACCCTCTCGGACAGAACCTGACCCTGACTGCCTGGGCAGGACGCTATCCCGAGGACATGGATAGGGTCAAGGTTCCCCTGGGGGAAGGGGTTTCCGGCTGGGTCGCGGCTACAGGTGACGACGTTCTGGTTTCCGATGTGGACAAGGACATTCGATTTTCAGCCCAGTCCGGGGAACGGTACCGGACCAAATCCTTTATCAGCGTTCCACTTAAAAGCCGCGGCCAACCCCTCGGGGTCCTGAACATCACCGACACCTCCATTAACGAGGGGTTCACGCGGGAAAACCTCCTCACCCTGAAATCCATTGCCCTTCAGGTCGGGATGGGAATGGAAAACCTCTCCTTAAATGAGGAAATAGAGGGCATAAGCCTTTCCCGCAACTCCCTGATCACCGCCCTTTACGAGATGAAGGCCAGTCCGAGAGACATTGAGAACGGTTTGATTCCCACGGCTGTTCGTGGGGCCAACAGCGTTCTGGGCCCTTTTTCCCACATGATCCTTGCCGGAGAAATGGGCGGCAACCGCTCATGGGCCGGAACATTCAACCAGGATGAAGGCCTGAACATCGCAGTCATGGATTTCGGTTCCGGCCATTCCATTTACCAGGAAATGGCAGCAAACTCCCTTCAGCCCCCCTACCCGGAAAACCAGCTCCTCGTGGAACTGGGATTCCAATGGGACCTTCTCCAAACCTCCGGATTCAGGCTCATTCGAAGCCTCCTTCCCCCGCGGGCAAACCTTTTCGGGATCCTCCTTTCCATTATCCCCGAGGGTTCTATCCCCTTTCTGGAATCGAGGAAGGTATCCCAGAACATCCTGACCCAGTTTTCCGGGCTTCTTCTTGAAGAGTTCCTCGACCGCCAGATGATCCGCAAGCTCGATCATCTCAAGACCGAACTGATCTCAACAGTTTCCCATGAACTTCGAACTCCCCTGACCTCAATTCAGGGATTTTCGGAGTTCCTCATAAGGAGCGATAACATCCCGGAATCCCTTGAGCGTTATTTGCACATCATCAACAACGAGAGCCGGAGGCTGAACCGGCTTATCAACGACTTTCTCGATCTGGCGAGGTTCGAGTCCGGGCAGTTGACCCTCACGAAGGAACCATTCGACCCCCTCGAGGTCCTTGAAAGCGCGGTGAAACTCCTCAACCCCCAGGCGGAATCCGGGAAGGCGACGATCCGGATCCATACCACCGGCGATCTTCCCCACCTGATCGCCGACAGGGACAGGGTGGAACAAGCCCTCGTCAACCTCATCGGAAACGCCATCAAATACGGGGAGACGGGGGTCAAGATCGATATCAGCCTCCATTCGGAGGACGGGCGTACGATCTTCGAGATCAGCGACAACGGGCCGGGGATCCCGGAAGAGGAACTGCCCCTGGTTTTCAACCGCTTCTTCAGAGGGATCCCCCACGGATTAAACGAGCGGAACCATGATTCCAAGGGAACCGGTCTTGGACTGTCCCTGACAAAAGAAATCGTTGAGCGGCACGGGGGCACCATCTCTGTCTCGAGCACCCCTGGGGAGAAAACCACGTTTCGGTTTTCAGTCCCCACACTGGGACTTGTCAGTCCACAGCGCGGCATTACCGCCTGGCATCCGGGAGACGAGGAATTTACCGGTGAGCTGGCCAACCGTCTCGCGGAGGGGAAAACCGTGGGAGTCCTCACGGTGCACGTTAACCCGGGCAACGAGGGTTCCTCCCCAAAGGATGACTTCTATTCCGTCGAAGTCCTGGGGGAAATAGAGGAGGCCCTCCTGCGGGTCATGAATGACGGGGCAGTGGAGGACAACTTCATCCAGAGCCAGCCCCAGGGTGAATTTATCATATTGACCTACACCTCCCTGGTGGACCAATACGCGGATCTTCTCATCGAACATTTCCAGGACCGCTTTGGCGGAAAGTACAATCTCGCCCTTGGAGCGGCCGTTTCCAGCCACGGTGAAAAGCCCCGGCCCGAAAAACTCATTGCCCTGTCCCGGCAGGCCTGCCTCCATGTGGAGAAGACCAGGAAACAAGGGTACCTGAAGAACCGGAGGATGTAGCAGCCCGGAAAAGGCCGGAGGTGTTTCTCCTTTCCGGAGTAACGCTTAATGATTCACCAGGATAAACACCCGCGGTTCCCGCAGCCGCTAACCAAAAGAAAAAGTGAACAGACTCCCCCTGGTTCTCCTGACTCGTTTTTAAAATCCAACCCAATCACCCCTTCCGGAAAGGGTCCTTTGACCGATCCGGAATAACCCGGAAGAGAAACAAGGTAGTTTGTCCCTGGGCTCCGGGAGTCACCGTCAAGGGCTCACCGCGTGGACTCCATGGAGCATAGGATCAGACTTCATGAGGCTTTTCCAGTCGCACCCCCCAGAACGGTCGGACCTTTGCATACAACCGAACGATCCACCTTGGATACTTCCCCTTAAAAACCCGGAAGAATGATTTCAGGAAAAAGCCCTGTCATTTGTTCGAGACTTCAAATTGCCAAAAAAAAAGCCGGGCTCTAAAAAGCCCGGCTTTAAAAAACCGTCAATCTTTTACAAGGCGACTCCCTGCCCTCACGGGGTCGAGCCTGTCAGATCCTCGTAGGAATCCGTCAAGAGCTGGATCGCGTAATACGGGTTGTGAGCCCACGCGCCCGGGTCCTTGTAGATGAACTGCCAGTTGTAGGCGGCCGCTGCCGTCGGGAGACTCCAGTCCTGGCCGTCATTGAGGAAGAAATACGGGTAGTTTTCCGCATGGTACATATCCGCGGTTCCGTCGGCGGGATTCAGGTCGGCGTCCTCAATGGCCTCGAGGAGAAGGTCAATAAGGCCTTGAACCTCATCCCTGGCGGACTCCGTCGCGTTGCCATCTCCGTCGGGATCACCTGAAATCCCGATATCATCGAATGAGCCTACACCGTTTCCGTGGCATCCTCCCACGGCACAGGTCTGGACGGAGACATGGAACGTGTGGCCGCCCAGATCCTCGGATCCCACGTCATCCATGTGGCAGCCGACGCAGTTTCCGGCATCTTCAACATGGTCAGGCATGGGCTCGGCGTAGGTATTCCCTTCGTATTCATAACCCTTCTCGGCGTACTGGACCGCCGCCGAAGCCAGGTAGTGCATGTTGCGGAACCTCGTCCCGTCGACCCGGCTGGCATCCTCCCGTCCCTGGTGGCAGTAAACGCAGGCCGCGCTGCTCCCGGCATCCACCGTCGTGATAACGGACCCGTTGTTGTTAAACAGGGCCACATCGCCTTCAAGCCGGAGTCTCAGATCGGCGCCTGTGGGGTAGTTCTCTCCGTCGTGGCAGGCGTTGCATGTAATGAAGCCGTCGGATTTTCCGTTAAGATCTCCAAGGTCGACTTCGACGGACGCCCCTTCGGCAGCGACAAATCCCAGGGAATTGTGGCATCGGACACAGCCGGCGCCGAAACCTTCATGGTCTACAGCGTGCCAGGCGGTCGGACCAGGTGGGAAGTTGTTCTCATCCACAAGTCCTTCAGGAACCGGATGATGAGCCCCGTGAGCCCACTGCTCGTTGATGGCAAGGTCGAAATCGTGGGCCTTGTGACAGCTGGCTGTGCACGATTCAGGATCTTCGGCGTTAACCAGCCCTGAATTCGGCGAGTTGTTCGCTGTATTGACGTAACCCAGCCTGGCAGTACTCACAGAGTAAATGGTGAGCCTGTCTCCGGTGACGGCCCAGGCGGCGTTAAAGTGGGTGTCTTTTATTACCTCGTGTGGCACAGGGTAATAGGGTCCCGCATAGTTTCCGTTCCAGACGGTATCCGCTGGATCCGGAAGGGTCCAGACCTCCATGACCACGGCGGGGTCGGTGGTCGTGGCGGGGATAATGACCTCCTGGGAGAGTATGGGCGTCACGTCGGAATCGGCGTCCCTGACACTGTCTCCGGAAGCATTGGCCCAGTCCCGGTTGCTGTGGGCGAAATGGTGGGCCCCATAGGTTTCCTTCTCGAAATTCAGGTCGTGGCAAAGGGTCGCACACGGCTCAAAGCCGGGGGTGGAATAGGGCAGCCCACCGGTGCCGTAGTGGAAACTGCCGCCCCCGTGGCAGGCCTCGCAGCTGATAATGGGGCGGGCCATCTGCCCGATATTCGGGTCCGGGAACACGTCGCCGTAGTAATTGGCGTCGAGAAGGTTCCCGCCATAATCCAGACCGGTATGGCAGGGTGCGCACCTGTCCGTGCCGTCGGGGTTAAGGTGCGGGTCCGGATCCCCGGTAATTTCGAAGTAGGTTTCATCCCCCGGGGACAGTTCGGTATAGTCTACTCTCGTCCCATCCTCCAGGTCGAAATTGGCGTGCCGGCTCACCATCCAGGCGTGGAACTTGGTGGTGTGACAGGTGTAGCAGTTCTCCAGACCGACATTCTGCGCGGTGGCCAGAAGACCGTCTCCGGGTCCGGTCTGGTCGCCCCCGCTGTCCTTCTGGACCATTCCGCACCCCGCAAAAAGAACCACGGCCAAAAGGGCCACAAGTCCGGAAGAAATTTTTCGTTTAGGGTCCATGGTTCACTCCTCCTTATCAATGGCAGCGCCGGCAGGTCTTACCGTCGCTGGCGCCATCGAGGTAATCCTTCATGTCATCCCAGTCCGCCGGATGGGGGTTTACTATTAGGCCCTCACGGGCACTGTGGCATTGCAGGCAAACCTCCGCCGAAGGGTGGCAGCTCTGGCAGGTGGGAAGGCTGCGCCGTGCTTCCCGTGCATGGTTGTCCGACCAGTCATGAACCGGAAGTACCGAATCCGTATGGCACGTCTGGCAGTCCGTGACATCATAGATTTCATGAAGGGCCAGTCCGGCCGAGATGTCCCTGAAACTCCTCCGGTGGGATTCGAAGGCAAGGTCTTCGGGGGCGAAGTCCTCATGACAGTCCACGCAGAATTTCCGGTCGTGGCAGGAAGTGCAGCTGCGGTCATCGGCCCGGGCCAGGATCGGGTGGGTGACCCGGAAGTCGCTCCGGTGGACGTTCAGCATTCCCTGTTCGTCGGCGAAACCGGCCTTGTGGCAGTCAAAGCAGAAGTTGTCCTGGTGGCAGGCGGAGCAGTCCGGATCGACCCCTTCGCGGACATAGGGCCCGTGATCCTTGAACCAGAAGCTGTCATGGGTCTTCCGTGCGGGTATGGCGACCTCTTCTATGAATTCCTCCTCGTGGCAGTCCAGACATCTTTCTGTCGGGGGAACGACATCGAGGTCGTCCTCGTAGTGACAGACGGTGCAGTCGGACTCATACTCCTCGAGGTGGTATTCATGGTCAAAAACCATCTCCATGGCGGCAAAGACCGCCACGGGGAGGAGAAGAACCAGCAGGATCATCAATGTCCGTCTCATCTTGATCCTCCCTAGAACCGGTATCGGAGGCTTATTCGGCCCCGGTTGTAATAGTCGTAGACGATGCTCTCGACCCGCTCAACCTTCACCCTCAGGGAAAGGTCTTCCGCGAGAGACTTGGCGCCTTCCACCCAGTACCGTTTGGCCGAGGTGTCATCATCGTCCCCATCGTCATCGACCCGGTTGTAGACGTTGAATTCGGCACCTACGTCCAGGCGGATGTCATACGGGACCGGCATCCGGTAATCGACCTTGATCCCCCTGAGGTCCTCTTCACCGTCCCGGTACACGGCCGCGACGTATCCTCCGTATCCCCCCGGCTTTCTCAGCTCGCATCCGGCCTCCACCACGTTGGAGTCGTCGAAGGATTCATAAATCTCCCTCGAATAGCTGCCGAAAAGGGTCCATGAACGGTTCAGCCGGTAGTCGGCGCTTACGGTGGCTTCCCTGTACTCGTCAACAGCAAAGACCGAGTAAACATCTGTGGCATCGAAAACGGGAGTGTGAGCGAAATACTCCCCCTTGAAGGTCCAGCGATCACCCGGCACCAGCCTGATCCCCGCCAGGTAATAGGCCATGATCCTGGAGAGCATATCGTACTGGAACTCCCCGTAGGCAGATCCTCTTGTAGACACCCGTGTGCGTCCGGAAAATCCGAAAACCTCGTTAGCGAGGTCGCCATCGACCCATTTCTGAAGGTAGCTGGTGGTTAGATCGGTCCGGTCCCAGAGGTCATCCTTTATGGAAACGCCCCAAAGATAGTCGTCGGTATCGTCGTCCTCCACGACAACGTAACCGCCCCCGAAAAGGCTCACATCGAAAAGACCCTTCCGGCCGGTATCCAGCCTGATGCCGTCGAGGATCGGGGACCCCGCGACCGTATTGACCCACTGTCGGCCGACGCGGAGGTCGGCTCCTTTCCAGAAGCCCTTCTGCTCGAAGTAGGCATAGTAAAGACGGCTGTCGGGGTCCACTTCGTCAGCGAAATCGAAGGCAAGCCTGCCGTAGAGCCTTATCCTCCGGGCATCTTCACCGCTGCCCTCCCTCATATCCAGCCTAAGGTACTGGTAAAAGGGAAGGGCATTTTCCCTGTCGACGGGATCCTCGTAGGACTCCAGAACGGTGGTGGTATCACCCCGGAAGCTCCAGTCGGAGCGGGCTGTGGACGGGATCCCCAGGAAGGAAAGGATGATAAGGAAAACGAGAAACGGACATTTTCTCTGATGGTCCATATGCTCTCCCCTGCAACTTCGGTCCCTGGAATACGGTGTGTATTCCCTCGCCAAGATGAGGTCACCATCCCCGCGAAAAACCGCGAGGTTTTTTAGAATTTCAATGGGCGGTCCGGAAGTTTTACGAAGGCTCCGGTCTGCTGCTTTTTACTTTCTTAAAGAATAGCACAAAATGTGCTGATTACTAAAAAAAGGGAAAACTTACCTATACCCTACCACTTTAATCGGTATAAAAACAATATTTTTTTAAGGATGCTCAAATTTTTATTTTACTGGCCGTGCACATGCCCCCCGACCCACCTGACGTGTGCCATTTCCTCCTCTGAAAGAGGGCCCTTCCCCAACGCCGCAAGCCCTTCTTCGAGCTCCCGGGCGTTCCGAGGCCCCATAAGGCATAGATCGACATGGGGGTTGGAAAGGGGAAAGCGGTAGCAGTCCGATGCGGAAAGGGGTTCTTCCCCGGGAGGCATCCGGCGAGCCTGGAGGAGCTGTCTCCAACTGGTCGCCGTGAAGGCCATGATACCGGGAGGGTTTTCAGAGGGCATGCAGGGGAAAACCACATCCTCGGCCTCGGGGTGAACCGCGTTGTAGCGAACCATGAAAACATCAAAAGGGGATTCCGGGTCGGGGATCATTTTTGCCATGAGGGTGTGCATGTGGCTGGACATCCCGAGGAACCTTACCTTCCCCTCCTCCTTGAGTCTGATGGCCGTATCCAGCCAGGTTCCCACAGGTTCCCGGTTGGCCCAGCCGAGGATAAGGATATCGGCGTAATCGGATCCGATAGCCCGCAGCCCTTTCTCGTGCATCCGTTTCATGAGAAAACCGGACCTGTCGAAGGTCTGGAAGACGACCACGAGGCGCTCCCTCTCCGTCCGGCACAGGTTCCTCAACGCCTCCTCCATTCCCTTTTTTCTAAGGGCGCCCCAATAGAAGGTGTTGATCCCGTGTTCGGCATAGGCTTTTTCAAGGGCAAAGGCCGGCGCCCCATATGCGGCTCCGACACCGAGGCGGCTGACTGAAAGACCCGTCCGGCCCAAAATGGCGGGGGTTTTAAAATCCACGGCTTGTCTCCTCCTCAGGGAAATGACAATCAGCAGGATACAAAAACCGGGAACCGGCAACCAGAAAAAACGAAGAACCTGACCATTTAGCATCACCACCCGGCCCTGGCTGACGCAAGCTCTGGACGGCCCGATGTTTCTGATCCTGACCTTGCGGCTGATGGCTTCCGTCACCTGAAAGCCTTTTCGCCCACCTGTGGGACCGCGTTATTTCCCTTAAACGGCACCGGCCGCCGGCAAGCTTATCCTTTAACGGCTGTTCGTAATTTTTCGATGAAGGCCTCCCGCTGGGAAGGCTCCCCCTTGACCATCTCCTTGATCTTTTTCCATGCGGCGGGGCAATCCTTGTATCTGGCACCCACAATCCCGTGAAGGATCCCATCGATCTCTTTCTTGTTCTCAGGGGTGATATCGATCCCCACCTCCTGCATGACGTCTTTCATGTGCCGGAAGTAGCATGACATGGGAGGTTCCTCCTCTCTCCGGAGGGTTCCAAAAGGAAGAAGGTTAAAAGAGTGCACTGGTGCACCGGTGCATATGTGCACTTGAGTCGTCTTCCTCCTCCTTTCATTAACCAACCGCGATGGCGATTCCCGCCGCCACAAAAATTGCCGGCAAAAGGTTCCCCACCGGCAGCTTCCTAATCTGGAGAATATCCAGGCCGATGGCCAGGATGAGTAGACCCCCCGAAGCGTTCATCTCCGCAACCACCGGATCGGTGAGAACGCCCTGGACCCATCCGGCGGCCAGGGTAATCCCCCCCTGGTAGAGGACAAGGGGGACAATGGAAAAAAGGACCCCGATCCCGAGAGTGGAGGCAAGGGCGATGGAGGCGATCCCGTCCAGCGCGGATTTCGCGTAGAGAATTGACGGTTCCTGCCCCAGGCCGTCCTGGATGGAACCCATGATCGCCATCGCTCCGATGCAGAACAGAAGGCTGGCCGTGACAAAAGCCTCGGCGACACTGCCAGCATCACTGAACCGCCGCTGCAGCCTGTGTCCGGCGTTGTCCAATCGTTCCTCGATGGCCAGCGTCTCTCCGATGATCCCACCGATAAGCATGGCCCCTATGACGATCAGCGGGTTCCTGGACTGCATGGCCAGCTGGATGCCGATGAGAAGGACGGCGAGGCCGAGCCCCATCATGATGGTCCTGCGGACCCGGTCGGGGATAAAATGCCCCAGATAGCGACCGATGAGGGTGCCAAGGACGACGGCAATTACGTTGACGAGTGTACCCTTAAGGATCATGTCCACCCCGGATGAGGATTCTTCATTTCAGGATTTTGAAAAAAACGATTCGACTAACATTGTTAGTTCAGGACAGGAGTCTTCTGCACGGGCGCCCCGCAAAGGGAGCGGGTGCACTCGTGCACTGGTGCACTGGTGCACAGGAATCATAATCCATGTCCTTACCACGCAAGGCTCACAAGAGTTTGCCAGATACGAGGCTCGACCGACAAGGCAACCGGAGCGTACACGGAACGTACGTGAGGATTGCCGCAGAGGGAGTACAAAGTAGATGGCATGCTATTGTGAGCCGTAATAACCCTTTTATGGTACGTCGAGGATCGCTCGCGACTGAGTACGCAGCAGATGACGTGCTATGGCGAGCCGCATTCCCCCCTATAATCCCTTTATCGCCCAGATTGCCTTCTGCGCCTTGTCAGCCCACTTCCCATAAGGCTCCAGTCCGATCACCCTTCCGTATTCCTCAACGGCCTGAGCATATTTTCCCTGCCAACGCAGAATCTCCCCCATATGGAACCGGATCTCCGGAATGGCCGGCTGAAACTGGATCGCCATGCCCATGAACTGAAAGGCCTCATCGAACTGCCCCTGAAGAAAATAGATCCAGCCCAGGGTGTCATAGAAAAAACCGTTTGTCTGGTCCTGTTCGATAGCGGCATTGGCCAGGGCCAGGGCGTCCTCCATATTCTCTCCCTTCTGCGCATAGGACCAGGCCAGGTTGTTAAAGGTCAAACTGCTGTCCGGATTCAGTTCCAGGGCGCGATTGTAATGCTCGACGGCCTCTTCGTACTTGCCCCGGGACATGAGAGCCTCCCCGAGGTTGTGGTGAAGCCGGGCCGAGGAAGGATCGATCTGAAGACCTTTCCGGAAAAGAGTGACAGCCTCTTCGACGCTCCCGGTCCGGTATCGGAGAACCCCAAGGTTGCTGAAGGCAAGGAGATAATCCGGATCAAGCCGGATGGCCTCCACCAGTTCCTTTTCGGCTTCCTGAAAACGTTCCATGACCAGCAGGGCCGCACCCAGATTCCCGTGGATTTCAGCTGTGTCCGGATCGAGCTCGACGCCGTGCCGAAAATGGGCAACGGCGAGATCCAGTTCCCCCAGATGGTAGCATGCAACCCCGGCATTGTTCCGGAAGAAAGCAAAATCCGGAGAGTAATCGACGGCTTTCTCGAACTTTTCCAGTGCTCCATTTACATTTCCCTGGGTATAGAGGGCGATCCCCACCCCGTTTATTCTTTGGGCCAAAATGAATTTCGTTCCCTTGATCTTGCAGGAGGGGACCAGTATCAGGAGCAGAAAAAGGGCCAGCGGGAGCAGGCGGGTCCTCATTCCATGTTCCTCACTGCCGAAAGGACATTGCCGGCCGCATCCACCGCGGTGATGTCCAGTTTCGTTTCTGCCCCCGGGATTTTCCTGAAGAGCCGGAAGGATCCATCAGGACCCAGCATTACAGGGGATCCGTTGATCAGGAGGTGGCTGCCGGGCTCGACAGCGCCTGCTATGAGAACCCTGTTCCCTTCGGGCGCGTCGAGTATTATAGGGTCGTTCATGGTGAAGAAGGGGGGCGTCTGATCCTGGACAATTCGAAAAACGGAAAAACTGGAAAAGAGGCTTTCCCTGCCCTTGGGATCGAGGGAGGAGACCTTCCAGTAGTACATGCCCGGAGGTAGGCCGGAGACCGTCGTCGAGGTCCTGCGAAGGCGTTTGTTGTCGTATATCACATTGGTAAAATAACGGTCTGAAGCCACTATCAGGTGATAGACCTGGGCTCCCGGGACCGCACCCCAGAAAAAGGACAGGGACTGTTGGGCATTGTTGCTGACGCTCCAGTAAAGGTTTGGGGGACTCTTCAGAACGGGAACCCCCACCAGTTTACCCCTGGACAGGACGTTCCCTTCTCCGGCCAGGCGCACGACTTCTCCCCCGCTCAGGTTGACATCCCTTCCTCCAGCGGAAAGGGAAACATCACCCGAGATCAAACTGTATTCCGTCCGGTTTTTATCATCCACCCGGATATTCACCCGCGCTTTCCTGACCTGGGCGACCGACCCCGGGGTCATGACCAGAAAACGGGACCCTTTGGCGGTGGGGCGAAGGATGCTGGCTTCCACATCGGACACCAAAAGCTTGATGGCCGAGTTTTTCGTTCTTGTCCGGACGTCCTCGCTGAGTTCATCGATGTGCACGAGGGAATCTGATTTGATGGTCATCTGGCTGCCGTCGTCGAACTGGACAATGCAGGTCGATCCGGACCTGGTCCGGACCTGATCGCCCTGGCTGAGTTTCATGCCCTTTTTGGCATCCTCCCAACTCAGGGACCCCGCTTTCTTGATCTGGGTGTCCCCTTTCAAATGAAGGAAGGAAGCTGATCGCTGCCGTCGGAAATATTCATCCGACCTGAGAAGTTCGAGGGCCTTGTCGAGCCCCGCCATGGACTGTTCCCCAAGGATGAGGGAATCGGAATATTTCCGCTCGTCGTAGTTCTTCCTGGCCAGGAAGAGGGTTTCCTGAATCGTCCGGAAATCCTCGAACGCCAATTCCTTGATTCCAAGGACAATGGCCTGGTCAAACCGCTTCTCCACTTTACTGATCATTTTCCTGGCCTGGGCCTTGGGGCTCAACAGAAGATAAAAAACCCCCATGGACACCGCTCCAATGAGGACCAGAACGATAAAAAAATTGATCCAGAACTGGAGTGTCGAAAAGGGGATGATGATGGTGCGCCATTTAAGGCGCCGGGCCTTGCCTTTGCCTTTTCCGGGCTTGGGTGCCATTTTATCACATGGCCTTGTTTACGATCTTGTTATAGATCCTGGTCATCGCGTCCACGACGGAAGGATCGTACCGGTTTCCTTTCCATTCCATCATCTTACTGGCCACGAACTGCGGATCGAGAGCTTTCTGATAAAGCCTGTCGGTGGTCATGGCATCGAAGGTATCCGCCACCGCGATGATCCGGGCGATCATCGGAACCTGGCCCCCCGACCTTCCCTCGGGATACCCTGATCCATCGAGGCGCTCATGGTGATACTGGATGCCGGGGATGATCTCCTTCAACTGGCTGATATGTCCCATGATCATGGCTCCCCAGCGGGGGTGCTGCTTGATGATGTTGTACTCCTCATCAGTCAATTTGGAAGGCTTCTTCAAGATCCGGTCCTCGATGCCGATCTTCCCGACATCGTGCAGCAGCGCCGCAATATTGATCTTTTGCTGGTCTGACGGAGACAGCCCCAACTCCTTGGCGATCTGAAGGCTGATCTGGGCCACACGCTGGGAATGACCGCGGGTGTAGGGATCCTTCGCGTCGATGGCGGCGGCGAGGGCCTTGGTTGTGTCGATGAACATTTCGCGCTGGTTTTTGTCATGCCTTTCCAGTTGCGAGGCCATGTGGTTAAAGGACCTGGCCAGCTGACCCAGTTCGTTTTGCGAACCGATATTCACCCGCTCCTGGAAATCCCCTCTGGCCAGTGACATCGCCTTGTTGGCCAATGTCCTGATGGGACGGGCGAGCCTGATGGCAAGAAGGGTGCTCGCCACCCCGGCTGCAAAGATGGCCACAAGGGCCCAGATCACCGTCTGAAACGTCATGTCCCCGATGATCTGGTAGGCATCATCCCGCGGCTCCTGGACCACGACTCCCCAACCCAGCCCCTTCACGTTGGCGTAGGAACCCACCATGTCTTTTCCCATCTTGTCCTTGAAGGGGATCGTCCCGGCGCTGACTCCGGCCAGGAGGTACTTCCCAACGATTTCAACCGAGCCCATGTTCTCGGAACCGGCAACCCTCTCGAGGTCCTGGTGGGCAATGAGGGTACCGTTCCCATCCACCACGTAGGCGTTTCCCTGCCTCCGGATGTTGATCCGTTCCACCGTCTGTTGGATTTTCTGGAGGCTGACCTCCCCGACCAGAACGCTCTGGATCCCGCCTGAGGATCCAAAGACCGGGATGGCAACCGCGATGGAAGGGGTTTTCCGTTCCCCCAGGACCACGGGGGAGCTGATGAAGGTTCTCCCGTTGGAAGCCTCCGAAACCGCCAAAACGAGAACGGAATCCTGGAGAGGCGGAACCTTGGTCTGGCCGACGCGGATCACCCGCGCCATCTGTCTTCCTGAGGTGGAGTACTGGGTGAGGCGGATGATCTCGGAATACTGGTCCAGGTAGAAAACGAGAGTCCTCTCCCGCTGTTCTTCTTGAAGGGGGCTTCCCTCCCCCTGGGCTTTGGCTACCATTTCGAGGTTGCCGATGATAGTGGACATGGCGATGGAGATCTCTTCGGCGGTGGCATTGGCAACCTGCGAGTGCAAGGCGAGGAGTTCATCCTCCAGGAAGTCATGGCTGATCCCCACCAGTTTGTAGGCCGCCATGAGGAGAGGGATAACGGATACCGCGAGGGTTACGAGAAGGAACTGATAAAGGATCCGGACCCTGGGTTTCAGGCTTTCACTCTGAGTCCTCTCTTCAGGGGTGCTCCCGGTTTTTTTCCAGGGTAGATTCAGCTTCATGAGGCAACCTCTCCGGAGTCTCTTCCTCCCACCACCATTTCGGGGATCCTCAATGTGGGCTGCGCGTCACTGACCGGGACGCCCTGTCCTTCTTTTCCGCAGGTGCCGATGCCGAAACCGAGGTCATTTCCCACCATATCCACACTCTTTAGCACCTCCGGACCGTTACCGGCAAGGGTTGCGCCTCGGACTGGTTCCGCGATCTCTCCTTCCCGGATCATGCTGCCCTCGCTGACCTCGAAGACAAAATCCCCCGTCACGGTATTCACCTGGCCACCGCCCATCTTCCGGACGAAAAGCCCGCGATGGACGCTCCGAACGATCTCGCCCGGATCGTGGTCTCCCGGTTCGATGATGGTGTTGGACATTCTGGGGATGGGCCAGTGGCGAAAGGACTGGCGACGGCCGTTCCCTGTCAGCGGGATCCCGTCCCTCAGGCCGCTGAGCCTGTCGCTTAAATATCCGAGGAGGACCCCTTCCCTGACCAGGACCGTCTTCCCTGCCGGAGTCCCTTCGTCATCCACATTGAAAGAACCCCTTTTCCCCGGAAGGGTTGGATCATCCACTACCGAAACGAGGGGCGACGCAACCATCTCCCCGATCTTCCCCGTGTACACAGAGAGCCCCTGGCCGGACAGATCCGCCTCGAGCCCGTGACCGACCGCCTCGTGAACCATGGTCCCACCGGCCTCGGAAGACAGGACCACGGTCATCCGTCCCGAAGGGGCCTCGGGTGCTTCGATCATGACCAGAGCCCTTTTGGCGGCGATGAGGGCCACTTCCTCGGGCTTCACATTTCTGAAAACCTCATACCCCCCGATCCCTCCCACGGGTTCGTAGCCAACCTGAAAATGTTCACCGTCTGAAACGACCACCTGGACGAGGAAAACCCCATGTCTCCTCAGGTCCTCGCAAAGGGTCCCTTCGGAATTGGCGATCCGGATGAAAGCCGAGGAATCACGGTAGACGGCCTTTACCTGGACAACCCTTTTGTCGTATCCATCGATGGATTCGATGGCCCGCATCATAAAACGACCCTTTTCATCCAGGGTTATCGTGGAGGGATCCTCGCCGGGAGGCAGAATCCCGCCAGGCACTGAGTGAAGGCTGATCCCGGAAAAGCCAACCTCCCTCCCTGCATCCGAAGCAAGCCTGGATGCGAGATCGAGAAGATTGCGGGGCGAAAGGTCCACCGCCGTGGCGAAATGGGTCACGCCGTTGCGAATGAGGCGAAGCCCCACCCCTGCCTCCCGGACCTTGGACACCCGCTCCAACTGTCCCGACTCCGCCTCAAGGTGGGTGGACGCGACATCCTGGAAAAAAAGGTCCGCATATTCCCCCCCGGAAGACATCAGGGCGGTTATCACATCCCCCATGAGGTCAGGCCCAGGGTATTTCATCTTTTACCGCCCAGCTGGAAAAGCCTCACCGCTTCATTGTGCTCGACGAGAGTCGAGGAAAAAACATGGGTGCCGTCACCTCTGGCCACGAAGTAGAGGAAAGAGGTTTGGGCCGGATAGAGGGCAGCTATGAGGGAAGCCTCCCCCGGGTTGGCGATGGGTCCGGCAGGAAGGCCCCGGCGGGTGTAGGTATTATATGGATGATCCTTTTTCAAGTGTTCCCGGGTCAGATTCCCGTCGAAATTTTCGATCCCGTAGATCACCGAAGGGTCGGTCTGGAGCCGATATCCTTTCCGGAGCCGGTTGTGAAAAACGGAGGAAACCAGTTTCCTCTCTTCCGGCGAACCGGTCTCCTTCTCGATGAGGGATGCCAGGGTGACCATCTCCAGCTCCGTCATATCCAACTCCTTCGCTCTCTCTTTCATCTCGTCGGTAAAGACCTTTTTAAAGTGGCCCACCATCTGGGACAGGACCTCCTCCTCTGACAGGCCCTTCGGCCAGGAATAGGTGTCGGGGAAGAGAAAACCTTCCAGTGTACCCGCGGGGACGCCGAGGGACTGGCAGAACCCGGCATCCCTGGCCAGGTCAGAGAACCTGTCCCTGTCTCCCAGCCCCCTGGCAGCCAGGACGGAGACGACCTGGGAAACATTGAAACCTTCCGGGATCGTCACCTGGTAGGTCACCGCCTTGCCCCGGGAAAGGACTTCCATCGCCTCAAGGGGGGTCATATCAGTCCTGAACCGCAGTTCCCCGGCCTGGATCCTGTCGGCTCTTCCCCTGAGCTTGGCCAGAAAAACGAATGTCCTGACAGACCGGATTACTCCAGAATCGGCGAGGAGCTGGGAGGCTGACAGGAGGGTGGCCCCTCCCGGAACCTCCACAACGACCTCCCGGCCTTCCTTTTCAACCGGTGTATTGCAGTAAATGAAAAGGCCCAGGAAAAAGGACCCCGCCAGAATAAGAAACAGGATCAGGAAGAGCAAAGGGAAAAAACCCTTTTTTTTCTTTCGTGGCCGGATGATCATGGCATCTTTCCGGAAGGACTGTCGAGATAGCCTTGAAGAAAAAGGGCGGCGGCAACCTGGTCGACGAGGCCGCGGCGTTTTTCCCTTGAGATGTTGCCGTCTATTAGCACCCGCTCTGCGGCAACCGTGCTGAGGCGTTCATCCCAGGTTTTTACGGGTATTACCATTTTTCGCCTGAGTTTTTCCACAACCTCAAGGACTCCAGACGCTTCAGGACCCAGGGATCCATCGAGGCGGACAGGAAGTCCGAAAATCACCAGGGAAACATCGTTTTCCCTGGCGATGGCCGAGATTCTCTCCAGATCCTTGTCCAGGGAGCCTCCCCTTTTGACAACCCCGTGGGGCGAGGCGATGGCGCGGCTTTCATCGGAAAGGGCGATCCCTATCCTCCGTTCTCCCCAATCGACGGCCATGACACGTCCCATCGCTCAGTCGAGGGCGCGGGCCGCATCCTTGGCGAAATATGTCAGGATCATGCCCGCCCCTGCCCTTCGAATGGAGATGAGGGATTCCAGCATTGCCTTTTCCACATCGATCCAGCCCAATCTTCCTGCGGCCTGGATCATCGAATACTCGCCGCTGACGTTGTAGGCCGCAAGGGGCATGTCGAAGCGCTCCTTAATAGCGGCAACGATATCCAGGTAACTCAGGGCCGGCTTTACCATGATCACATCCGCCCCTTCCTCGATGTCGAGAGCGGCCTCCCGGAGAGCCTCCTGCCGGTTGGGCGGATCCATCTGATAGGAACGCCTGTCCCCGAAAACCGGGGCGGATTCGGCCGCCTCCCTGAATGGGCCATAGAAAGCCGAGGCGTATTTCACCGCGTACGCCATGATGATGGTTTCAGAAAACCCCTCCTCATCCAGAAGATCCCTGATCGCCGCCACCCTGCCGTCCATCATGTCCGAGGGAGCGACAATATCCGCCCCCGCTTGGGCGTGGCTCAGGGCAGACCGCGCGAGAAGCTCGAGGGTCGGGTCGTTGAGGATCCTACCTTCCTGAACGATGCCGCAGTGGCCGTGATCCGTGTATTCGCAAAGGCATACATCGGTGATCACCACCAGTTCCGGGAGAGCATCCTTGACCGCCTTGACGGCTTGCTGGACGCAACCCTCCGGATCGTAAGCTTCCTTGGCCATGGGATCTTTTTCCCGCGGGATGCCGAAAAGGATGACGGCAGGGATCCCGAGATCCCGGCATTCCCGGCACTCCCTGACGATCTCATCCACGGATTGCTGGTAAATGCCCGGCATGGAACCGATCTCCCTGCGAACACCTTTCCCATGGACAACGAAGAGAGGGTAAATAAGGTTGTCCGGGGAAAGACGCGTTTCCCGGACCATCCGGCGCAGGGTTTCGTTCCTCCGGGTCCTTCGGGGCCTGTAAACGGGATACTGCATATTCTTTTCTACCTCCTGTCCCTGATTTCGTCGGCCTTGGCGAGGAGCGCTTCGACCATTCCGTCCCAGGTATATTTTTCCGGATAAAGAACCTTTTTAAAACCTCCCCTCACGGCTGCCCTTGCTGTCGTGGGCCCGATGCAGACCGCCAGAAGATCCTTGATCTCATCGCCTTTTCCTCCCATGGAAAGGACTCCTTTTACCGCCGAGGGGCTCGCGAAGAAGATAACATCCAGTTCACCTTTTTCCAGGATCCGCTCCAGATCCGCCCGGTTTTTCTCCTCGGGAAGGGTTCGATAAAGGACCACCTCCCGGACTTTCGCACCTTCTTTCCGCAACAGACCGCCAAGGTCCGTTTCGGTCTTTTCCGGCCTCAGGACGAGGAAGGATGCCCCTTCCAGCCTGTCCCCAAGCATGGACGCAAGATCCCGGCCAGTATATCTGGTGGGAACGGCATTCACCAATCCCCCGGATTGCCGCCATACCTCGGCAGTCTTTGGACCCACGCATATAGCGGGCGGCATCCGGGAAGGCGTTGGATTCTCCGCACCCAGGCGACGAAGGAAGGAGTATACACCGTTAATCGAGGAAAAAACGAGATGGTCGAAGCTCTCAATGGCTTGAAGGGCTTCACTTAACCCCTCCGGATCGGGTAGGTCCTCGATCTTTATGGCCGGCAGGACAAAAACCTTTGCCCCAAGCTTTTCCAGTTGGGAGGCGGGGGCGGCGGCCTGTTCCCTGGCCCTTGTCACAAGGACGCCGATTCCGTCAAGCAGAGGGTTGCCTTCTCCCATTTCCGGACCCTCAGCTCAACTCCCTGCAGTAAAGTTCCTCGAGGATCTCTCTGCCTCCGGCGCTCAGGACCCTGTCGGCCAGCCTCGCTCCCAGCTCTTCCCCTTCGGAGGCGGGACCGCGGTCCTCCAGCCTGATCACCCTCTTCCCGTCCACGCTGGCGACGAGGCCTTCGAGGACGATCTCCTCTTTATCCCTCCGGCCATGGGCCGCCACCGGCACCTGACACCCACCCTCAAGCCTGTGAAGGAACGACCTTTCCGAGGCAACGCACAAGTGGGTGACCTCATGGTCCAGGAAGGAGACCATCCCCAAGGTTTTCTCGTCATCCAGACGGATCTCGATCCCCAGGGCTCCCTGTCCGATAGCAGGCAGCATGGCCTCAATACTTAGAATCTCGGTGATCTGGTTTTCCAGCTCCAGCCGCTTGACCCCTGCCGTGGCCAGAAGGATTGCATCAAACCTGCCATCCCGGAGTTTCTGCAGCCTCGTGTTGAGGTTCCCCCTCAGGGGCAGGACCTCAAAATCAGGCCGGGCGGCCAGGATCTGCGCCTGACGGCGAAGACTGCTTGTTCCGATCCTCGAACACGCGGGAAGATTGAGAAGAGGGACCGGGCTGTTTGCGATGACGGCATCTCTGGGATCTTCTCTTTCGGTCACTCCCACGATACCCAATTTTTCAGGCAGGTCGGTGGGGACGTCCTTCATGCTGTGCACGGCGAGATCGATATCCCCGTCAAGGAGAGCTTTCTCGATCTCCTTGACGAAAAGCCCCTTTCCTCCCACTTTCGCCAGCGGCACATCAAGGATCTTGTCCCCCAAGGTTTTGATGGGAACGATCCTGGCATCCAGACCGGGATGACGTTCCTCGAGCCTGTCCTTGACCCAGTTGGCCTGCCAGATGGCAAGCCGGCTGCCGCGGGTGCCTATCCTCAGGGTATCCAAGAAATCCCTCCTGCCCGGAATTTCAGATTCCAGATTTCAGAGTCCAGAGACCAGAGTCCAGAGACGAGGCGTTTTTTGCCCACACCCGCTCGGAATTGGGAATCCTGCTACCTTGATCCTGTCCCTCTTTTCAATCGTCCAGGTCAAATAGTTTCCGGACCATTTCGCTCAGGTCCTCCTTTTCATCCTGGTGAGCGGACTTCTTCAACCGGGAGACGGGAGGATGCAGGATCTTGTTGAGGATCGATTCCGTCATCGCCTCGATCCTCCTTGCATCCACCGCACTGACCCCTTCCATTTTTTTCAGAGTCTTTTCAACCTCTTTTCGCCGGACCTCCTCGGCCCAGCTTCTCAACTTGACGATGGTGGGAAACGCCTCTCTTGAGCGCGACCATTCCATGAACTGGCGCAACTCTCCCGCGATGATCTCCTCTGCCTTTGCCGCTTCCTGGGCTCGTGCCCTGATGTTGGCCTGGACTACCCCCTCCAGATCATCGATGTCGTAGGAATAAACGTTTTCGAGGCTGTTAACGGCGGGATCGATATCACGCGGGACGGCGATGTCGATAAAGAACATGGGACGGTGCTTCCGCCTCTTGAGGGTCCTTTGAACCATCTTCCTGTCGATGACCACTCCCGGCGCCCCCGTGGAGCTGATGACGATATCCGCCGATCCCAGCCGCTCCTCCAGTTCCTCAAAAGGAACAGCCTCCCCCGAAAAGGTCGAAGCCAGCAGCGCGGCTTTTTCGAAAGTGCGGTTCACAACGATCACGCGCCCAACACCGCTGGTCACAAGATGGCGCGCCGCAAGCTCCGCCATTTCCCCGGCGCCGATGAGCATAACCGTCCTGCCTTCCAGCTCACCGAAAATCTTTTTGGCCAGCTCAACCGCCGCGAAAGAAATGGATACCGCAGAGGTTGCGATCCTGGTCTCTGTCCGCACCCTTTTCGCCACAGAAAAAGCCTTGTGGAAAAGGCGGTTGAGGATGTTTCCTGTCGCTCCCTCATGGTAAGCTATGTTGTAGGCCTCCTTGATCTGTCCAAGGATCTGCGGCTCGCCGACCATCATGGAGTCAAGGCTTGAGGACACCCGGAAGATGTGCTGAACCGATTCCTCGCCGCTCATGAAATAGAGATGCGGTTCGAGCTCATCGAGACCGACCTTGTGATAATCGGCCAGGAACCGGGCGATCCCCCTTTTCGCGGCCGCCGGGTCCTTCCGGCTGACAACGGTGCAGATCTCCACCCGGTTGCAGGTGGACACAATAAAACCCTCCTGGACATCCTGACATTCAAGGAGAGCCCGGATTCCCTGCCGCATGTTCTCACCGGAAAAGGAAATTTTCTCCCTTATCCCGACAGGGGCTGTTTTATGGCTTAGTCCGACGAGGAGGATCTCCATGAAACCCTTCAGTAATAGGAGTGCAGACCTCTCAGCACCAGGTTGACTCCCAGAAAGGTGAACAGGACCGCTGCGAACCCGACGATGGAAAACAGGGCCGCCTTGCGGCCTCGCCACCCTACTGTCAACCGTGCATGCAGAACGGCGGCATAGATAAGCCAGGTGATCAGGGACCAGGTTTCCTTGGGATCCCACTGCCAGTAGGACCCCCATGCGTACTGAGCCCAGATGGAACCCGTAATGATCCCCAGGGTAAGAAGGGGAAATCCGATGGTCAATGCCCTGTAATTAACAGAATCCAACACCTCCAGGCTGGGGAGGCGATGGTAGAAAACCCCGGGGTTTTTACCCTTGAGCTGGTTTTCCTGCAGCAGGTACATGACCCCTGACGCGAAGGCCAGAACAAACATGGCGTCCCCGAGGAAGCTCAGGGGGACATGGATGAAAAGCCAGTAACTTCTGAGGGCCGGGGGGATCTCCCCTATTCCCTTGTTCGGCAGAAGTGCCGCGGCGGCCAGGATTACAAACGCGATGGGGATGACAAAGGACCCCATGACAGGGATTTTGTATTTCAGGGTCAAAAGGAGATAGGAAACGACGATGCAGCAGGAAAAAAAGACAAGGGATTCGTAAAGGTTGGTCCCAAGGGGAACCCCGCCGCCCATGAATCTCGCAAGGAAAAAACCGCCCTGGGCGACCAGAACCAGAAAAAGGAAAAAACGCGCCACCCGGGGCACCACCGTATTCCTGTAAACCAGGAAAAGGAGGAAGTGGAGGGTGGCGAGAAAAAGGAAAAGAAGGGAGGCCGAAAAGAAAAATAGTTCCATTACCAGGGCCTCTGTTGTTTAGGCAACAGCCAGTTCTTTCCCTCCGCTGGATTTGATGGCGTGCGCCGGACACCTTTCCACGCAAAGCTGGCATCCGGTGCAGCGGCTTTCATCCACGACGTGCCGCTCCTTGGCTTGACCGGAAATGGCATCATAGGGGCAGACTTTCGCGCAGATGGTGCAGCCGTTGCATTCCTCGGTGATGAATACGGGCGGTCTGGGCAGAAGATCGTCCGTGATGGTTTTTTGAGGGCAGTTGGCCGCGCAGATCCCGCACTCCACACAAAGATCAGCGTCGATAGAAGCCAGATTGTCCTGGACAGTGATGGCGTTGACAGGACAGGCTTTCTCACATATTCCGCAAGCCGTACACCCGACCGGGCAAACCTTTTTCACCCGGGCGCCGGCGTCTTTGGAACTGCAGCGCACGTGGACCTGATGCTCGAAGGGCTGAAGGATCAGGATATCCCTGGGACAGGCCACAACGCATTTGTTGCAGCCGGTGCATTTTTCAGGATCGATCACGGGGAGCCCTTCATCGCTTATGGTGATGGCATCGAAGGGGCAGACTGATCTGCAGGTCCCGAAACCCATGCAGGAATAAAGACAGGCCTTGCTCCCGCCTCCGACGAGAACGGCGGCCCGGCAATCCTCTATCCCCTCATACTGGGCCTGAAGGACGGCCTTGTCCAGCCCTCCCCCGCACCGGCGCATGGCGACGAGGCGCACTCTTTCTCCCACCTCGAGGCCAAGAACCTCGGCCACCTTGCTGATGGTCTCATCGTTGGCAGGGGCGCAGGATGTGGGCTCGGCTTCTCCGGCCAGGAGCGCCGCGGCAAATCCGGAACAGCCGGGGTATCCGCAGGCCCCGCAGTTGGCTCCGGGCAGGACCCCTTCGAGAACCTCGAGCCTGGGATCAACCTCCACATGGAATTTTTTCGACGCCAGGCTGAGGCCGTAGGCGGCGACGACACCAAGACTTGTTAGGCTTACGACGGCGGAAATCATAGCGTTATTTCACCATTCCCGAGAACCCCATGAAAGCGAGGGAAAGGAGGCCGGCTGTCACATAGGCCGCAGCCGTGCCTGTGAAAGGTTTTGGGACATCGGCCATCTCCAGCCGTTCGCGAATCCCGGCCATCAAAAGGAGGGCAACGGTGAACCCTATCCCGGAACCCAGGGCGAAGGTGATGGCGGAGATGAAATTGTAATCCTTCTGGATGGAAAGGATCGCCATGCCCAGCACGGCGCAGTTGGTCGTAATAAGGGGAAGGAAGATCCCCAAGGCCTGATAGAGGGCCGGGCTGGCTTTTCGAATGAAAATTTCCACCAGCTGTACCAGGGAAGCAATGACCAGGATGAACATGATCGTCTGAAGATATCCGAGGTCGAAGGGGATCAGGACGAATCTCTGGATGTTCCATGTCACCGCCGAGGCCACCGTCATGACGAAGATAACCGCCATGCCCATCCCTATGGCCGTCTCGATCTTCTTCGACACCCCCATGAAGGGGCATACGCCCAGGAATCGGGCCAGCACGAAGTTATTGATAAACACCGTGCTGATGATAATCAGAATAAGGGTTTTCATTGGCCTACCTCACTCCTGTCTCTTTCCGCGCCTGTTAGATCCGTTTCCTGTCCCCCGCAGTTCAAGCGGGGATCACATTGCAGCCGCTTGTGGAAGAACCATCTTTCGGGGCAACCTTGACAAACGCTTTACCATTCCATATTTTCCCGGAATTGACAACTGTCAGGAAACATCTTTAACAGAGTTTCCGACATCATTTTCGCCAACCGCCTCCCGAAACAGCACGATCCGAACCATAAATGCGCGACTGCGGGGATTAGGATGTTTCAGAACCTTACAGAAAAACTGGAAAGCGTCTTTAAAAAACTGAAGGCTCGGGGGAAGCTTTCCGAAGCCGACATCGACGCGACCCTCCGGGAAATAAAACTAGCGTTATTGGAGGCCGATGTCAACTTCAAGGTTGTCAAAAACTTCATCTCGAGCATCCGGGAACGAGCCCTCGGATCGGAGGTCATGGAAAGCCTGACCCCGGCCCAGCAGGTGATCAAGGTCGTCCACGGCGAGTTGACAGGTCTTCTGGGGGGAAGCCGGACGTCTCTAGCCAGGGCTCCCATCCCTCCAACCAGGATCCTCCTCGTTGGACTTCAGGGTTCGGGGAAAACCACCACATGCGCGAAGCTCGCCCTGAACCTCAAGGAACAAGGGGGAAAAGTCTGCCTCGTTCCAGCCGACCTGAGCCGCCCGGCAGCGGTGGACCAACTGGTCACGCTGGGAAAAAGGATCCAGGTCCCCGTCTTCGCGGTCGGGGACGCGTCCTCTTCCCTCGAGGCATACCGGAAAGCTTCCGTTGAGGCGGGAAGGGCGGGGTGCGACACCGTGATCATCGACACCGCCGGTCGCCTTCATGTGGACGAGGAGATGATGAAGGAGGTATCGACCCTCGCGGGAATGGTTGGCCCTCAGGAAACCCTGCTCGTCGCCGATGCGATGACCGGGCAGGACGCGGTCAACGTCGCCGAAACCTTCCATCAGCGCCTGACCCTGTCGGGAATCATCCTGACAAAACTCGACGGGGACGCAAGGGGCGGTGCCGCCCTTTCCATGCGCAGCGTGACCGGGGTCCCCATCAAATACGCGGGGGTGGGGGAAGGGCTGGACGGGCTTGAGCCCTTCCATCCCGAAAGGATGGCCTCGAGAATCCTCGGGATGGGTGACGTTCTGACGCTCATCGACAAGGCCGAAAAAGCCTTCGAGGAAAAAGAGGCGAAAAAGCTCATCCGGAAACAGCGCAAGGGTGATTTCGACCTCGAGGATTTTCGCGACCAGCTTTCGAAAATCCGGGAAATGGGCTCCCTTTCCGACATCCTCTCCATGCTCCCCCTCCCGGGTAAGATGAAGGCTTCCATGCCGACCGAAGTGGATGACGGTGAACTGGTCCGCATCAAAGCGATCATCGACAGCATGACCCCGGCAGAGCGCAGGAACCCGAAAATCCTCAACGGCAGCAGGCGAAAAAGGATTTCAGCCGGATCAGGAACCACCCCCGCCGACGTGAACCGGCTGATCAAACAGTTCGAACAGACCAAGAAGATGATGAAAATGATGGGGAAAGGGAAAGGGTTCCCGGGACTGCCGATCTAGAACTGGAAAAACGTTCAACCTCCAATGTCCAAGGTTCAACGAAAATTCAGTTAAGAGCCTGCCCTGAGCTTGTCGAAGGGTCCAGAGTCAGTGACTGGTGACTCGTGACTGGTAAAAACCAATCACTAATCACCAATCACCCCGCACACCTGCACTGGTGCACAAGTGCACTTCTGCACTATTTCTTTTTCCCTTTTCACCTTTCCATTTGACGAACCTGTGAATAAAAGATAATAAAAGGTTTTTTACGGAGACTTGCGGGATACCCGGCAACCTCCGGAATCCGGCGGAATCCGGACTTTGACTTTGGACCATGGACTTAAACTCTGGACTCTGGACTTTCTGGACTCTAGGACTAGATTGTATCAGGAGGATAACCCTTGGCAGTTCGCATCAGACTTAAAAGAATGGGTAAAAAGAAACAGCCCTTTTACCGGGTGGTTGTGGCCGACATCCGCTCACCCCGCGACGGTCGTTTCATCGAGAACATCGGCACTTATGCACCGGGGGAGGATCCTGCCGGAATTTCCATCCAGGAGGAAAGGGCCCTTTACTGGCTCGACCAGGGCGCGGCACCGACGGATACCGTCCGCAGCCTTTTTTCCAAAACCGGCATTTTAAAGAAGTTCGACGAGAAGCGGGGAATCTCCAGCACCACCTGACCCTCCGCGGCCGCCACCGCGGCCGTTTTTCTCTCCATGGATGACCTTTTCATTGTCGCGCAGATCCTCCGTCCCCACGGGCGCCGAGGGGAGGTCGTCGTCCGCCCCCTTACCGACCACCTCCCCACCCTTACGGAGGCCGAAAGATTTTTCCTGGGGCCAGAACCCGGAGAACCGGTCGAGGTGCTGAGGATAAGGATGCACAAGGGCCTGCCGCTGATCTCCCTTGGAGGGATCGACACCATAGACAAGGCCCAGAGCCTGAGGGGAAAGGTCCTGTGCCTGCCCAGGGGGGAACTGCGGCCCCTCGAGGAGGGGGAGTTTTTCCTCCATGACCTCGAAGGGCTCACCCTGCAGGACCATGAAGGCAACATCGTGGGAAAAATCAGCCACATCCTCCAGACCGGAGGTCCGCCCCTGCTGGCAGGGAAAAAGCCGGGGGGAAAAGAATTCTTCGTCCCTTTCGCCTCAGGCACGATCAGCGAAGTGGATCTCGAGGCCGGAACCATCCGCCTGACCCGCCTGCCCGGACTCGTTAATGGAGATACCGAATGATCTTCCACGTCCTGACCATATTCCCTGAAATCATCATCGGGGGCACCTCGGCCAGCATCCTCGGAAAAGCCGTGGACCGGGGGATAATCCGCGTAAACCCGGTGGACATCCGGGATTTCGCCGAGGACCGCCACCACGTAGTGGACGACTATCCCTATGGAGGGGGGCCCGGGATGGTGATGAAACCGGAGCCCATCGTACGGGCGGTCCACTCCCTTTCCCTGCCGGAGGGGACCCCAATGCTGCTCCTCTCACCCCAGGGCGAAAAGTTCAGCCACAGCCTGGCCCGTCAACTGGCCTGCCATCCGGAGCTGGCCCTGATCTGCGGCCGTTACGAGGGGGTGGACGAAAGGGTCCGCCACCTCCTGCCCATCAGGGAACTGAGCATCGGCGACTTCGTCCTCACAGGAGGGGAATTCCCGGCCCTGGCTGTCATCGACGCCATCGCGAGGTTCCTTCCCGGCGTTCTCGGAGACGAGGATTCCTCCACCGATGAGAGTTTTTCCGACGGTCTGCTGGAATATCCCCAGTACACCCGTCCCGCCGAATTCATGGAATTGGGCGTTCCCGAGGTCCTCCTGTCCGGCGACCACGCCCGCATCGCCGAATGGAGGCGAAGAAAGGCCCTCCTCAACACGTTGAGGAAAAGACCCGACCTTCTTGAATCCGCCGACCTGACCGAGGAAGACCAAGATTTTATTAAATCCATGGTAAAGAGCAAAAAAACTGGTAAATTTGAAGATGATCAGGAAAAATGAAGCATTTTTCCCTTGCCTGTCAGAAAATTTTCCCTATAATCCAATTTTCCGAAGAATTTACGGACAATCGATTTCTTAAACTTTTTCCCCGGAGCAGTCATGAAACCCATTGAGATGTTCGAAAGAGAACACATGAGAAGGGACCTCCCCGACACTCCCATCGGATCAACTGTGCGCATCCATTACCGGATTATCGAAGGGGAGAAGGAACGCATCCAGGTCTTCGAAGGGGTTGTCATCGCCCGCAAGCGGGCGGCCCTCAGGTCCACAATAACCGTCCGAAAAGTCACCGCGGGCATTGGCGTGGAAAGGGTGTTCCCCCTCCATTCCCCCAAACTGGACAAGATCCAGGTCGTCCGACTCGGTCGGGTCAGGCGCAGCAAGCTTTACTACCTGCGCCAGCTTAAGGGGAAAAAAGCAAGGATCAAAGAGAAGGACAAGTACTGAGAAACCAGAACCTTCCTGGTGCACAGGTGCACATGTGCACATGTGCACTTTCATCTCCCTTCTCCCTTCTGGTATTCTCTTAACATGTCCCTCACCCCTCCTCCCCTCGACGAGGAATACCGGAGCAAGGGATATTCCCTGATTGCCGGCGTGGACGAGGCCGGCAGAGGCCCTCTTGCCGGCCCGGTTTTCGCGGCCGCGGTCATTCTTCCCGCAGACTCCGGCCTGCCTCTTCACCTGGACAGCAAAAGCCATTCTCCCTCCCGAAGGGAAAAGCTCTGCGACCAGATCCTCTCGGCTGCCCTGTCCTGGAAGGTGGCCATGGTGGAAAACTCCGTTATCGACCAGATCAATATCCTCGAGGCCACCATGCAGGCCATGACCATGGCGGTGGGAAAGCTGCATCCCTCCCCCGAGGTCGTGCTTGTCGACGGGAACCGCTCCCCCATCCTGGGGGTCCCATCCAGGGTCTGCGTTCAGGGAGACAAGATCTCGCAGTCCATCGGCGCGGCCTCCATCCTGGCCAAAACGCACAGGGACCGGCTCATGGGGGAATACCACAAGCTCTGGCCCGAGTACGGCTTTGACCGCCACAAAGGGTATGGGACAAAGGAACACCTCGAAGCCATCGTCCGCTTCGGCCCTTGTCCCATCCATCGCACGACTTTCCGCGGAGTGCGGGAATACGTGGTGAAGAACGACCAAGCGACGGGACGACTCAGCGAAGAAATCTTCTGACCAAGCCGCTGAATGAATCAGTGGGTTTTGGGAAAAGCACGGCCTTCTTTTCTTTTCTGATTTTTCGTCAAGTCGTCCATCCGCCTCGGGTCTTCTTGGCTGGTTCCAGATTCCCGGCAGAGTCTTTTCGTACTGTCGTTCCTTCCTCTGGCCTTTTCCTTGCATCGTCCATCCCATGCCGCTTTGGAAGAAAAAACCCCGGCACCTCCGCACGGGATCGCGGGGCGAGTCCTTGGCCGTCTGGTACCTGCGCATGAAAGGCTACCGGATCATCCACAGGAATTTCCTCTGCCGGGTCGGGGAGATAGACATCATCGCCACAAAAGGGAGCCTGCTGATCTTCGCAGAGGTCAGGACGAGGACAACGGGCGGCCTTCAGCACCCTCTCGCGACGGTAGACCCCATCAAGGTCGCCCGAACGGTCAGGGCGGCGATGAGCTATCTGAAATTCCACCCGAGGACCCTTTCCTTCTGTCGCTTCGACATCGTGGCCGTCGACGCCGGCAGACGGTTCCCTATCCGTGGGATCCAACACGTCAGGGGTGCCTTTGATACAACATCCGGAGAATACGATGAGGGACGAAAAAGGGATGCTTTGAGGAAGCGCAGGGCCTTTGTCAGGAAAAAGGGAGGCCCCGGCCGATGAATGCAACGAGTCTTCCCGGGGTTTTCGGCTCCGGATTCCGGATCTCAGCTCTCAGATTCCAGACGGCAGATACCAGACTTGGGTCTCTGGACTGAATTTTCGTTGGACGTTGGACGTTGGACGTTCTTGACACCAGACTCTGGACTCGGTACTGCTTTTTCCTCCGCCTTGCACAAGGGTCAATTATTCTGTAAGAAAATGGGAAGCCGTTTACGGGTCTGGAAAAAACCCCAGGGAGAAGAAACGTTTTTCGCCGTTCCCGGCTCCTGTTAGCCGGTGGTTTCGGCAGGGAGGAAAATTTTGGTCGGAGCCCGCATCATCGTCGTCGATGATGAAAAAACCATCAGGGACGGTCTTCGCCGCATCCTTGCCGGGGAAGGATACGAGGTCGAACTGAGCGACAGCGGTTATTCAGCCCTGGAAAAGCTTCAGGCAATGGATTTTAGCACCGTCATCACCGATCTCAAGATGCCCGGGATGGACGGGATGGAGGTCTTGAAATCCATAACCACCCTTCAGCCCAATGTCCCCGTCATTTTCATCACGGGTTATTCAACTCTGGACAACGCCGTCGAAGTGATGAAAATGGGGGCTTTCGATTACATCCCCAAGCCCTTTACCGCGGATCTCATCCTGGAAAAGGTCAACAAGGCCCTCGAACACCGCACCATCTTCCTTGAAGAACACTCTCCAACCCGGCCCCTTACCGAGCGTTTCGGCTGCGAAAAGATGGTAGGGCAGAGCGAAGCCATGGAGAAGGTGTGCCGGAGGATCCAGCAGGTAGCTCCCACGGACAGTACGGTCCTTGTTACAGGCGAGAGCGGAACCGGAAAGGACCTGGCCGCCCAGGCTGTACATCAGATGAGCCATCGCCGCAGCAAGCCCTTTATCGCCATCGATTGCACCAGCCTGGTGGAAACCCTCCTGGAAAGCGAGCTCTTCGGCCACGTCAAGGGTTCCTTTACGGGAGCCACCCAGACAAAGATGGGCCTTTTCAAGGTGGCTGACGGCGGGACTCTCTTCCTGGACGAGGTGGCCAACATCAGCCCCTCCATACAAGCGAAACTGCTGCGCGTACTTCAGGAGAGGGTCATTACCCCCGTGGGCGGGACGAACGCGGTTGAGATCGACATCCGCCTCATCGCGGCAACCAACAGGAACCTGAAGGAAATGGTGGCAAAGGGCGAATTCCGCGAGGATCTTTTCTACAGACTCAATATCGTTCCCATCCACCTTCCCGCGCTTCGGGAAAGGATGGAGGACCTCCCCATTCTCATCAGCCATTTTCTGAGGATCCATTCGGAAGAGATCGGCAAGGAAGTCCGGGGGCTCTCCCCGGCAGCCATGGCCATCCTGAAACAGTACCCCTTCCCGGGAAACATCAGGGAGCTGGAAAACATCATTGAAAGGGCTGTGGTGCTGGTCAAGGGAGACCTCATCCAGCCCGGGGACCTGGAAGTCAGGGAATTTATGAGGGAGGAATCGCCCCTGTGCGAGGACCGGGTGCCCGAATCAGCCGAAGAGCTCAAGGTCCTGAAGAAAAAACTCCGGGCAGAAGCCGTCGCGCCCCTGGAAAAGGAGTTCCTCCTCAAGGCCCTGGAACGATGCGGCTGGAACATCACAAAGGCCGCGGATGATGTGGGCATGCTACGCCCCAACTTCCAGGCCCTGCTCAAACGCCACGGGATATCAGGTAGAAAAAAGGAATTCTGAGCAGGAAAAGCGTTCAGGGTTCAGTCCAGAGTCCGGAGTCCAGAGACCAGAGGCAAGAATCCTTTCCTGGCCTAAACCGGCAGCTTCACCAAAAAAACCGTTCCTTTCCCCACTTCGCTGCGCACCTCGAGGGTGCCTCCGTGGCCTTCGACAATGCCGTAGGAAACCGACAGGCCAAGGCCTGTGCCCTTGGCTCCTTTCGTGCTGAAAAACGGATCGAAAATCTTCTCCAGGTGTTCCTTTCTGATGCCCTGCCCCGTGTCTTCCACATGGACAAGGAGCCACTTCCCTTCCGGATCGAGGCCGGTTTTCACGGCCAGCATCCCGCCTTCTTCCATCGACTGGCTGGCGTTGACAAACATGTTGATAAAGACCTGCTCCATCTGGCCGGCGTCGATAAGCATCTCGGGAAGATCGGGGGAGTATTCCCTTTCAATTTTGATGTCATGAAAGGCGGACAGGTCTTTCACCAGATCCAGAGCTCTCTCGAGGACCTTGTTGATGTTGGCCATGGTCTTCTGGGGTTCCGACTTGCGGGAAAAATCCAGGAGATTTCTTACGATCCTGGCGCAGCGCTGCGCCTCGCCGATAATGGTTTCGAGGTCCTCCCGAAGATCTTCCGGGAGGCTGGCGCTCCGATCGAGAATGGACGCATGCAGGATAATCCCCGTAAGAGGGTTGTTCAGTTCGTGAGCGATCCCGGCGGAAAGTTCACCCAATGAAGCCAGCTTCTCGGACCGGATGAGAACGGACTGCATCTCCCTGATCTTCCGGGTGCGCTCTTCAACCCTGGTTTCAAGGGTGGTGGCCCAGCGTTCCCGTTCCTCCCGGGCTTTTTTCAGGCTGAGGGTCATTTCGTTGAAGGAGTCTGCCAGTTCACCGATCTCGTCGTTCGGTGCGTTTTCAACCAGACGCCATTCGCCCCTCGAAAGGGCCCTGGTCTGCTCAAGAAGGGTTTTGACCGGGGAAATGATAAGCCGGGTGATCAGATAGTACAGACATATGGCAAGAGCGAGAACGAGGAAAACAAGCTCCACGAGGACGTTTTTTCTGTATTCCCCAACCTTGCCCATGACGCCTTCGAGGGAGATGAAAAGATCGAGGACCCCCAGGAGGTTCGCTTCGGGCGGATGGTAATGGCAGTCGCTCGTGTAGCAGTCCGGCTGGTTGTAGATAGCCCGGGTCATCCCCAGGACTTTGGAACTGTCCGGCTCCTGGAAAACATGGCTTCGGTCCATGGTGGAAGCGTCGGTCTTGAGCGCCCCGTCCATGTGACAGGTGCCGCAGCTCTGGTCGGTGTCCTTGTCGATCCGGGTATTAATCTCGCCAGGGACAAGGGAGAACCGGACGACACCGGTCTTGTCGACAAGGCGGATGTTTCTGATCCCCTCCTGGGCACCCGCCTGCTCCATGGCTTGATAGGCCTCGTGAGTCCTCCCGCTGAGCATGGCGTTGTAGGTGGTGCGCAGGATCGTTTCGCTGAGGCGATCCACATCGCTGGTGTAGATATCCATGAACGCCTTTTTGAGGGTCAGGATGTTGAAAAAGGTAAAAACGGTCATGGTGAACAGGAGAACGACCGCACTGATGATGGAAAATTTGGCCAGCAGGCCGAATCGCATTTATACAGAACCTCTCTAAAATCAGGACAGTTAAGGGAAGGAAAAATCCCTCCCGGGAAAGATGATCTTTATCAGCGGCAAATCACGGACGGAAGAGTGGATTCAGGATCCACGAGCCTTTTCCAACCTTTTCAGTTTCTCCAGCTCTTCTTCGATGACCTCTTTGCTGTGACTCCTGACTGCGAAGTTCTCGAGGCCCAGGATGATGAGACCCGAAACGAAAACGGCCCAGAAAGAGTCCCTTGACACTTCGGTGAACCCGAAAAAAATGTAGAAAGAGGTGATGTAAAAAAGGTGGGACCAGCCACGATACCCTCCGGAGCCCTGCGTGATCCTGGCCAGGATGAGGATCAGGGCAGAAAAGACATAAACCACGAGGGCAAGGCTGATCCATTCGGGTTTGGGAGGGGCCCCCAGGATCTGCCGCGCCTTTTCCGGGAGATCCGGAAGAAACCTGAAACCGGGGATGGCGAAGATGCTGATAACGACAAAGAGGATGAGCCCAAGACTCCCTTTTCGGGCCTGGAGACGATAGGTCCTGATGCGCTCCTCGATCTCGGCGCGCGTCTGCTCCGGTCTGGATATGCTTTCCGGAGAGGCCTCCCGTTTTTCCCCCATGAACCGTCCTTTCCCGGGTTGTTTCCTCGCGGCAGGATGGCCCCCGGTTCATAAAAGATACTTCCTTTTCCTAACTCCTTTCGGAATCAGGAGACCCCTCCCCGGTATTCTCTTCTCCCTGACCTGGTTGTCGGGTGGCAGATCCCATCTTCTCGATGGCATTCGCCAGTCTCTTGAAATCACCGGTCCCCCTTGGGGGTTCGCGGTCGAGATTCCCGGCCGCCCTGTCCTCGGCAAAATCCGCTATCTGGGTGAGAGGGAGCATGACGTTTCGCCACAACAAAGCCGTCACTCCTCCCAAAGTGAGGATCAAAATCATGACACAAAAAACGAACATGCGCCACTTAAGAAGGGTCAGGCAGTGGTCCACGTGTTCCTGGGAAACCCCGACCTCGAGGACCCCGAGGAGTTCTTTTTCCGGAGGGTGATAACGATGGCAGTCACCGGTGGAGCAGTCCGGGTGGTTGGGAATGGGAACGACCATGGAAAGGGTCCCCCCTTCCCTTTCATTAAGATACAGGGAGGAATGGGTCATTGAACCCATGGAGAAGGAGGGCTCGGAACCCTGGTGGCACTTTGCGCAGCCCGGGGAATCCCCGGCAACCATTGTCCCGATCTCGGATTCGTCGCTGGAAAAACGCACTTCTCCCAACCCCTTGAAAATCCTTGCGTACTCAACCCGGTCCTGGTCTCCGATATCTTTTAAAATCTGCTCTAGACTCCCGAAATCGGACTTGAGCATGGAGTACTTCATGGACCTGTAGATCGTGTCGGCAAGGGTCGATTCATAGGCCTTGGCCCCCTCTATCATGTCCGACTTGATGAAGGTGTAAAGGAGGATGCAACAGACGATGGTAAAACCGGTGACCACCATCGCCACATTGATGATCTCTTTCGAGGCAAATTGCCTGAACATGGTTTTTTCTCCTTCTTCCAGCCCTTCCCGGCACTATGATGGTGATGATAATATCGAAGCCTCCCCGGAAATTCTATATCCTTTCCGCTGAAAAATCATGGGCCGAATGGACATGCCGGCCAAAATCTTCCTGCCGGCCTGCAGGGGAAGACCCACGAAGCTCCCCTTGTCCGGAGGTCACCCTGGCCGGCGCATCCCCTTTACCCCAAAAAACCAGCGGCGGTCCTTTTGGGCCGCCGCTGAAAAGTCACGTTTCCTCGTGAGGTGGATTCTCCACTTCCTCCCAACCCGTCCATATGGGAATAAAGTGGGCCCATGGAGTAGACCCCAATGTGGACAGATAGAGATGGGTGATGAGGAAAGCAAGGAATATGCAGGCCAGGACCCAGTGCAATCCCATGAGGAAATTGAGCCCTCCTACCGCCAGAACCATGTCCCTGAGCGGGGCAACATTCAAAAGCAGCACCCCCGTAATGACGACCAGGGGAACGAAAACGAACATGACCGCCATATAGGCCGTTTTCTGAAGGGCGTTGAACTTGTTCTCAGGCGTCACATGGTGAGGGTTCGGGTCGCCCCGGAAAAACTTGAACCCATAGAAAAGCGCCTGGCGGATCATGCCGTGCCTGATATCCTCTATCGACGGGATGTAGATTCGAAAAAGGTTGCGTTTCCAGAAAGCATAGTAAATGAACCACATGACAAAGGTAAAGGCGACCATGATCCCGGCCGCGTTGTGCACGCGCACGGAGGCCTTGTAGTTTCCGAGCAGCTGCACGTACTCGGGAAAACGGATCTCGGCCCCGGTGACAATGAGAGTGACGATGGCGAAGGCGTGGAGCCAGTGCCAGATACGCAAAGGCGTCGGGTAAAGATAGATCTTCTCTTGCTCCTCCTGCATGACTCACTTCTCCCTTCTTCTGTTGCGCATGGTCAGAAGCCTCAAGGTGCCGTGAAAGACGGGAACGGCCAGGCCGCCGAGAACGATGGCAAACCCGAGAAGAGTCAGGATTCTGGATCGGGTGGCCCCGATCATATAGAAGTCAGGGCTGCCGAAAAGATCTCCCAGGGCCGCTTCACCATGAACAGGGATTCTTTCGTAACCGCCATGGGGTCCCGGCAGGGCCACAAAGCTCTTCTGCACCGTTTCCGGGCCCTTGGCATGACAGAAACTGCAGTCCCACCGGTTGTCCAGGGTCGTGTAGCTGTGGGTAGCCTCTTCCGGGGTCATCATCCCCCACAACCGCAGATCATAGGCCCTTCCCCTGTGATAGAAGGTCTGAAGTTCCTCGAAGGAAATCTCCTCGTCAGCGTCCAGGTCTATGATCGAGGCCACGTCTTCGCCTTCCTTTGCCAGGGCCATCAATTCATCGTGGGTGGCGGGAGAGGCTGTCGGGTTCATGCCCATCCCCTCTTTCATGGACTCCACGTAAAATGTGACCGCATACTCCTCGGAGGCAGTGTGACAGGCGATGCACGGCAGGGCCCGGATATGGAGGATGGTTTGGGGCAGCCAGACCCCGTGGGTCGACACCACGTCCTCCTCCTCATGACACTCCATGCAGGTACAGTTGACATCGATCCCCGAAACCCCTACCAGGGGATGGACGTAATGGGGGTTGTGGCAGTCGGTGCAGTCCGCGTTCTCCGCGTGGCCGCTCTGGCCGTACTCGGCCTCGATGTCATCGTGACACTCGCCGCATCCGGCCCGCGAGGGCCTCTGTTCATCATCAGGATGGTCCTCGCTCACGGATTCGTGGCAGGAAGTGCATCCCACATCCGCATGGGATGTCCTCTCAAAACGAGCCTGATCGACGAAAAGATAGGCACCCCCCTCTTCAGAAATGGAAGGTTCCCCATGACAGGATTCACAATCCTCGTCATCCCATGCGAAGGCCGGGAGGAGACCCCCCGGCCATGCTACCGTGAGTGCGATCATTACCGCACTCAGTACAACAAAAATCTTCATTGTATCGCGCATTATCCCCTCCCTTCGCCAATGAGATCTGCGCCGCGCGAGGCGCATCAAGCTATTATTGCCTTGGATCCTTCTCAGCTGTTCTCGACCTTGCTCTCCGCAGGAACAGGCTCTGCTTCCTTAACCTTTTTGGCGACCGCCCGCGCAGTCCCCACCATCATCATGAGAGCCGGAATGGCCTGAGCCGCAACGATCACCGCACAAAGGCCGAAAAAAGCCCAGACGAAAAGACCGCTTTTATCCACCCGCCCGGTCTGGGCCAGGACAGGGGTCGCGTACCCCAGGATGAAAGCGGTGGTCAAGAGGGTGTTTCCAATGGATTTCATGTTTCTTTCTCCTTTCTTTTTTTCCTGGCGTACTCCCTTTCCGGAGGCCACGCCTTTTTCTAGAGAGGGACGATCCTTTTTTCCAGTCGTCACGAAAAACTTGAGACGTCGAAAAAACCTTTAAAAAAATTAATTTCTCTCTTCCCGGCCGGCGGGAACAAGAACCATCTCCTTTTTCCCGCCGGCTTTCCGGGCCAGACCGGACACCTTTCCCATCATCAGGATCAGCGCAGGGACCACCTGGGAGACAACAACCAAAGCGCAGACACCCAGAAAGACAAGGACAAGAAAACCACCTTGGCCGGCCTGCGTCCCTTCCATCGCCCACGCTGAAGGGGCTGCCAGGGTCGAAACCAAAACCAAAAATGAGAACACCAGGCTTTTCATGGCCATTTCCCTAATGCTTCCCCAGGGGATTCCCTACTTTGGGGAACTGACACCTGACCCGTCCTGGAGGTAAATGAACCACTCTTTTGAAGGCACACTGAACAGCCTGGAGCAGCTCATCCCGGTCATCGGTCTCCACAGGCATGAGGGCATGATAGAAAATCCCCTCCCTCCGGAGCTTCCTCATGAGGGGCAGAGGTACCTCTTTAGTAATAAGGATGATGGTCAGGTTCGGATTACAGCTTTTCAGGATGGGGATCAGTTCTCCCGCGGGGATGCTGTCGAAAACACTACCGAGAATTACAACCTCGGCGTCTTTTCTTAGCACATCCCTCATCACGGCATCCACCGAATCGCGGGCCACAACCTGATACTCCGTCTCGTCAAACACCCCGGCGATGCGGTCACGGTTCCGCTGATCCTCATCGGCAACAAGAAGAACTTCCATTCTTTCCAACCCTCCTTCAGGAACAGGTCAGAGACAGCCAGGGATCGGCCGAAAGCTCAGATCCGCTCGTTGACCGGGCCATTCTCCTCGCTCTTCTTGGACTTCTTGAAGACAGCTGAAACAAGGGAACCGAAAATAACGGCCGCAGGAATCAGCTGCATCAGGACAAAAACACCGATAAAGGCGAGGAAAACAATCATAAGAGGGCTTAATCCACCTGAACCTGAATTCCCAGCGGCGTCGCCCACAGCCGATGTGGCAAGGCATAGGAAAGAGACAGCCATCAGACCGACCTTCCGCCCGAAACCTTTTGTCCTGGAAATGTATTTCTTCATGGCGACGACCTCCTTTTTTGGCCCCGAACCGAAAACCGCGGGCCATCCAATTGCTTTGCACTAGGAAGAGCATAATCCATTCCAAATCCCCACAAGAAAGTGTATTTTTTATAAGTCATTGAAATAAAACTAAAATTTCTTATCCAACGAGTCTTTGAAAACATTGTTCAATGTCGATTTGTACAAAAAACTTATACAGGCAGGGGCCATCGAAACCCTGAAAAAACACTGCCAATTTCTTACAACCTTTTATTTTTAAAGGATTTATTACCGAATCCCGGGGAGATATTTAAAACATGCATCAAAACCCAAAAAGAAATACATGCCGGAAGTACGCACGAATACCCCATGGCCCCCCAATTGCAATGGGAATTCAAGGTGGAAGAGGAAGCGGCCGCAGCCGTCCCCTTTCAAAAAACAAACCTGTCTGAAAGGAAGGTGCCGCCTTTGGTTTCCCGAATCCTTTCCTGTACCATATCGGGCCTCAAGGCCGTTCCCGTCTTCGTGGAACTCGATATCACGAGCGGCCTCCCCGGGCTCACCATCGTCGGCATGGGGGATACGGCGGTCCGGGAGAGCCGGGAAAGGGTCCTTGCGGCCCTGAGAAATTCCGGTTATGAACTGCCGCCGGCCAGGGTCACCGTGAACCTGGCTCCCGCCGATCTCAAAAAGGAAGGGAGCCGTTTCGATCTCCCCATCGCCCTTGGGATCCTCGCCGCCCTGAAAGCCTTTCCCGCGGCGGCCCTGGACGGACACCTTGTCATGGGGGAGCTTTCCCTTACGGGAGAAGTGGTGGGAAGGGAACCGGCCTTCCCCGCCGCGCTCCTTGCCCGAAACTGCGGCCTCGAGGGATTGATCCTCCCCCGGGAAATGGCATCGGAGGCATCTCTCGTGGAGGGATGCCTCCCCCTGCAGGCCAACCGGCTCTCGGAACTGACGGAATATCTCAGAGGGTCACGGAGCCTGGAGACAGCCCGGAAACCCTCCGTCCGGAAACCGGACAGGATCCCCGACCTGAATGAGGTTAACGGCCAGCTTCTTGCCAGGCGGGCCATGGAAATCGCCGCGGCCGGAGGCCACAATATCCTCATGATGGGCCCCCCGGGTTCGGGGAAAACAATGCTGGCCCGCCGCCTTCCGGGGATCCTTCCCCGCCTCGGGCCGGAAGAATCCATGGAAGTTACCGCCATCCACAGCATCGCCGGCCTCCTGTCCCCCGGAGAAGGGCCGATGGACACGCCTCCCTTCCGTTCTCCCCACCACACGATCTCCCATATCGGACTTGCCGGGGGCGGGAACATCCCCAGACCCGGGGAGATTACCCTCGCCCACAGGGGGGTCCTGTTCCTGGACGAGATGTCGGAGTTCAATAGGTCCGCCCTTGAAATCCTGAGGCAGCCCCTCGAGGATGGAAAGATCATCATCTCCAGGGCGTCACGCTCCGTCGCCTACCCGGCCGACTTTCTCCTGGTGGGAACGACGAATCCCTGCCCCTGCGGCTTTTTCGGCCATGAAACAAAACCTTGCTCCTGTCCGCCGGCGGCTGTCGCACGCTACCGGAGGCGCATCTCCGGACCTCTTCTGGACAGGATCGATCTCATTGTCCAGGTTCGCGCCCTTGGGCCTGAGACCCTTCAATCAGAGGATCGTGGGGAGTCTTCCCGAGCGGTTCTTGATAGAGTTGATGACGCCAGGTCAGTTCAGTACCGTCGTTTCGGAAAGGAACCGGGGGCTTTAAATTCCCGTCTTTCCGCCGACAGACTGCGCGAGGCGGTCAGGTTGGGACCCGCACACAAAAGGATCCTGGAGGGAGCCATGAGAAACCTTGGAATGACGGCAAGGGGCTATCACCGCGTCCTGAAGGTGGCAAGGACCATCGCCGACCTGGAAGGAGACCAATTCCCCTCCCCGCAACACCTGGCGGAAGCCCTCCAGTACCGGCCGGTCCTGGAAAATCAGCTGAAAGGATTTTAGGAAAAGTGGAAAGTGGAAAGAAAATCTTGTGCACAAGTGCACAGGTGCACAGGTGCACCAGAGATTTGTCCGTTGGACGTTAGGCGTTGGACGTTGGACGTCGCTATTAACGGCCTCCCAGCGACACGCCA
>Ga0272443_10000262_pt1 | contig 99372 bp, 64 predicted proteins | sample SSMAcet12_FD_193581 | JGI IMG/M metagenome (GOLD analysis project Ga0272443, IMG submission 193581) | Marine sediment archaeal communities from Little Sippewissett salt marsh, Falmouth, MA, United States - SSM-Acet-12 | ecosystem: Environmental > Aquatic > Marine > Wetlands > Sediment ... | reverse complement strand
ACCATCTGGCTCGATATCGCACGGCGTTCGGCCCGCGCCCTGGTCAGCATGAAACAACGCGGCGTAACAACCGGAAAAATTCTCAGCCAGGCCTCACTGCGCAACGCGATGACGACGTTCGCCGCCTTCGGTGGCTCGACGAACCTGCTGCTACACTTGCCCGCGATCGCCTTTGCGGCCGGTCTGGAGCGGCCGACGATCGACGACTGGAACGCCGTGAACCGTAAGACGCCGCGGCTGGTGGACGTGTTGCCCAACGGCCCGGTGAATCATCCCACGCTCCGCGTCTTCCTGGCCGGCGGGGTTCCGGAAGTCATGCTCCACCTGCGCGCGCTGGGTCTGCTCGAACTCGACGCACTCACCGTCTCGGGCCAAACGCTGGGCGAGACGCTCGACTGGTGGGAGACATCGCAGCGACGCGCGCGACTCCGCGAGATTCTGTCCAAGAAAGACAACATCGATCCCGCCGAGGTCATCATGCCCCCGGCGCAGGCGCGAGCGCGGGGACTGACCAGCACGCTGACGCTGCCCCAGGGCAATCTCGCCCCGCAAGGCTCGGTCATCAAGAGCACGGCCATCGACCCGACGCTGGTGGACGCCGACGGGGTCTATCGCAAGGTCGGGCCGGCCCGCGTCTTCGTCGGTGAGCGGGCGGCCATCGAGGCGGTCAAGGAAGGCCGCGTCAAGCCCGGTGACATCCTGGTCCTCATTTGTGCCGGCCCGCTGGGCAGCGGGATGGAAGAGACCTTCCAGGTCACCGGCGCGTTGAAGCACCTATCCTGGGGCAAGCACGTCGCCGTGCTCACGGACGGGCGGTTCAGTGGGGTCAGTACCGGCGCCTGTATCGGCCACGTCGGCCCCGAAGCGTTGGCCGGTGGTCCTATCGGCAAGGTCCTCGACGGCGACACCATTCAGATTGTGGTCGATCGCCGGAAACTCGAAGGCACGGTCGACCTGATCGGCGCCGCCGATACGCCGGGCGACCAACAAAGCCCGGAGTATGGCACCCAGGTTCTGGCCCGGCGCGCGCCGCGGAGCGATCTTAAGCCGCACCCGGAGTTGCCCGAGGACACGCGTCTCTGGGCGGCGTTGCAGGAAGCCAGCGGCGGGACCTGGGCCGGCTGCGTGTACGACACCGAGAAGATTCTCGACACACTGAAGGCGGGCCACTATCCTGGCGAAGAGCCGGAGGACGGATGACGGATGGCAGAAGACGGGGGACCAAAGGAACCTCTCCGGCCTGCGGCCTCCCGCTTCTTTAGTTGTCGCGTGGGAATAACGATATGACTGAGAACCAGACCAAGCTCTCCGGCGTCTTCGCTCCGGTGGTGACGCCGTTTCAGGACGACGATCTGTCGCTGGACGATCTGCGCGACAACTTGAAGAAGCTGCGCGAGACGAAGCTGGCCGGCTACCTCGCGCTCGGCTCCAACGGCGAGTACAAGAGCCTTTCCGACCGGGAGCAGTTCGAGATCCTGGAGGTGTTCGCCGAGGAGAAAGGCGAGAAGGTCGTCATGGTCGGGACCGGCTGCGAATCCACCAGGCAGACCATCGAGAAATCGCGCGTGGCCGGCCAGATGGGCTTCGATTACGTCAGCGTCCTGACGCCCCACTATTTCGCCAAGCGCATGGACGGGGACACTCTGGCGGGCTACTACGAGCGCATCGCGGACTCCATCTCGATCCCGGTGTTGCTTTACAACGCCCCGGGCTTCGCCGGCGGAGTCAAGGTCCCGCCCAAAACCCTGGCGGCGCTGGCCAAACATCCGAACATCGTGGGCATGAAAGATTCATCGCCGACGGGCCCGGCGGGGTTCCTGACGGCGCTCGATCCAAACGACGATTTCAGCGTCCTGGCCGGCTCGATCAATTTCTGCTATCCGTCGCTGCACCTCGGCGCCACCGGAGGCGTCGTCTCGCTGGCGAACGCCTTGCCCGAACCGTGCGCGCAGCTCTACGAACTGTTCGTCGCCGGGCGTTTCGAGGAAGCGAAGGCGCTGCATTTCAAACTAGCTCGACTCAATCAGGCGGTTTCGGGCACGGCGGGCGTGGCGGGCGTCAAGGCGGCGATGGAGATCGCCGGTTTCAGGGGTGGTCAGCCCCGGCACCCGCTGACGGCCATCTCCGAGCCAGCGAAGGAAACGATGAGAGAGGCGATAGCCGCCGCGGGTTTTCTGCCGTAGCGATCTGAAATCGTTGGGAGTGTTGGATGCTGGTTCTCGGTGTGGACATCGGCACGACGAGCATGAAAATGGGCGTGTTCCGCCTCGTCGATGACACCGTCACTTGCCTCCGCCAGTTCTCCCAGAGCTACGAAGTCAATATCTACAACCACGGCCTCTGCGGCGACATCGAGCCGAGCAAGTGGCAGGAGGCATTCGCCGCCGGCTGCCGGGCTTTGGCCGACGAGGTGGCCGAGGTCGAATTCATCGCGTTGTCCGGCACGACGCCCGGCTTGACCGCCATGGACCAGGAGGGCAACGCCCTCTACCCAGCGATTCTCATGCTCGATCAGCGCTCGCGCACGCAGGCCCAGCGCATCATCGACACCGTGGGACTGGAGCACTTGCTGGAAGTAACGGCCAACATGCCCGTGGCGGGAGGTTGTTCGCTGGCCAGCATTCTCTGGCTCAAGGAGAACCACCCCGACCTCTTCGCCCAGACCCACAAGTTCGGTCACTCCAACACGTTCTTCGCGCACTGGCTGACGGGCACGTTTGCCATTGATCCCTCGTCGGCGTCACTAACCGCCCTGTACAACACCACGGCTAACGACTTGTCCTGGAACGAGGGAATCGCCAATGCATTCGGCCTGTCGATCGACCGCCTGCCTGATCTCGTGCCGGCGCATCACAGCGTCGGACGCGTCCGGCCGTCCCTGGCGGCTGAGCTGGGATTGAGCCGGGAGCCGCACGTGTTGATCGGAGGCAACGACGCCGTGCTGGCGGCCTATTCCGTCGGGATCAAGGAACCGGGCGACGTCATCAACGTCAATGGCACCTGCGAGATCTGTCTGGTCTGCCTGCCCCGCTGCCTGCCTTCGCAGAACTACAATATCCGGGCCCACGTCCTGCCCGACCGCTGGCTGACGCTGCACGTGATGAATGCCGGCGGCAAGGCGCTGGAGTGGTTCAAAAACCTCTTCTGCCAAGACCTGGCCGACGAGACCTTCTACGATGACTTCCTGCCTGCGGCTGTGGAAGCGTGGCTCCAGCGTGACAGCGGCGTGACGTACGTTCCATATCTGATGGGCTCGCGCTACAGTCTCGACCCTCTGACGGCGCAACTGCAAGGCCTGACCCACCAGACGACCCGTGAGGAGATTCTCGCCGCCATCGTCCGGGGCCTGTGCCAATACCAGAAACAACATCTCGACGAGATCGAACGCAGCGTGCCGCGGCAGGACGTCGTGCACGTCACGGGCGGCGCCGTCAATCCGGCTCTCATTGCCGCCAAGCAAAAGTGGATGCGCGCGGGCCGGTATGTGCATGAGGAAGAATCGTCGGTCAAAGGTGCGGCCTTGCTGGTCCCGCTGCACCTGGAGTCTCTCTGAGCAAAACGGGAACGTGACGTCGATGCACCGGCGCAACGACGATGTCACGACGCAATGATGTGGCTGAAACAGGAGATGCGATGCACCCCTTGTTGATCCTCGCCCTCGGCATGTTCACCGTCATCTTCATGATCGCCGTCCTGCGTCTGAACGCCTTCCTCGCTTTGATCACCTCAGCTATCGTGGTCAGCCTGCTGGCGCCCGGTCCCCTGGCCGAGCGGATCAGCCGGGTCGCGACGGCGTTCGGCAGTACCGCCGGCAGTATCGGTATCGTTATCGCGCTGGCGGTCGTGATCGGCAAGTGCATGTGCGACAGCGGCGCCGCCGATCGCATCGTCACCGCCTTTCTCGCATTGCTCGGTGAGAAGCGTAGCGCCTGGGCCCTGATGGCCAGCGGCTACGTCCTCTCGATCCCGGTCTTCTTCGACACCGTCTTCTATCTCCTGGTGCCCCTGGCTCGCTCAATGCGCCGGCGCACGGGCCGTCACTTTCTCAAGTACGGCATGGCCATCGTCGCCGGCGGGGTCATCACCCACTCACTGGTGCCCCCGACGCCCGGCCCGCTGGTCATGGCCGAGCAACTGGGCATCGATATCGGCATCATGATTCTCATCGGCGCGCTCGTGGCGCTACCCACCACGTTTGTCGGCATGGCGTTCGCCTCCTGGATCGACCGCAAGCTCCAGATCGACCTGCGCCCGCTGGCCGGGGAAGCCGAGGAACCGTGCCGCGTCACAGACCAACAACTTCCGGGGCTGTTCGTCTCGGTCCTGCCGATCGCCTTGCCGGTTCTGTTGGTTTCGATGAATACGATGGTGTCGATGGCCACCAAATCGGCTGCTACCGACTCGGCGCTGGCACGGACCGCGAACATCACCGCCGTACTGGGCAACGTCAATCTGGCGATGCTGCTCTCGGCGGCCGTCGCGATGACGGTGCTCAAGACCCGGCGCCGGCTCACGAATACGCAACTGGCGCGGATCGTGGAGGTCGCGCTGATGAGTGGCGGCATGATTATTCTGATCACGGCCGCCGGTGGTGCGTTCGGCGCCATGCTCAAGACGGCTCAGATCGGCCCCGCCATCGAAACGCTGTTCCAGAGCGACGCCGGACAACCGACCAGTGGTATCATGCTCTTGGTCCTCGGCGCGCTGATCGCGGTCATTATCAAGGTCTCGCAAGGCTCGGGCACCGTCGCGATGATTACCGCCTCGGCCATGATCGCCGCGATGGTTCCCTCCATGGACGATCTCGGTTTTCACCCGGCGCTGCTGGCCACCGCCATCGGCGGTGGTTCCATGATCGGCTCCTGGATGAACGATAGCGGCTTCTGGGTCTTCGCCAAGATGACCGGCCTGACCGAAGCCGAGGGCCTCAAGACCTGGACCCCCATGCTGGCGATTACCGGCTTTGCCGCCGTGGTGGTCTCGCTGCTCCTGGCGATTCTGTTGTCGATGTGGTGACAGACAACGCTCGCCCGGTTCAATCCTTGGGTTTGGAACCGACCAGGCCTTCGTTCGAAGCAACCGTATAGGAGCATACCAAGTCGCCCGTGACGTTGTTCATCGTCTCGAACATGTCCAGGATGGGATTGATGCCCAGCGCCAGGGCCACGACCACTGCGGTCTGCTGGCCGTTGAGGCCCATACTTTCGAGGATGAGAAACAACAGCATGAGACTGCCGCCCGGAACGCCCCCGGCTCCGATCGACGAAAGGACCGTCGTCACCACCAGCACGATCAGCGAGCCCAGTGTCAGTTGAATGCCGAACAGGTTGGCCGCCAGGACGGCGAACATCGGCAGGTGCACGCAGACGCCGTCCATGTTGATGGTCGCGCCAAGAGGCAGCGAGAAGCTGGCCAGCTCGTTGCGAATCTTCAGATCCTCCTCGGCCGTACGGATGGAGACGGGCAGAGTCGCCGCACTGCTACGCGTGATGAAGGCCATGATCATCGGCTCTTTGATCGCCTGGAGCACCTCCAGGGGCGACCGGCGCGTGATGATCCACAGCAGGGCCGGATACACGAGGAAGACCATCGCCATGATGCCCAGGATCACGCCAATCGTCACACTGACATAGGGTCCGACGATCGACGGGCCGTACAGCCCGAAATTAACGATCGTCAGCGCCAGCACACCGATAGGTGAATACTCCAGCACCCAGTCGACGAGCTTGAACATGGCGTCGCGACAGGCTTCGAGCAGTTCCGCCAGTTTCTCCAGGCGGGCCGCCCCTTGCTGGTCGTCGCCTTCTATCGTGACCCGCATCGCCAGGCCGAACATGATTGCAAACACAATAATGGGCAGAAAATTGCCCGTGGCCAGTGCCTCGAACGGATTGCGGAAGAGATTCAGCAGCAACTGGGACAGCGTGCCTTCCGGCGTGGATTCCTCCGCCAGTTCCTGGGCCTGCGCCTCTTCGGCCGGCACCAGCTCCTGCCACGCGTCGAGATCGGCGCCGGACCCCGGATTGACCAACAGGGCCACGCAGGTGCCGAGAATGGCCGCCAGGAGCGAGCAGAACAGATACCAGAGAATCGTCTTCAAGCCGATGCGCCCGAACCGTTTGATCGGCAGGCTCGACGCGCCGGTGACCAGCGAGAAGAAGATGATCGGCACCACGATCATCTTGAGCATGTGCACGAAGACTTGACCAAAGGGAGAGATCGCAGAGATGATTCGACTGACCGTCGTCTCGGCGCCGGCCGGAGCCTGTTGCGACCAATACCAGAACGCCGCACCGATGAGAGAGCCCAGGATAAAACTGACGATGATTCGCAGAACCAGTGACGTCTTGAAATACCAGCGCAGCAATTGTCTCATGCGTCCCCTTGCTTCTTCACACTCCACGACAGCGACCCAGCCGGCTAGGGCAACGCCCCCTCTTCGCGCAGGAGTCCGCCCTTGGCCGAATCGACGGTCACCACGAATGGACCGCTGCCCTTGACGACGAACTGCACCCGAACCGCGTCCATCCCGTCAATAGCATCCAGCTCCACCCGATGCGGACGGCGCTTGACCGCCTCGACCTCCTTGAAGTAGCGATCCACCACACGCCCGGCCGACAGCACTTCCAGATCGTCACCCTCAAGCGACACCACGTCCGGCGGACTGATGTGATGGATCACATCCTGCCGCGCGCGGGTGGGGATCAGCCGTCGGTTCTCGACCGTCACCCAGACCTTGAACAGGCCCGAGATGAGCGACTCGACCTCGATCTCGGCGATCCGTAGCAAGGGCAACATGTCCGCGTGGTACAGCGTAAACGCCATGTTGCGATGCAGTTCCTCTTCGAGCAGGAACGACACCGGGACGCGCCCCCACTCCTTTTTGAGCCCGCCGATCTCGATCGACCCGTAGGTAGGATGCTCGTAAGGCCGCCAGGGCACGACGCCGTCACCGAGAAGGACATGCTCGATGAACTCGGCTTCCTCATTCTCCGAAGGCCGGCGGTCGCGTTTGTAGAGATTCTGCCGGGTCCACAATTCGTTCGTGAACGCGAACATGCCGCGGGCCCCGTAGAACCAGTCGATCGATCCACCCCATACCGTGTACAGGTCGGCTTCCACAACCAGCGAGCGATAGTAAGGCAACATCTTCTCGCCCCGCTCGGCAATCAGCACGAGCACCCGTTCGTCGGCCCGCTGCATCTCGCCGCCGGTCCGTCCGGGACCGCGCAGGATCATACCGCCGGTGTTGTGGAAATCCTGGGCGCCGGCGATATTGGGACGGGCGAGCACGAAATCGGCCACGGCGCGCGTCTCGGGCTGCGAAAAAGGGTAGTCCTTGGCGCCGTACTGCACGTAGCTCGGCTGCCAATCGAACCCCCAGTTGCGGTTCAGGTCATACCCTCCCCGGCCGTCCTCGTTGATCCGTCCGTCGCCATCGTTGTCGATGCCCTCCCAGCCCAATCGAACGTACTGCCCGGGCTCGTCGGGCTCGGCGCGGACCATGCGATACTCGGGATAGTCCGGATGCGGCTTGTAGCGACCTTGCGGGTCCTTCTGGCGCATTTGCGTGATGAATCCGTCGCCGTCGAGGTCGTCGTAGTCGTCTTCGTCGGCGCGCCCGTCGCGATCGTTGTCGGTCGGTTCCAGTCCCGACCGCGAAGAATGCGGATGGTGGGTCCCGCGCAGCCAGGAGTCGCGCCCGTCCGGATTGATCGTGGGCAAGAGGTAGAAGACGCGCTCGTCCAGCAATTCGGTGACCTTGTCGAGCCGGCCGTACTGGTGACAGAGATACCACGCGGTATAGGCGACGACCTCGGCCGCCTGCACCTCGTTGCCATGGATGTTCCCCTCGATGTACATGCCCGGCTTGCGCTCGGGATCGCCCACCCGACGCGCCGTCACCTCCAGGCACCAGATCTCCCGCCCTTCCGAGGACAGGCCAATGGAATAGAGCTTCGTCAGCTCGGGAAAGGCCAGATTCAGGTCGGTCAGAATCGTTCCCAGCCCTTCGTGATCGTGGAATCGATTCCAGGCGATCTCAACCTGGCGTTGGTCCGAGGCGCCCAGGGCCGGAAAGGTGTGCCCCTGCACATTCGGGGTTCGCGGCGCACCGGCCCCGACACTGACCGCCAATGCCACCAGCAGCCCTACCATCACGCACACAAGATGTCTGTCTCTAATCATCATGTCCCGTAGCATTCGTCTGACTGACGTTGGTCGCATAAATCGCTGCATCCCTCAGATCGATGGTCCCCTCGAATCGGCCGGCCAGCATGGAGACCACCTGGAAGTGAATCTCGCTCTGCTCCGGTGCATGAATGGTCCAGCGTGCCTCGGCCGCACCGCCACTGCCGGCGATCACAGGCAAATACGTGATGCGCGTCCCGGAGAGGACCTGCTCGGGCCGCACATCCAGGACCACGCGCGTCGGATGGACTTCGCGCGTGCGCTCGCCGTGCGCCAGGATCGTCGGCAAGAAGCCGGTATTCTCGACGTGCAACGCGATTTCGAAAATCGACTCGCCCACGTGTGTGCACTTGATTCGGCGCAGTCCGATCCGCGGCAGGCGATCGAGCAGTTCCGTCAGGAAACGGCCCTGCGTGTCGGCCAGATCGTGCAGCATGCTTTCGGGCGGATTCGTCAGAGCGAAGGGAGCATAGCCGCCGATCTCCACGCGCTGCCCCGGAAAATCGGGATGATCGAAGGACTGCCAGGGGCGAAACGCGTCGGGAGCATGCTCGTCGAACCACGCCAGTTGCTCGCGTTGCTCTTTCCCCCGATCGTCTTTGTCGTCTTTCTTCTTCCCTTTGTCCTTGTCAGGCTTCTCCTCGGGTTCGCTCTTCTCTTTGTCCTCGGTCAGCGCCATGGCCAGCTTCGGACTCCAGGGCCGCGCCGCCAGAGACAGTCGGCCGCGATGGAAATACATCCAGTCGCTAAACGTCCCCCGCTCGGAGGCGCCCTCCAACTCCTTGTCCAATCCCAGTGTCTCGCGATAGAACTCGCCGAGTGCTTGATAGAGCGGCGCATCGTTGCCGTCGATGGCCGTCAGTGGCTCGCCGCGTCCAGGATCTTCCTTCGCCTCTTCCGGCGCCTTCAGGAGGTTGTCGGCCAGGCCGTAGGTCAGGACGATGCCGATGTTCGGATGCGCGACGATGAAATCGGCCAGTGCCCGCGTCTCGGCCTCGCAGACCGGATGCACGCCGGCGTCGGGCGCGAAGAAGTCCTGGTTGAAGGGGAAGTTGCGATTGAAATTGACGCCGCCGATGCCGTCCTCGTTCCAGAGTTCGTCGTGGTCGTCGTCGATGCCTTCGCTCAAGAGGCGCCAGCGGCCTACCTCGCCTTTCAGCGGATCGGCCTCGATGAGCAGTCGATCTTCCTGCGGATCGAGGATGTACCGACCTTCCGGGTCTTCCACCCGCATCGACGTGACGAGCCCGTCGCCGTTCAGGTCTTCCGGCCCATCTTCATCGACGAGCGCATCGTGGTCGTCGTCATGTGGCTTGCCGTTGACTGATGTCTCCCGTTGGGGCGCTGCGAAGAAGTGTTCGGCCGCGTCCGGATTCAGACGCGGAACCGCGTAGATCGTGGTCGTCTCCAGGAGCCGGGCGACGTTGGGATCGCCTCCGCTATTGGCGATCAATCCTTCGATCCAGGAACAGACCGAAGCCGAGCCCACCAGATCGTTGCCCTCGATACCGGCCACGACCAGCAGAGCCGGTCGCGACTTCCGCTGTTCCTCGGTTCCCACACCCAGTTCGGCCAGCCAGACCTTGCGGCCGGCCAACGACTCAGCCAGCGCTTGGAGCCGCACGATGTCGGAATGCTTTCGCGCCAGATGGCCCAACCTGCGGGTAAGGCCTTGGTGCGTGTCGTACGTCTCCGCTCGCGCCTGCCCCGCCGCCAGTAGCCCCAGCAGCAGCAACACCAAACCCAGGCGCCGGCGCCGATGTCTCGATACGATCGGTTTCAAAGACACTCGAGCCCCTTACATTGCGTCTCTCGAATTTCCGATGAGACCGCGATTCTACTGCGCGGCCTTTACACGAACAACCAATACTTTGACAATCACCCGCCTTCGAAGTGTTCTGTAGGGGCGAATCATCATTCGCCCCGATGCCATCTTCTATGCTGCCTCTTGATCTTTACTTTCCATCACTGACGTTCAGACCGATCTGCACGTTGCCCTGGGAGCGATTGACGATGCGCTGACGTCCGGCGAAGACGTTCTCAGCGATGATGGCCCGCCGGACGCCTGCGCCCAGCTCGATTTGCGGACGGTCCTGCCGAAATTCGCAGCCGCGAATCAGCACGGTGCCACCGTGGGCCTGAATCGCCGGACGATTCGCTTCCTTGCCCCCCCACTGGACCAGCGTGCAATCGCTAAAGCCAACGGTCCCGGTGCCCCTGATCTTAGCGATCTGATTGCAGGGGCCCCAAAAGGCGCAGTTGACGAAACGCACGCTGCCTTTGTTGGTTTCGTTCACCGCAATCATCGTCGGGTCCGGCCCGTGGAACGAGACGAACTCGCCGTTGGTAATCAGCAAGCCGTAGGGCGCCGAATCTTCCACCACCAGCGATGTCTGGCAGTCGTCGGCGCCGATGCCGAGGAAATTGCCGTTGCAGACGCCCCGTTCGCCGCGGATGAACTTGTAGCCGATCTTATAGCCAAAGCAGAAGGTGTTATAGACGTATTGCCAATCGGAGCGGCCGAAGATGAACGCCTCGCCGTGCGCCATTTGCCACTGGAACAGCTTGGGCTTCATGGACCACCAGGGATTGAAGTGCACGTTCTCCACGCGCCCGATGTCGTAGATGTTGTCGATCAGGATGCCCCGCCGCAGCGGCTGGCCGTGCACGTCACGGATGAGGTGACGCTCGTTGCGGGTCGCGTCGATCCCGTTGTACGGGTTGAGCATTTCGACCGCCAGCACCGCCGGGTTCTTGCCCCGCATGGCGATGGCCCAGGGATAAGGCTTGGGCTCGTCGTCCACATTCTGCTCGGGGTAATACAGCACCACGCCTTTAAGCGTGCTGTTGGTATTGAGCGTGATGAAGGGTGCCCCCTCCTCGCTGCCGGCGCCTTCGGTAATCAAGAACGTCGTGCCGTCATCAGTCGGCTTGGGCAACCCCTGGTCGCGGATGCCATTGTGCGCGGGCACCGATTGCCAGAGCCCCGCCAGGGCCACCGCGTTGGGCACGTTCAAATGCCCGGCGAAGAAGTAATTGCCCCGCGGGGCATGGACGGTCCCGCCTCCGGCCTGGGCCGCGGCGTCCAAAGCCTTCTGAAACGCGGCCGTGTCGTCCGTTTTCCCGTCGCCAGCCGCACCGAACTGACGCACGTCGAACTGACCGGCGGTCGAAGCCGACTCCTCTGCCGGCACTGCGCCGGCCCCCAGAGACGCCAATCCAATCAGAAGCACTGCTCTGAAAAAGCTACCGTTCATCTCTCTACCCTTTGTTTTCCTTGTTGCCCTGTGTTCACCGTCAGCGCGGCTGGATCCAGAAGAAATCGATGCCCATCTCCGGATGCGAAACGCCGTTCGAGGACCCCTTCAATTCGATGGCGAGCGTATGGTCTCCCGCGGACAGTTCCAGCGGCATCAAGGCCACACGGCGTAGCAACGTCCGGTACGGGCGATAGAGATCGGCCACCTCGGATCGGTTCGCCACCTGCAATGGCTTGCCATTCAGATAGAAGCCCACCTCGCCCGCCTTCGGCGTCATCGCCAGCGCCACGTTGATCTGCTTCTTGCCGGCAGAATCCACCGGAATCTTGAATTCGAGGCGCTGGCCCTGCTTCTGCGGGGTCCACACCAGCAACTGGCTTCCGGCCCAGAGCCGGCCCGATTCCAGATGCGTCCCCTCGGCGTCGACCAATACCTCTTCAGCCGCGAAGAACACCGAACGGGCCGCACCCATGCGCGCGGCCGGCTGCCACCGCTCGGGCAGCAGCGGCTCCCGCAGATCCGCCGGCTTGATCGGCAGGAAATCATCCGTTACGCCGGGCTTGGCATAGTGGTATCCGATCCGGGCGTACGACATCCCGGGTGTCCGCTCGTGGCTGTAGAGTTCCATGTAGAAACGCAGATTGTCGCGGAACGGAATCGGGTCGAGGATATGCCAGCGGTAGTTGGTGACAAAGCCCCGGTTGCCCGGCCCATCGTTGCGGGGCTGGCCGCAATAGGGAAAGATGAAGATGTCGGGCGACGACCACGAATAATTGAAGTAATCCTCCGAGCCTGTGCCAAACAGCGACGGCACGACGTCGTTATCCACGAACACCTTCTCGTCGCCCTCACCCCACCAGTTGCCGTAAGGCGTCGGCACCTCGGCCGGGTTCATCAGATAGGCACTGGTCCCGACGTAGACACCTTTGCCATTCGCCAGCACGTAGGGCAGGTCCTGCACGTCCTGGTTCGATCCGATCAGATCGTGATCGACGCGCCAGCGAGCCCGAAAGTGCATGCTGTCGGCGTCCCACGTATAGAACTGGGGCAGGACCGTACCGCGGGCACTGACGGACTGATCGCCCTCGTTGCGCAGCTTCACCGAGCAGGAGCGTTCGAACGGCATCACGAAACGGCAGATCATCGTGCCATCGGGACGGACGGTAAACGGCGCCGATACATACGGATTGACACCCGGGGCCGCCCCGAAGAAATCACCCACGGGCGACTGCACCTGGGCCCAGGGATACTCGTCGAAGGTGATCTCCAAGACCGTTTGGCGCAGGGCTTTGTCCATATCCTGCGCGACGAGACGTACGTTCAACTCCGCGACCGCCCCGGGTCCGTCCAGACGAACCATCTCCTTGGCCTCGCCCGATGCGAGACTCGCATCGAACAATTTCTGCTCCGTGCGCGACATCGACACCAGATGTTCATCCGGATCGGCAAGTGCCCGCGTGACTTTGTCGATCGTCGCGCGATATGTGCGAATGTCCTCGGGCTGGAAGGATACTACCGTCGCATCCTTGTCGTACAGCCGCACCTGGAGTTGATAGAAATGGATTTGCTTGACGTTGCCCGTCCAGACCACGCGCAGGTGTTTGGCAAACGGCATCGGTGCATACGACGCATCGCGCTGATAGACGGTTCGTCCGAACCGATCCCGATCAATCGCCTCGATCTGCGGGAAGTGATCGTACTGTCGATGAAAGAAATCGTTGGCGCTGCCCTCGTACACGGGCTTCTCCGCCCCGTCGATGTACATGCGCAGCTCGCCGGCAATGGCGGCCGTCCACAGACGCACGATGGCGCCGGGTCCGTCCACGTCGGCAATCAGGTACTCGCCCACTCCCTCGGCGTTGGGCTCGCGGAGCACCTTCTCGAAATTCGGAATCGGCTCGCCTCCAAACCCGTCGGAATTGGCGAACCAGTCCGGCCCGCCCGGCAACCGGCTCCGGTGGTCGTAGGAGGAGAACTGGACCATGCGATAAGCCGGATCGGGAAACGCCGCCAGATTCGTCATGTCCGCCATCTCTTCGAACAGCGAACCGGTCGTGATCGGCCCAGCGCCGGCCTGCCCAACGGCAAGCATCGTCGTCCCGATCAAGAGAATCAAACTGCGAAAGCCAAACCGTCTCACATTCATGTCCATAGCAATCCTCCGATTCCGCACCTGTGTCTGCCCAATGAATACGCCGGGCAAACGCCCGGGTCGGGTTCCAGGATAGCAGAAGTCCTCCAAAATGTCCCACCCGGACCGCGCCATCCCGGAGATTTTCTCGTCGGCGAGCCCTGCCAAAACCACGAACATGTCTGCTGGCCTGACGTAAGACACTCGACACGGTGCATAAGCTCGTTTCCCGAAAAGAGTCCCGAAGGAGACCCCTATGACGAAGTCCCGCATCTTCCTGCTGCTGATACTCCTGAGCCTTTCGCCCGCCCACGCGGAAGATTGGCCTCATTGGCGCGGCCCCCATTTCAACGGTTCGACCGACGAGGAGAATCTGCCTGCGACGTGGACTACGACGGAGAATATTCTCTGGCGGATCGATCTGCCCGGTTCATCGGCTGCGACACCGATCGTCTGGCAGGATCGTGTGTTTCTCTCGGGCGTGGATGCCGCACGGGATACGCTTATCGCCACCTGCTACGACCGCACCAGCGGAAAGGTCCTCTGGCAACATGACATCGCCCAGGGCATCAGCCGGGATCGGCGCAGCACCTACGCCGCCCCGTCACCCACCACGGATGGCAAGATCGTGGTCTTCTTCTATTCCAATGGCCACCTCGTGTGTTTCGATCTTGCAGGCAATCGCAAATGGGTCCGCAACATCCAGGACGACTACGGCCCCTTCGCCTTTCAGTGGACGCCCAGCACCAGTCCCGTCCTGTTCGAGGGCAAGCTCTTCCTGCAGGTGCTCCAGCGTGACGTGCCCGTGGGCGGTCGCGGTCTGACGGATCGGGAAAACGAATCGTATCTGCTGGCCATGGACCCCGAGACGGGCAAGACCTTGTGGCGCCATATCCGTCCCAGCAAGGCCCAGGCCGAATCGCGCGAAGCCTTCACCACGCCGATTCCGGGCGAGATCGACGGGACCCAGCAGTTGATCGTCGCGGGTGGCGATGCCCTGACGGGTCACGATCCGCAGACGGGCGAGGAACTGTGGCGCTGGGGCACATGGAACCCGAGGCGCATTGGCCACTGGCGACTGGTCCCCTCCCCCGTCGTCGGCAACGGGATCGCGCTGGCCTGCGCGCCCAAAGGCGATCCCATCTACGCGATCAAGCCCAATACCAAAGGCGTCCTCGACGACGGCGCCATCGCCTGGACCAGCGCAGACGTCGTCAAGGAAGTCTCGGCCGACGTCCCGACACCGGCTTTCTATGACGGTGACTTCTTCATCCTCAACGACCTGCGCAAACATCTCTCGCGCGTCGAGCCGGCGACCGGCAAGGTCAAGTGGACCATGCGCACGCCGGGCAAGGCCAAATACGAAGCCTCACCGCTGGCCACCGATGGGAAGATCTACCTGATCAGCCACGGCGGTGAAGCGGCCGTGATCGATGCCGCCAACGGTGCTGTCCTACACGAGGTCACCATGGACGAGCCGACCAACCGAGAAGTGGTTCGCGCCTCGATCAGCGCCGCCCATGGGCACCTCTTCATCCGCACGACGCGCCATCTGTATTGCATTGGCCCATGAGCGCGCCGGTCAGAAACGGACTCTACGATTGCGTCTCCTGCAAGGCCTTGCGGCAAAGCTCGCGCGCTTCGTTCTGGGCTTTGGAGCCCTCCGCGCCGGCGGCTCCCAGTTTCCAGGCCGCTCTGGCCTCATCCCCGCGTTTCAGTGCCTGGAGTGCTTTGCCGCGCCAGTATTGAGCGGTGGCTTCCTGCGGCTGGTTCGAGCGCCCCACCCCGATATTCTCCGGATAGGTCAGCGCCGCCTCAAAATCCGCCAGGGCCGCCTCGAAGTCCTCTCGTTCGAAGCGTTGTTTGCCGCGGGTGAGGTGCGCGTGGTGAAAGAGATCCCAGGTAATGGTCTGCCCTTCCCAATTGACAAAGTACGGCGTCGATTCGAGCAGGTCGATCATGTCGGTGTACCGCTGCTCGTCGCGATAGGCCTGGGCCAGCATGACGATGATGTCAGCCCGCTTCAATCGGTCGGCCGGTGCCGATTCGAGCAGTTCAATCGCCTCGTCGCGCTTCCCCTGAGCCAGGAGTATTTCAGCCAGATCGCGATACAACGTCTGATCCTTGGACCGAACGGCAATGGCCTTGCGATACTGAAGCTCGGCCTCTGCCAGATCCTGCTCAGCCGCCCAGGCGTACAGCCCGAGATTGCGATAGGCGACGCTCAGCGAGATGTTCCAGCGCGCGGCTCGGCGCCAATGATCCGCCGCCTCGTCAGGTCGACCGAGATGCGTATAGAGATTGCCCAGGTGCAAATGAGCGAAAGCATCGGTGGGATTTTCCCGCACGGCGTAACGCAGGATCTCCAGGGTCTCGGGACGAGAAGGGAATTCATAGTCTCGATACGTCGCCGCCGCCTGCTTCAGGTAATCCCGCGCGGCCTCCGCCTTGTTCTGCAAGGAGGCGAAGTACGCCAGGTAGTACAGGGGCAAGGCACCGCGCTGTTCCTCGGGCACCGCTTCCACACCAGCGGCCCAAAGCACTCTTTCCGCCTCCGCCACCAGTCCCGCTTCCGCGAAGACCAGAGACGTCTCCAGCATCTCGAAGTCGTCCTCACCGACGAACTCGCGCGCGGTCTTGGCGAAATGCGCCATCTGCCCTTTACCTTGCAGGGCAACCAGAGCACTGGGCACCAGGTCCGTGGGATGCTCGGATGTGATCTGTTCGGCCTGTTCGAAAGCCAAGCGTTCACGTCCGGCTGCATAGAGCGCCAGGAGGCGGTGATCGCGTGCCCGGGTATCTCTCGGGTTCAAACGCTCGGCCTCCTGAAAAGCCTTCAGCGCCGCCTGTGTCTGGCCCAGCGCCGCGTGGGCCCGGCCGGCCAGATCCAACGCCAGCGCCTGCGCCGTCAAACAACGTGCCGCCTGCCGCGCGCAACGCAGCGCCTCTTTCGCCTGGTGCAGTCGCAAGTGACTCACGCCCAGAAAATACCAGGCCAGACCATCATCTGGGTTTCGCTCGAGCGCCGTTTTCAAGCGCGGCACAGCCTCCTCGTACAGCGCCGCCTCAATGTCCAGCACCGCCAGGCCGCGCAGAGCCGGCGCGTATCCGGAATCCTGGGACAAGGCCTTGTCATAATACTGCCGGGCTTGCTTGCGATTGGTGTCCAAATCGTATTTGAGCGCCTTGAGATAGGTCTCGTTCAGCGTCAGTTCCTCGTCGGACTTGGCCATGACCTGCGAACGCGGGGGCGGCGTCACCTGCGGAATGGGCAGAGGCGTCGTGAAGGCCGCCAGCACTCTGCCGCGTCGGGACCGGATCGTTACATCGACCGGCCCTTGCGGAGCGGGCGACAAAACGACAACGCGGGGTGCTTCCGGCGACAGGCTCAACCGTTCCGCGAGTATCTCGTTGCCATCCTGAGAGATCGAACACAGGGCTCCGCGAAAGCGACCGGTCGCGATCATGTGCAGTTCCAGCATTCCTTCTTCGCGACGGGTCTGTATCGCGACGTCTTTCGTCGCAAACTCGAACCCCTCGCCCAGGCCATGGACGGGATACCACCATTCGCGCCAGGCCACCTCTTGGCGAGGCTGCAACATGCCATAGTCGGATTGCGTCGGCAACGGTCCGCTCTGGACCTCGATGTACGGCCCGTCGTCGTCGGTTAGATTCTTCTGACTGACCAGACCGAAGTCCCAGGTCCCCCAGGTCCAGGCTTTCTTGCCGCTCAGTTCGTAATGGTCCGCCACCTGAACCACGCCGCGGTCGTCATCGACGTCGTAGGCCCCGAAGAAATCGAAGACGCAATCGACCGAGAAGATCGAGGCCCAGGTCTCGTAGTTCTTCAGCCAGGAGAGATCCTTGCCTTCGTGGATGGGCCAGTTGAAGAAATCGACCCCGTAGTGGTCGGTGCCGAGCGTCATCGGGTAGATGAAGCGTGTGCCGGTCTTGGCGGGAAACGCCGTGCAATTCCAGAAGTAGAAGGGATTGATCGCGTCGACCGGATTGAAGATGCGAATCTCCTCGTCCAGATAGGCTCGGCCCGGATGCAACGTCACGCGCACCGTCCAGCGCGTCCGCAAGGTCTTCTCCAGATTGCTGACTTCGAGGTAAGCGGCCCCATCCGCATCCATCCCCACCAGGGCATCGACGGGCGAGAGGATCGTCACGGTGTGCACCTGGGGTCCAGCGTTCCACTCCACGCCGCCACTGATGAACGCGCCGCGCATGGCGATCATGCTGGGCTTGATCACGTTGTTGAGATGAAAGGTCTCCTGGTCCGTGGTCTTGTCTAGAACCGAATGAAGCCGCCCGCCCAGTTCGGGCAGGCAGGTGACCTTCAGATAGTCGTTCTCCAGGAACAGCGCCTTGTAGGTGCGGTCCTCCTTCGTACGATAGAGATGGTCTTGCATCGTGTAGGGATAGACGATCGCGCCTTTGACCGTGGTGGACAACTTGGTCCGATCCTCCAGGGCCCAGAACTTCGGGTTGACGTCCTCAGCCCACCCGTAGGTAGGTATCGTGATCGTCCCCTCCCAGGCTTTGGCCTTGGCCCAGCTCAGCGTGGGCAGCACCAACAGGAAAGCAACTGCCATAGGTCCTATAGGACCCATAGGACCTATCTCGAACGCCCGTGACCTGCGCCGCACTCGACTCTTGCATTTCATGGTCAGCCTCCCAATCTGTGACGATTCATCCGTGTCTCGACAGAAATCTTACCGCAACCGCGTCCCAATGCAACCCGTTCTATGCCCGCCGGTGGTTTTCCCGGCCGGCTTGTGGCGGCGCATCATTGCTGGTACAATCGCGTCCCGCTGGCACGGGCGACGCCTGCGTCGCCCCTACGTATGGTGGTTGGTCCCCCCGCACTGCCGCTGGAGGTGGGCGTCCGGTCGAATAAAGGAGAACGGAACATGGAGAAACACTCCCTCACGCGAGTCTATCTGACCATTCTTATGGTGGGTAACACACTTGGCATCGCAACCGCCGCCACGGAAGGCGTTGTCGCGCTGGAATCGGCCCTGTTGCTGACGCGCAGCGAAACCCCCGGCGAGCGTCCCCAGCGACGCTTCTCTCCCTTGGGGGCGGCCGACCCGATTCGCTCCGGGCTGATTGACGGAACCCTCGACGCGTTTCGGCCGCGGGAGAACGACGGCCTGGAAGGACAGGACGGATGGGCCTGGAAGCGCGTCGCATTCGATGACGACGGCGGCATCGAGGGACGCGGGTACTACCTCTATACGCCGATCGAATCGGACACCGAGCAAGTCCTGATCCTGAACGCTTCCGGCCACAGCGAGGCCTACGTCAACGGCGTGCCCCGCGGCGGTGATATCTACAATCGTGGCGACGTCCATCTGCCGATCCTGGTGAGCCGAAAGACGAATCCTCTCTTTCTGCGGGCCGGACGAGGTAGGTTCAAGATCAGACTGTATGAACCTCCCGCGTCGGCCTTCCTGCTCGAACAGGACACGACTTTGCCCGATCTGGTCGCCGGAGAGGCCGTCGATACCTGGGGCGCGGTCATCGTGGTTAACGCCACCGTCGAACCGGCCGAGGGCTTTACCCTGGTGCTGAAGACGCCGGGCTTGGCCGAGCGAGCCACCGCCGTGCCCACCATCGCGCCGCTGAGCATTCGCAAGGTGGGATTCCGCATCCAAGGCAGCGCCCCGACCCAAAGTGAATCCGTCGAGGGGACGCTCGAACTGCGCGCGGCGGGAGGGAAGCAGCATCACAGCATGCCCCTGACGCTGAGAGTCGTCTCGCCCGAACAGGCGCGGAAGATCACGTTCATCAGCAAGATCGACGGCAGCGTCCAGTATTATGGTCTGCGGCAAGCAACGCCGCTGTCACCCGACGAGCCGGCGCCGGCCATCGTGCTCACCTGCCATGGTGCGGGTGTCCAGGGCCTGGGACAAAGTGCCGCCTATTCCTCCAAGAGCTGGTTCCACATCGTCGCGCCCACCAACCGCCGGCCCTTCGGCTACGACTGGGAAGACTTCGGACGTCAGGACGCGATGGAAGTGCTCGATCTGGCCCGTGCATCCTTGCGCCACGACCCGTCGCGCATTTATCTCACCGGTCATTCCATGGGCGGGCACGGCGCCTGGCATCTCGGTGTCACCTATCCCGACAAGTTTGCCGCCGTGGGGCCCAGTGCGGGCTGGCTCTCGCGCTCGACCTACGTCAGACGACAGCGTGAAGAAACGGAAGAATCCGCGCTGGACGCACTCGTGAAGCGATGCGAGAAGTCGGGCGATACCGTCGCCCTGGCGCACAATCTCAAACACAGCGGTGTCTACATTCTCCACGGTGGGGATGACAACAACGTCCCCGCCTCGCAGGCCCAGCGGATGGCCAAAGTGCTGGACGAATTCCATCACGACTGGGTCTATCACGAAGAGCCGGGCCAGGGCCACTGGTGGGGCAACGAATACAACGACGGTGGTTCGGCCTGCATCGACTGGCCCTTCATGTTCGATCTGTTCGCGCGCCATGCCTTGCCGCCGGCTGCGGCCGTGCGTGACGTAAACTTCGTCACCGCCAACCCGGGCGTCTCCAGCCAATGCCACTGGCTGGCCATCGAAGGCCAGCTCAGGCATCTGGACCTGAGCAAAGCCCACGTCCACACCTGGCCCGGCCAGCGCCTGTTCCGGGGCACGACGGAGAATGTCGCCGTCTTGCGTCTCGACGTCAGTCATCTGCGCACGAAAGAGCCAATGACCGTCACGCTCGACGAGCAGACGCTCAGCGACATCCCCTATCCCAAGCAGGCCGGGGCCCTCTGGCTCCAGCGTGAAGCAGGCCAATGGCGCTGCATCGACAAACCGTCTTTGCAGCACAAAGGCCCCCACCGCTACGGCAGTATCAAGGATGAATTGCAGCACCACTTCCTGTTCGTCTACGGCACGCGGGGCAGCGACGAGGAGAATGCCTGGGCGTTCGGCAAAGCCCGCTACGACGCCGAGACCTACTGGTACCGGGGCAATGGCGGCGTCGAGATCGTCAAAGACACCGATTTCGACCCGGCCCACTACCCGGACCGTACCGTGGTGCTTTATGGCAACGCGGAAACGAACGCCGCGTGGTCCGCTCTGCTGAGCGACAGCCCCGTCCAGGTCCGCTCGGGCCAGGTGCGGGTGGGTGAACGTTCCATCGAAGGCGACGATCTTTCGGCCATCTTTGTGCGGCCCCGCGCCGACAGCGACGTTGCTTCCGTGGTCGTCGTCAGTGGCACGGGTCCGGCAGGTCTGCGCTCGAGTTACTTCGTATCTTTCTTCACGCCTTTCGTGCGCTACCCGGACTGCCAGATCGCCCGCGTCGACAGCGAGAACGCCACGCATTCGGAAAATGTCGCCGTCGGCTTCTTCGGCCTGGATTGGTCGGTCGAAAGCGGAGAATTCGCCTTCGCCGACGAGAGCGCCATGCGGTAGAATCGGTGCGATGATCGAGCCCTGGCTCGCGGGGACTGGAGCAATCGAATTGAGGAGTCTGCCCAATGTTGAAGAAAACGCCTGCCTGTCACGTTACCTCTCTCATCCTGACCGTTCTACTCTCGTGCTGTCTCAGTTCGAGGTCGGTGGCCGCCGCCGAGTCGGCCGGCTTCCGCTGGCCGGCCGGACAACAGGGCGCGGTGACGCTCTCCTACGATGATGCTGTTGTTTCGCACTTCGAGTCGGTCGCACCCCAATTGGAACAGGCCGGCTTGCGGGGCACCTTCTACATCCAGGCCGACAGTCCGGGATTCCGTCTGCACACCGACCGCTGGCGCCAGGTCGCCCAGGCCGGGCATGAACTCGGCAACCATACGCTGCACCATCCGTGCCGTAAGGACCAGCCGGGCCAGCACACCTGGCTTGCGGACGACTACAACCTGAGCGAATACACGCCGCAGCGCTGGCTGGCAGAAATGCGCCTGGCCAATCTCATCCTCTACCTCGTCGATGGCAAAACCGAACGCACGTTCGGCAACACCTGCTGTGACAACTACGTCGGCCCGCTCGACAACAAAGTCTGTCTGGAAGAACTCATCCCGCAGCTCTTCGTTGCCGGCCGGGGCGAACTCGTCAGTAGACCGATCGATCCCACGGCCGCCAACCTGGCCAATTTCGGCCACTACAGCGGCGACAGAAAATCGTTCGAACAGCTCCGCGATGAGATCGAAGCGGCGGTGCGCGAAGGCCAATGGGTCTTCTACATGTTCCACGGCGTCGGCCAGGGCACCCACAGCCTCTACATCGAAGCCCAAGAGCATGAGAAGCTCGTGGCCTATCTGGCTGCCAACAAGAATCGCATCTGGACGGCGCCGGCGGTCGACGTCGCCCGACATATCAGAGACGCCGAGCAAGAACTGGAGGCCAGGCTCGAAGAGGACCAGGTGGTCGTCACCGTTGGCGGCGATCTCTTCACCTGCTATAAGTTTGCCGAGTCGCAGAAGTATCCCTACTTCTGGCCTGTCAACGGTCCGACCTCGGGTCAGTCCGTCACCACCGAGACCTCCGAACCCTACCCGCACCACCATTCACTCTTTTTCGGCTGCGACCGCGTCAACGGGGGAAATTACTGGCAGGACACCAACGAACGGGGGCAGATCGTCTCCCAGGGTCCCCAGGTGGTCGAATCGAAGGGCCGGCGCGTGGTCATCAAGGACCAATGTCTCTGGCGCCAGCCAGGCAAAGAACCGATCATGCGTGACACGCGCGAGATCCGCATCGCCGCACCGGGCAAGGACGTACGCCTCATCGATTTCCGCATCACGCTGGAACCGCTGACGGATATCCGAATTCTGAAGAACAACCACTCGCTCTTCTCGGCGCGTATGGTGCCCGAACTGAGCGTCAACTCGGGCGGTACCCTGATCAACGCCCAGGGTCAGAAGAGCGAGAAAGGAACCTGGGGCGTCCCGTCGCCCTGGTGTGACTATTCGGGCACCCGCGACGGCATCACCGAAGGCCTCGCCATCTTCCAGCATCCCGGCAACCGCTGGTATCCGACCCCGTGGTTCACCCGCGATTACGGGTTCTTCTCGCCCACGCCCATGTACTGGCTCGAAAACGATCGCCTGGACCTGCCCCAGGGCCAGCCCTTGACGCTCCAATACCGGGTCGTCGTCCATACGGGCAACGCTCAGGCAGCACAGATCGCCTCGGTGTTCGAGACCTACAGGAATATGGAGAAACCGCGCTGAAGCCGACCGTTCCGGCCCAGACATAGATCGTGCCGCCTGTTCTGCTTTGACTTGACGCGACCGGTCCCTTATCATCCGCATGCGTTTGGACCGAGCAGCTTTAGGAGCGTCTATGAAGTGGCCGAAACTGACACTGCCGACCAAGATTCTGCTGGGCCTTGTCCTGGGAGCTATCTTTGGCATCATCGCCAACCGCGCCGGCTGGCACGATTTCGTCGCCGAATACATCAAGCCGGTCGGCACCGCCTTCGTCAAACTCATCACCATGGTGGTGATTCCCCTGGTATTCGCGTCGCTGCTGGTCGGCACGGCCAGTCTCAATGACATTCGCAAGCTCGGCCGCATCGGCGTCCGCACCGCCGCCTATTACGTCACCACAACCGTCATCGCCATCAGTCTGGGACTGGTCCTGGCCAACGCCCTCAAACCCGGGGCCAGTCTGCCCGAGGAGACGAAAGCCCAACTGCTCGAAAGCGGTGCGCAGGACATGAGTGCCAAGGTCGATCAGTTGAGACAGAAGCCTTCGCTCAAAGACACCCTGCTGGAGATCATTCCCAGCAACCCCATCCAGTCCTTTGCCGAAGGCAAAATGCTGCAAGTGATCTTCTTCGCCCTGCTGACCGGCATTTGTCTGACGCTGGTTCCCGACACCCGTGGCGCCCCGGTCATTGCCTTTTTCGAAGGGCTCAATGACGTGATGATCCGGATGGTCCACGTCATCATGCACATCGCTCCCTACGCCGTCTTCGCGTTGATCGCGGCCGTGACGGCCAACTTCGGCGCCGAGATTCTGCGCGTGCTGGCGAAATACGCGCTCGTTGTCCTGCTGGGTCTGATCCTGCACGCGTGCCTGGTTTACTCGATGGCCGTCAAGGTTCTGGCCCGGACGAAGGTTTGGTCCTTCTTCAAAGGCATTCGCCCGGCCCAACTGATCGCTTTCAGTTCGAGTTCCAGCTCGGCCGCGCTGCCGGTGACGATGGAATGCGTCGAGGAAAACCTGGGTGTTCCCCGGGAGATCTCCAGCTTTGCGCTGCCTCTGGGTGCCACGATCAACATGGACGGGACCGCGCTGTATCAAGGGGTGGCGGCGGTCTTCATTGCCCAGGTTTACGGCATGGACTTGAACATCGGCCAGCAATTGACCATCGTCCTGACCGCCACGCTGGCCTCCATCGGGACGGCCGGTACGCCCGGCGCCGGCATGGCTATGCTGGTCATCGTCTTGAAGAGCATCGGTGTCCCGATCGAAGGCATCGGTCTGATCCTGGGCTTGGACCGTATTCTCGATATGTGCCGTACCGCCGTTAACGTCACCGGCGATGCCTCCTGCGCGATGGTGGTGGCCGCCATGGATGGCAAACTCCGGCAGGGGCAGGCAACGAACTGATTCGCAACATGTGTGGCAGCCTCAAGCGCCAGCTTGGGGATGGCCAATTTGAAACCATCCCCAAGTTCTGCGAACTTGAGGCTGCCACCCGACGCACTCGTAGGGGCAACCCCCTGTGGTTGCCCTTCCCAGAGGCGGCGTCGGACGCCAGGTGACTTCTGTGGCCATGATTGACTGAACGAGGAGACAGACATGACGCACGAACGATATACATACCCAGGGTCGAGACTTCTGATCTTCCTGGCCCTGAGCCTGCTGCTGGCGATCCCGGCTGTGGCGCCCGCCTGTTTTTCCATCGTGGCAGGCAAGAACGCTTCCGTCGATGGCCAGATCATCATGGCGCACAACGAAGACGACTGGCCCCCGCAGATCGTCAACCATCACAAGGTGCCCCGCCGCGGCCATGCTCCGGGCACGAAGGTCACGCTCCTCAACGGCGGGCAACTCGACCAGGCCGAACAGACCTGGGCCTACATGTGGTCGGAGCTACCAGGCATGCGCTTCTCCGACAGCTACGTCAACGAATGGGGGGTCGGCGTCACCTCGGACAATTGCCCGTCGCGCGAGGACCAACCCGAGATCACCGACGGTGGGATCGGGTTCAAGCTGCGTCGCCTCGTGGCCCAGCGAGCCCGCACCGCCCGCGAAGGCGTCCTGCTGGCGGGCCGGCTCGTCGAGCGGTTTGGCTACGTCGATTCGGGCCGGACCTACGTCATCTGTGACCCCGACGAAGGCTGGCTGTTCTGCGTCGTCAATGGCAAGCACTGGCTGGCGCAGCGTGTGCCCGACGACGAGGTCGCCATGGTGGCCAACACCTACACCATCCGCGAAGTGGACCTGACCGACACCGACAACGTCCTGGCCTGCGACGATATCGTCACCTATGCCGTGCGACGTGGCTGGTACGATCCCGCCAAGGACGGCCCGTTCGATTTTGCCGCCGTCTATGCCAACCCGCAGTCGGCCGTGCACCCGTCCAACATCGGGCGCCAGCGCGACGGCCTGCTCTACGTCGCAGCCCGCCCGGTGCCCCCGGGTCCGGAGCTGCCCTTTTCGGTCAAGCCGAAGGCCAGGGTGAACATCACCGACATCATGAAGGTCCTGCGCCATCAACCCGATTTGAAGAAGTCGCTGCCCGTGCCCAGTTGCCCGATCTGCAGCGGCGGGACCCAAACCAGCTTCGTACTCCAGCACCGCCCGAATCTCCCTCGTGACATCGCCACCGTCTATTGGGTCTGCCTGGCCTCGCCCGATACGTCGTTCTACCTGCCGTTCCACCTCGGCATCGGCGCCTTTCCCGCCGGCTTCGCGGCCGAGTCACAGCAACCCTCCGAAGCTGCTTTCAACGCCCGCATCGAGGCGCCCTTCCAGGCCGATCCCCTCCAGGCCTTCTGGACGTTTTCCAACTTCCGCGCCAAGGTGCACAGCGCCCCGGCTCAGGCCGTCGCCGCGACCCAGAGGCGAGCTGAGGAACTCATGGCGCAGGCCCGACAACTCCAGAAACCGGTTGAAGAGGCTGCGGCTAGACTCTACGCCCGCAACGAAGAAACCACGGCCCGAAACTTGCTGGCCAACTTCTCCCAAGGTGTCTTCCTGTCGGCGCTCGAGGCCATGGACGACCTCGTCAGCGGCGCAGACCTCCACAGCCAAGCCGACGACCTGGCCCACCGCTGCCTCCTGATCGATACCCACCAGGACACCCCCTACCGACTCTTTCGTCACCCGGCGGATATCGCCGCGCGGACCGCGGGCGGACACTTCGACTATCCCCGCGCCAAGGAAGGCGGGCTCGATGCGCTGTTCATGGCCGTCTATGTCCCACCGAGACGCGAGGCAAACGGCACTGCCTATGCGTTCGCCAACGAGTCCATCGACATGATCGAGCGCCTCGCCCGCGACAAGCCCGAGCAATTCGTGCTGGCCCGCTCCGTCGCGGACATCAAAGATCAGTTTGGCACAGGCCCGGTCTCGATCGCCCTCGGCATCGAAAACGGCGCGTCCCTGGAAGGCGATCTGGCCAAGCTCGGGCACTTCTACAACCGCGGCGTCCGCTACATCACGCTATGCCACTCCAAGTGCAATCACATCTGTGACTCCTCCTACGACACCGAGCGAACGTGGCACGGCCTGAGCCCTTTCGGTAAGCGCCTCATCCCCGCGATGAACCGGATCGGCATGATCATCGACGTCTCGCACATCTCCGATGAGGCGTTCTATCAGGTCATCGAGTTGTCCAAGACCCCGGTGGTCGCGACCCATTCGGGCTGCCGGCATTTCACGCCGGGCTGGGAACGCAACATGAGCGACGAGATGATTCGGCTGTTGGCCGAGCACGGCGGGCTCATCCAGATCAACTTCGGATCCATCTTCGTCAACGCCGAGGTCAATCGCCGGTTCGTTGGGAACACCGCGGGCGGCCAGCCGCAAGCCAAGGCAACAGTCGCCGACGTGGTAGCCAACATCGACCACGTCGTGCAACTCGTCGGCATCGATCACGTGGGGCTCGGCTCCGATTTCGACGGCGTGAGTCGTCTGCCGGAGGGCTTGAAGGATGTCTCCTGCTATCCCAACCTGATCGGCGCGCTGCTCGAGGCCGGCTACCGCGAAGCCGATATCCGCAAGCTTTGCGGCGGCAATTTCCTCCGCGTCTGGTCCGTCATTCAAGACGCCGCAGAGAACGGCATATCGAATTCGTAGCGCCCGGCTCCCCCGGGCTCAGCGCTGCCGGGCCGCCGCCTGAACCAGGGCACCGTAGATCGCGTCGCGCTGGGCGCGATCGTCACCCGCTTCGGGGTGCCACTGCACGAACAGCCCGAAACCACCCTCGATCCGTTCGGTCGCCTCGTTGACACCGTCGTCACTCCAGGCAATGATCTTCATTCCCGCGCCCGGCTCATCGACCGCCTGATGGTGGCTCGAAAACACCCGGGCTTCGGTAGTGTCTAAGAGCTTCGCCAGCGAACTGTCCGGCGCGATCCGCACGCGATGGTACTTCTTATGGTCCACCGTCTTGCCGACCTCGGAGGGAATATCTTGAATCATGCTTCCGCCCGCCACAACGTTCGAGAACTGCATACCCAGGCACACACCCAAAATCGGCTTGTCACTGGCCAGCCAGGCCGCGATCAGCTTGCGTTCGAATTCATAGCGCTGCGACGTCAACGGCTCGACCGTCTCGTGCGGCGTTTCGCCGTAAGCAGCCGGCGGAATATCCGCACCGCCCACCAGGACGAGTCCGTCCAAATCCTTCACATAGCGCTGGATGATCGACTTGTCGTCGACGGTCGGCAATACCACGGGCACGCCGCCATTGTCCGCGACGGCCCGCACGTAGGCGAAGTTGGTCTGCGTGTACGCCGCCGGATCGTTCTCGAAGGTCTTGTACACACTGGTAATGCCGATGACCGGCGCCGAGGGCGTAGTACTCTTACAGCCTGCCCCGACCAGAAAGACGACGAACAACAAGACCACGCCCACTCGTTTCATGCCATGCTCCTTGAGAAAGACTATTCTCCACCTTTCAGAATGGCCGCCAGTTCGCCGGCCGTGAGGGCCCGCTCCAGGCGCCCGTTGGCCGCCTTGGGTGAACCGCCACCCTTGCCACCGGCCACGGCTTGAATCGTTCTGAGCAACGCGCCGGCGTCGAGCGTTTCGGCATGGATGGCGATGCGCGTGCCGCTGATGGCGATGCCCGCGCCCGCCGTAGCCTGCGCGATTAGCGCCGCCAGCTTGGCCACCAGCGCCTCGGGAATACCCACTATCTGAATGCCGACCTTCGACGACTCCACCTCGACCACCTCGGCCGACGCCGCCAGATCGGGCAGCCGTTGCGACCACAACTGATCGACTTCCTTGGCCAGTTCCTTCGCCTGGCCCAGGGCCTTCTCGAAAATGGCCAGCAGCTCGGGCGTCGCGCAGCTCGCCACTTTCCTCAGGTCGCGCAACACACTCGTCTCGGCCTGAGAATATTCCAGCGCCGCCGCACCGGCCAGGAAGGTGACCCGCGTTCCCTGCTTCTTGCTCTCGATGTCACAGAGCCGGATGAGGCCGATCTGGCCCGTGGCGCCCACGTGCGCGCCGCAGCAGGCCGACTTATCGCAGCCGGCGATCTTCACGACCCGAATCACGTCCGCCTCCACCGCTTTGAGATCGTCCCGGCTGCGCACGCCCGTCGCATCGAACGCCGTCTCGACCGGGAGATTGCGTGTCACGACCTCCAGCGCCGCACGTTCGAGCGCCGTGATGGTGTCCCACTCGATCTTACGATCGAAATCGACCGTGCAGCGCTGCAACCCGATGTGCACGCCGATCGTCTTGAGACCGAACTGCTCTTCCGCCAGACCGGAGATGATGTGCTGAGCCGTGTGGTGCTGGGCCGTATGTTGCCGGCGCTGCCGGTCCACGCGCGCCGTGTACCTGCCCGCAGACAAAGGCTGGTCGAGCCGATGCACGATCCGGCCGTCAACGATCTCGACGTCGAGCACGTTGGCGTCGCCGATCGTGCCCAGGTCGGCGGGCTGACCGCCCTCGTCGGGATGAAAAAGAATCGGATCGATCGTCACCGCGCAATCCTCCACCACGGCCACGGCGACCTCGGCCTCCAACGTATCCGGTTGCGTCCAGTACAATCGTTTCATGGCCCGATTGTAGCGAGCAAGCCGGCCCGTTCAACCCTATTGCCGGCCCGGTGATGCCACCGCCGGCGAAAATTTCCGCAAAATCCGATGACATGTTTTTCCTCCAGGTGCGTCTATATGTTGTGAGCGTTGTGCACGAGCACAGCCTCAGGGTCCCAGGTAAACGAAACGCGTGCGAACGGAGAGCGACGATGCTGGCAGAACTGGCCCAGCCCGAGCAGCAAGCCATGGACGGCGCCGCTCGCACGCGCTTATCGGTGGTTCCGAACCGAAGCCAGACGAAACCACCTCTCCTCACCGCAGCGCCCCAATCGCACCTGCAAGCCGTGCACGCGAGCCGTCGTGGCGTGATTCTGCGGGGCCTGCGCCACGAAACGTTCTGGGAATGGTGAGCAGACCTCACTTTTTCCCGATCGGACCCGCAAGAATCGCCCCATCCACAGCGACAAATCGTCGATCCAGCGTCTGAAACAGGCATTGTGGGCCGGAGCTACAGGTATCCGAAAAATTGTGATTCTTCGCCGAGCCGGGCGTCTATGGAAAAGGTGGGCGTGCTGAAGCACGACCCGTTTTGTGCGGAGAAGGAAGCGGCGACGAAACGCGGGATGATTCGGAAAGGAACGAACCATGAGACGATTTGGAAATCGTACCTGTCATGCGACCGTCATGGTCGCAGCCATGCTGCTGGCACCGACCGTCTGGGCCGCCAATTCGACGCCGTCGGGCCCCGACCAACTTCTGCAACGGATCCCGGCCGAAACCCTGTTTTGCCTGCGCGTCAACAATCTGGACAAGACCCTGTCCGGCGCGTCGAGTTTCATGGCCGGGATCGCACCCCACGATTTCGACGTCCGGAAGATGGTCATGGGGCCGCTACCGGGCATGCTGGGCGTCGAGCGGATGGAACAGATTCAAGAACGCGGCAGTTTCTGCATTTACGGCGCCATGCTGCCCGGCGCGCCGAGCCAGGGCCCCATGGGCAATCTGTTCGTGGGCATCCTCGCATCCGTGAAAGATTACGACGCGTTTCTCGGAGAGGATGAACCCGATCCCAACGGGGTCGTGACACTGACAGTCAACGGTCAAGCCAAAGCGATCGCGACGCGCTGCGGCCAACACGCACTGCTGGCCTGGCCCCGCGCGCGGAGCCAGATGACCCAAGTCAAACAGATGGTGAGCGGCGCGCAAGGGGGCTTGCGAAGCGTGCTCAGTGCAGGTGAGAGAAAGCTGTCGGACGAATCGCCCATCTGGCTGTATGGCAACGTGCAGAAGGCCGCCGCGATCATCAAGCCCGTGGTCGCGGGGAAACTTCAACAGATCAAAGGTCAGTTGCAGAAAGCATCGGAGAAACAGGAATCCCCGATCGGCGACCCGGAGGCGATCATTCGTTTCTATGGCGGCCTGCTCGATATCATCACCAGCGAGACGAAGTCCGTCGCGATCGGCCTGGCGCCGTCGGCCGAGGCCTGCACGGCGACCCTGGCGGTCAAGGCTGTCCCGGGGACCGACATGGAAATGATGATGACGCCCGCCCCGCAGCCGAGCGACTACCAGCGCGCGCTGCCCTATCTCAACGACGGAGCGATTCTCAACGTCGCGGCGGCCGTCGACCCCGTGACCTGGGAGAAGAGCTACCAGCGCTGGATCGAACTGATCCCGCAACTGATGGCAGGCGATGTCCCCGAGGCCGACCTGGACCAGATGCGGCAATTGACCACCGAATCGTTCCGGGCCATGGGGGAGGCTGTGAGCTTCTCCTTCCAACCGGGGACGGACGAGGCCGGACCGTTCTCCATGCAGTACGTCATCGACATCACCGACGGCGCCGCGATCGAGAAAGCCATTGCCGAGGAACTGAAGCTGACCAACGCCGACGTGTTCGCCAAGATCTTTCAGAACTTCGGCTTCCGCATGCGGGCCGAGGTCGCGCCGGAGACCACCACGTACAAGGGCGTGAGGATCAATGCCGCCCAGGTGACCTTCGAGTTCGAAGAAAGCGACGCGCCGCAAAGCCAGATGATCGCGCGCATCTGGGGCGGCGCGGGTCTGCAATACCGTTGGGCCGTGGTCGAGGACAAATGTGTCTACACCATCGGCCCGAACGCCGAGGCGGACGCGCAGAAGCTGATCGACCGCCTCCAGGCAGGTATCCCGACCGGCATCTGTGCCGAGATGCAGGCTGCCCTGCAAGCCATTCCGCAGGGCGGGCAAATCGAAGCCCTTGGAACGTTGAACTACGTCCGCGTCCTCAACGCCTTTGTCAGCGCCATGCCCCTGCCCGACGGCAAGCAACTGCCCGAACTCAACGTCCCAACCGAGAGCAACATTGCCTTTGCCGCCGGTACGATGGGCGACGTCCCCGTCGCCTGGATCGTTCTGCCCAAGGCACACGTGCTCGAAATCAAGTCTGCTTTCGAGACCCTCGAGCAGGGAACGAAGTAAGATCGGCAGCTCGATGCGATCGAGCGACGCCCCCAACACGGCATAGACGCGCAGGGAAGTCCGAACCCATACTCGGACTTCCCTGCGCTCGTCCGGCGCGGTATCATTCGGCGACGTCCACCTTAGGCATGGTTATCTGGGTCGGGGATCGCATGAGAGTATCGGGAATCAGGAAGGCCAGGCAGGCGCGAATCCATGCGTGTAAGGATTTTGTGCGTCTGGCCCGCGCGCACGACCTGCTCTCGCGGGCCGGTGCGCTGATGATGAAGACCAGCCCCAAGGCCACGATCTGGACGGCGGGCATCGCGCTGTCAGGCCGTCTGGCCAGCGTCCTCGGCCTGCCCGGCTTTACCCGCTGGCAAGCCCTGACCGCCCCGGTCGTCGTCGGGGGCGGGCTGCTGGGCCTCGGCGCCGCTTTGCGTTACATCCCCCGCATCCTCTCGGGTCGGCTCACCGCCGTGGCCGAGGCGAACGACCTGAACCTCATGGAAGACTATCGCAAGAACCAAGCCCTCGATCATCTGAACCTCCTCTGGGAGAAGGTCTTCCGCTACGAGTCGCTGATCCGCTACAACGCGGACGAACGGCAGGCCGAACGCGACCAGATCGACGCCGTCCGGGCGCGGGTGGCGGGCGCGCTGCGCGACCTGGAGACCGACGCGCGACAGCAACTTGGTATCGCGTCGGACAAGGACCTCGACGATGTAGTTGCGGCCGTGCTGAGCGAAAGGCCCCTGAGCGACAACTTCGAGAAATCGCGGGCGGGCTTTCTCGTCTCGGCCCTCTACGCCTTGCGACACTCTCTGCCCCAGTCCAGTGAGGCCTATGACATCGGCTTTCGCCTGAACCTGTACGAAGACTTTTGCGACGGCGCCTATTTCGACCCAAGTGACACCAAGCTAGCCGAGCAATACGCCGGCAACATCGCGCTGATGCAGATCAAGCGTCAGATCCGCTTCAGCCGGCTCGACGGGTTGCACCAGATTCCCAGGCAGATCTCGGCCAAGCTGTGGTTTCTGCTCATCACGCGGAAGATCGCGCTCGGCGCGGGCAAAGCCGTGCAGATTCTCAATGACGCTTACAACACCGACCAGTTCAACTCCCAGGTCCTGCTCTGGCCCGGCGAGGAGGACGCCCCCTGGCTCCAGCGCTTCGACGGGGCCCGCGATGAAGTGCTCAAGTGGCGCCATTGTATCGTCACCGCCGCCCTGGGCAGTGACTACGAACGCGCCTGTGCGGTGCTGGACCGTGCGTTTTTGCCCAGCTTCGAGTTCGCGGCCGAGTTGCGGGCCCGCTTCGATCCCGAGTACGCCGAGGGCAGCCTCGACACCCCCTGCGAAGACACCGGCGCTGAGGTCACCAACAGCCTCGTCGGCGACCTGGAGTCACTCGACTATCGTGACAGCGCCCTGGTCCAGGCCAAGGCCTATGCCGAGAAGACCCGGCGCGACCAGGCCGCCTTCGTCGATTACCTCACCGAACATCATAAGGACCTGCTGGAGGACGGCCCGGCGCTGCGTGCCGTGCGCATCGCTTTCCACATCGACCAGTCCGACCTGAAAAAGCGGTTCCAATCCCCCGCGTCCGAAGCCGGCCGCGCCCAAATCGATGAGCTGATCCGACAAGCCGAGGCCGAACAAGAAACCTACACCGACCACCTCATCGCCCTGCGCCTGCACCACCAACTGACCCTCATCCAACGCCAAACCTACAAAACCCTCGCTCAGAAACTCGCCTACGCTTGAAAGAACCCGTGCGTCGCGCCGTCCGGAGCGACGCGTTTCCACGCGCAGGCCCGGCGCGAAAAATACGTATTTACCACAATTGCGGGGGTGGGGCTGGGGGGAGACAATGTTGGTAGCTGCGAGTGCAAAATGGACGCTCTTGAGCCGTGTTTAACGGACTACAAATGGGCACATCGCAGCGGGGAGACTGGGTGACGAAAAGGTCCTGCGCAAACTGCCTGTGTCTCCCCTTTATGTCAGACGGTAGCGGGGCGCTTTCCGGCGGGCCGAGGCGGAGCTTGCGGAGGAGCCGAGGCGCCTCTTTTTTCCGAACGTGGTTTCACGTGTGACGGGGTGTGATCGTCCGCAGTGCCCGGTAAGGATTCGTCCCTGTGCCTTGCCTTCGCACCTTTCTTTCCCACCAAGGCACAGGGTACACCGCCACATGGGATACCAGCAGCTTGTAAACTGCCCCTTCCAATGCTTTTGCCTGCGTAAGTTGCTTTCTGAGAACAGGTTGGAGCCGGAACGAGCGAGAACAATCCCCTGATAATCCTGAATTTTTTGTCTTGACGGCCCGGCACGACGTATGTATTATAATTAAACAACCTAAGACTGTGACAATGCGAGACCCGGCAATCAATCATCCACAATCACTAATCAATCCATAAGGCTTTCTAATCGTGGCCGAGAATGGGAGAATCCCCGCGACATGGGCGGCCGAGACGACCGCGATCTCAAATCTCAGAGGTCAAATTTCGAATCCTGCCAGTGGCGGGTTCGAGTGTCATCATCCGTACCAAACAAACCCAATTTGCCGCGTTTCTGGCCTGAAAATGCGGGTCGAGCCGGAAAACAAAGCCAATCAAAGCCAATTCTCAGCGGCCCGTCAGGTTGCGAAAATCGGCGCCGGTCGGGTTCTGGAAGACGCGCAGCTCGAACTCCGGGATCACCGCCAGGATATGGTCGAAGATATCGGCCTGGATTGCCTCGTAGTTCGCCCAGACCTGGTCGCTGCTAAAGACGTAGATCTCGATGGGCAGACCGGTCTCCGTGGGCTGGAGATGGCGAACCAGAAAGGTCATGCCCTGATGGAGTTGGGGGTGGTGCCGCAGATAGGCCGCGACATAGGCGCGAAACGTGCCCAGATTGGTCAGGTGCCGGCCGTTGATCAGGTCGGATTCGTCGATGCCCGCCGAGCGGTTGTGCTCGGCCAATTCATCGACCTTCTGCTCGACGTATTCGCGGATGTACTTGATCTTCTTGAACTTCTCCAGTACCTCGGCCGTGCAGAAGCGGACACTGGTCATGTCGATATTGATCGAGCGTTTGATGCGCCGGCCGCCCGACTCGGACATGCCCCGCCAGTTCTTGAAATAGTCGCTGATCAGCGCATAGGTCGGGATCGTCGTGATCGTCTTGTCCCAGTTCTGCACCTTGACCGTCGTCAGCGTCAGATCGATCACGTCCCCGTCGGCCCCGTACTTGGGCATCTCGATCCAGTCGCCGATGTGAAGCATCTGGTTGGTCGAAAGCTGGATGCCCGCGACCAGCCCCAGAATGGAATCTTTGAAGATCAGCATCAGGACCGCCGTCATGGCCCCGAGCCCGCCGAGCAGCAGGTTGGGCGATTTGCCCATAATGGTGGAGACGACGATGATGCCCACAATGGCGTAGAGGATGATCTTGCCCGCCTGCACGAAACCCCGGATGGGACGCTGCCGAGCCACCTCAAAGGTACGGTAGATATCGATCAGGGCATTGAGCAGGGCATCGAGCACCAGCAGGCTGACAATCGTCATGTACACCACCGCCGCGCGCCGCACGATGGAGATCGCGTCCGAATGCCCCTGGGCCACGAGGGGCGCCAGGGCATAGACCACCAGCGCCGGGGCCAGATGCGAGAGGCGGTTGAAGACGCCGCGCTGGGCGAGCATGTCGTCCCAGACCGTCTTGGTCCGTGCAACAACCGTGCGGATCCAGCGCAGCAGCAGCCGCTTGGCAACCAGATTCGCCACGTAGGCGGCGACGATGGTGAAGGCCACCATCAGAATGCGCGCCACGACGAGTGCCGCCGCTTCTCCCAATCCCAAGCGCCCCAGCCAGTTCACCAATTGCATCATGATCGCCATACTCCCATCGACAACACCTCATCGAGAATCGTCTCTGTCCCGCGCACCGAACCGGCGGAACGAGGTCACCTTAGCAAACCAGCGCCAATGACGCAAGCAACGCCAGAAGCGAGGGTACGGGATGGTCGGTTGCCTTATGGTCTCGTGCCCGTTAAGATACACCGCGCAATGGCGGTAGGGACGAATCACCATTCGCCCTTATGCAGTGCCGGCGTGTACGGGCGAATGATGATTCGCCCCTACGTTATTGACTCTGATTCTCACGAATGGACATTAGGCGGAGACAGAAGCCGATGGCTAAGACCAAACTGAAATCGATCGCCGTGATGACGGGCGGCGGGGACTGCCCGGGACTGAACGCCGTGATCCGCGCCGTGACCAAGACAGCGATCACCCGACACGGGCTGGACGTCTGGGGTATCCAGGACGGCTACCTCGGCCTGATCGAGAATCGGATCAAGCCCCTCACCTACGAGGACACCAGCAACATCCTCACCGTGGGCGGCACCATCCTGGGTTCGAGCAACACGTCCAATCCGTTTGCGTTCCCCGTTACGGCCGGCGGCAAGGAGCAAATGAAGGATCTCTCCGACGACTGCCTGGCCCATCTGAAGGAGCGGGACATCGATGCGCTGGTGTGCATCGGTGGCGACGGGACCATGGCCTCGGCCGCGGCGTTCGCCAAGAAGGGCCTGCCCGTGATGGGCGTGCCCAAGACCATTGACAACGATCTGGTCGGCACGGATGTCACCTTCGGTTTCGACACGGCGGTGACCACCGCGACCGAAGCGATCGACAAGATCCACACCACCGCCAGTTCGCACCACCGCGTGATGATCATCGAAGTGATGGGGCGCTACGCCGGCTGGATCGCGCTGTATGCCGGCGCGGCCGGCGGCGCCGATGTGATCCTGCTGCCCGAGATCCCCTACCGGCTGGACAAGGTGTGCCAGTACGTCGAGGCGCGCTCCCAGCGGGGCAAACGCTTCAGTATCATCGTGGTTTCCGAAGGGGCTCGTCCCAAAGATGGGCAGATGGTGGTGATGAAGCGCGTCGCGAACAGTCCCGATCCGATCCGGCTGGGTGGTATCGCCAACAAGCTGGCCGAGGACATCCACGGGCAGACGGATCTCGATTGCCGGGCGGTAGTGCTTGGGCACGTCCAGCGGGGTGGCACGCCCACGCCGCACGACCGAACGCTCGCCACCATGCTGGGCCACTCGGCCCTCGAACTGCTGGCCGACGGCGTCAAGAATCGTCTGGTCGTCTGGAAGGATGGGGGGCTGTCGAGCGTGCCGCTAGCCCGCGTGGCCGGCAAGGTTAAGAAGGTCCCACGCAGCCACCCGTTGATCAAGGCGGTCAAGGCCGTCGGCGCCACCTTCGGAACCTGACCGGCAAATATGTAGGGGCGACGCATGCGTCGCCCGTACCGTGATTGTTGATTCGCGGCGCGTGGAACGAGACGACTATGCCCAAACGCCAGCCTAAGAAGACCTTTTTCTGGATCGCCACGCTGTCGGTAGCGGGAAGCTCGGTCCTGCTGGCGTGGCTGGGGCTGCCGCTACTCTACGCGTATCTGATCGGGGTCAACGCCGTGACGGTGCTGCTCTATGGCTATGACAAACGGCAGGCCATCGTCGCGGGCGGACGCGTGCCCGAGGTAATTCTGCACGCCGCGGCGCTGCTCGGTGGCAGTCCGGGGGCGCTGCTCGCCCAGATGCTGTTTCGCCACAAGACGCGGAAGTTCAAGTTCCGCCTCGTCTTCGTGGGTATCCTCGTGCTTCAATGCGCCGCGATCTCTGGCTATTGGTATTTCGTTCTACGGACGACCTAGGTGAACGCGTTCCCTGCCGACATTCAGTTCCGCAAACCCTGGCGCCGCTACCAGCAGCGGGTGCTGGGCGAATTGAAGGGCCACCTCGACGATAACCACCTGCACATCGTCGCGGCCCCGGGCTCGGGCAAGACCGTTCTCGGGCTGGAGGTCGTCTGCCGGTTGAACCAGCCCACGCTGATCTTCGCACCGAACATCGCGATCCGCGACCAATGGGTCGAGCGGCTGCTCGGCCTGTTCAGCGAGCGCGGGCCGGAGATGCCCGACTGGATCTCCCGGGACATTCGCCAGCCACGGTTCCTGACCGTCTCGACCTACCAGGGATTGCACAGCGTCTATATGGGTCATGCCGATGAGGTGACGGAAGACGAAGAAGAAGAGCGCCCCGGCAGACACAGAACCGAAAAGGCACCGTCGCGCTTTCCGGGGCAAGAGGCTCTGCTCAAACAACTCAAGCGACTGGGCGTCCGCACGCTCGTGCTCGATGAAGCGCACCATCTGCGAAACGAATGGTGGCGCTGCCTGGTCGATGTGAAGAAGCATCTGGACGATCCCGCGGTGGTCGCGCTGACCGCCACGGCCCCGTTCGACGTCTCGCCCTTCGAATGGGACCGCTACGTCGACCTGTGCGGGCCGATCGATGCAGAGATTGCGGTGCCCGAGCTGGTGCTGGAGAAGAATCTCTGTCCGCATCAGGACTACGTCTACGTCTCGGCGCCGCTACGGGCCGAGCGCGAAGAGCTTCGCGCCTTTCGCAAAGAGGTCGACGAGGCCATCAAGGCACTCTGCACCAATGAAGCCTTTGTGACGGCGTTGGAAAATCTCCCGTGCGTGCGCCAACCGAAAGAGCACGTCGACGCCATTCTGTCGGACCCCGGTTTCTATTCGAGTATCGCGTTCTTCCTGAACCACGTGCGCGGCGCCGCCCCGCGCAAGCTGCTGAAGATCATCGGGTATTCGCCGCGCCAGTGTCCACCGCTCAGGAAGGAATGGCTGGAGGCCTTGTTGACCGGCTGTCTGTACGCGCACGCCAGGTCCTTCGCCGGACAGAAGGACGTCTTGCAGCAGATCGGCCGGAGTTTTAAACGGATCGGCGCCATTGAGCGCCGGACGGTGAATCTGCGCAACACCACGCGGACAGGTCGCCTGCTGACGCGCAGCGTCTCGAAGCTCAAGAGCATCGAGCAAATCGTCGATTTGGAAAGCGAATCGCTCGGGCCCGAACTGCGCATGGTGGTCCTGACCGATTTCATTCGTCGGTCCGATTTCCCCAAAGACCCAACCGACCTCAAGCCCGTCAAGCGGCTGGGGGTCGTGCCCATCTTCGAACAGCTTCGCCGCCGGGAAGGCAACGAGGTCCGACTCGGGATCCTCACCGGGACACTGACCGTCGTCCCTTCCGATGCCCAGGAACAACTCGAAAGCATCGCGGCTCAGATCGGCATTGAGCCCGGCGCGATCGGCTGCAAGCCGCTCGCCCACGACGAGCAGTTCTGCGAAGTCACGCTCCGGGGCGCCGACAAGCAGAAGATCGTGGCATTGATTACCGAACTGTTCAACCGTGGCGCCGTCACCACCCTGATCGGCACGACGGCGCTATTAGGCGAGGGCTGGGACGCCCCCTCAGTCAATACCCTGATCCTCGCCAGTTTCGTCGGCTCGTACATGCTCAGCAATCAGATGCGGGGCCGGGCCATCCGCACCCAGGAAGGCAACCCGGGAAAGACTGCCAACATCTGGCACCTGGTCTGCCAAGAGGAAGGTGTCCCCGAACCGGGCGAAGATCTGGAAACACTCGATCGGCGCTTCAAGGCCTTCGCGGGCGTGTCGTTCAAGAACAGCGCAATCGAAAGCGGCTTGGGCCGACTCGGCCTCGGCAGCCCCCCCTTTGGCGCCCAACGCATCGAACGGATCAACGCCGTGATGGCCCAAAACGCCCAGGATCGCGCGGGGCTGCGCACGCGCTGGGAACTGGCGTTGAACGCTGCCCGGTCCGGCTTGATGCTGGAGGAGATCACCACGTCGCAGTTCGCCCTGCCGCGCGATTACGTGTTTACGCGCACGATCCTGGCCGTGCTGTGGCAGGCGTGGTTCTGGGGCATCTCGGTCTTCTCGATCGTGATGCGCTCGGCCGAGCGTTCGTCGGGCCAGGCGAACTTGCGCGGGCTGATGCTGTTGCTGGCGATCGCTTCGGCGCTGGCGGCTATCGCGGCGCTGCCCAAATGCGCTAAGGCCCTGTGGCTATTCCTGCGGCATGGCCCGGTCGCGTCGAGCATGAAACAGATCGGAAAGGCGTTGCTCAAGGCACTCGTCGCCGCCGATGTTATCGAAACCCGATCGTCGCAGTTGCGCGTGATCGCTCAGCGGCGCGAGTACGGGTTCGTGACCTGCTCGCTCCAGGGCGGGACCACGCGCGAGCGTTCGGTCTTTCTGGAGGCGCTGCAGGAATTGATGAGCCCGGTCGACAACCCGCGCTACCTGCTGGTGCGGAAAAATCCACTGGGCCCGCTGATGCGGCGGGACTACCACGCGGTGCCCAAGGTGCTGGGCCGCAAGAAAGAACTGGCCGAGCACTTCCGCAAGATGTGGGCCCGGTACGTCGGTCCCTGTGACCTGGCCTACACCCGCAACACCGAGGGCCGTCAACTGCTCCTCAAAGCCCGCGCCCAAGCCATGTCCGCCGCCTTCCAACCCCGCACCGAACGCACCCGCGCCTGGAGATAGGACTCCACGGCCGTGAAGATGAATCACTCAGGTGGGGAACGCAGCCTGCGCTGCAGAATCGACGTCCCGGCCAGCGCCCTCTTTCGCTAACGAATAGAGCACAGTCATCGCAACGGCATAGAAGAGCATCCAGTGACCTGAGTATCCCCTGACAGAGTACGCCTGATGCCTCTCATATTCTTCGTCGGTGAGCCGACGAATCACTTTGCCATGGCTAACGAGCGCCTTAAGGCCGAGGCTTGTGGATGGAACGCCCCGTTGATTCAAGACAAAGCTCGTGTGGAAAAAATTGAAGAAGCTATAGGGCAGCAGAACCATAGGAAGGACCTTCATCCAGAGCGGCGCGTGGCGCGTAATGATACCCCAGAAGCTCCAGGGGTCGTCTTTGGCACATGCCTTTCGTGCCATGAAGGCGGCCGGAATACCTACGATGAATGTCAGAAGGTGGAGCACCATGACGCCGGGCATCGCCCGCTTGGGGTTCACGCCGAGGAAGGTGGCAACGTGGGCCGCGGCACTAGCCAGCAATCCCAGGCCTGCGATATATACGAGAGACCTTCTGATCTTCATCATCGTTCATCCACCAAGAGGATCTCGGGGGCTTTGGTGCGGAGGTATTGGAGCCATCGTCCGATGACGGCGGCGGGCAGGTCGTTCTGCCGGGTGTATTGTTCGATGGTCTTGCCCCAATAGAAGCTGAGGTAGCCGTCGACGATGTCGCGCGAACCGTCGATGAACGTGTTTATCTCCTCCTGGCTGCAACTCAAGGGGAACATCTCCTCGATGACCAGGGGCTTGCCGATGTTGTAGGCGGCCAGTGCGGCCAGGGCCTTGTCGACCTCGCCTTTCTTCGGATAGAAATGGACGCTGGCGAAGTCGAGTTGAGCGCTAACCTCGGGTGAGTAGAAGAGCGGCTTGGCCCGCGGGAATACGTGGACCCAAGGGATCACACCGACTGTCACCATGTGACGTGTGTCGTGTTTGCGGATCGCGGTCACAAGCTTGGCGACCCAGGCCCGGGCCACCTGCTTGCGCGTGCGACCCGCCAGGTCCAGCGCGATGCGCTGGACGAAATACTTGCCATCGAACGCTCCGGCCAGCCAATCGGTCTCGGCCTTGTCGGCGCCGGGCAGGATCGGTTCGTTCATCAGATCGTAACAGAAGATGACGGGACTGTCGGCGCACGTTTGAGCGACCGCCTCCCAGAAGCGGGCCTGCACATTCCAACGCTCGGCCTCGTTCAGCGCGTCGTACCAGGCGGGCACATCCTGCTTGTGGTAGCAGCCCAGACCGGTGACATCGAGATAGAGCCCTTGTCGCTCAGCCAGCTCAAGAAGCCGTGCCAGTTGTTGGAGCGATGCGTCGTTTGGCTCTGTCGGCCCGGCCATGAATTTCGCCATCTGGAGATGAATCCGCACCACGTTGGCGCCGAGGTCCTTGATCTCGGCGAAGTCCTCCACAACGGTCGGCCATTCCTCGTTCCAGTAGTCTTCGAGGAGCCGCCCGGCATCATCGTGGTCATAGTTGACGCCCCAGGCGACGAACCGCTCCCCCGAATCGGCCCGGACAAAGTGGGAGCCGGTCGCGTCGGGACGAACCCCGGCCAGCACCGAGGCGGTCGCCGGAACCGCCGCACCCAAAGCCACTGCGAGCAGGACGATGATCTTCATGCCAACCTCCATCTCAGTATCAGGCCAGGTCGATGACATGATACCGCCGAGGGCATAACCAGGGAAGGATGGAACGGAGAGGTGTGGTACGAGAGTCCGTTAGCGCATGAAAGTGGCGCCGCGGGGGAGTCATTCGTGACGCCCCTGCGCCGCCACCGATGGAGTGCAAATCGCCAATCAGTTCTTGGCGAGCAGGCCCAGCTTGTCGATCTCGGCCATCAGCTTGTCTTTGGCGATGGGCTTGACCACATAGGCCTCGCAGCCCTCCCGGAACGAGCCGAAGATGGTGGTCGAATCGTCCAGGGCGGTGGTCATGATGACCTTCACACCGTCGAGACCACCGATCCCGCGCTCGGCCTCGATGCGGCGGATCGCCGTCAGGGCTTCGTGCCCGTCCATATCCGGCATCATCACATCCAGACAGATCAAATCGTACGGCCGGCCGAAATCCAGAGCCTCTTCGAAGGCCTCCACCGCTTGGTTGCCATCGCCGGCGACCGAGCAATCGGCGCAGTCATTCAGATAGCTTTCCAGCAGCTTACGGGAGGTGAGATCATCTTCCACAATCAGACACTTCACAGTCGTTCTCCTCATCTAGTAGCTATGTCGTCAAATCGCAATTCGGTTGTTCCGCGGGTTCGGCCACGTCCTGCTGTTGCTTGGCGATCTCCACCCAATCGGGCCGGGAGACGAAAGCCTCAAAGCGCTCGAACTGCGTCCGAATCGCTTCCAGGAGTGCCTCGGCCTGGGACAAATCATCAGCGGCCGCCATGCGTTCGAGGCGTCGCGCCGCGTCCGACAATGGCTCGGCCCCGAGATTGGCCGTCGATCCCTTGATCGCGTGGGCATACAGCTTGATATTAGCCGCGTCCTTCGCCTCGACCACTTCACGCAGCGATTCGAGACGCGATCGGTTGTCCTGCACACAAACAGGCATCAATTCTCGAACGAGCTCTTCGTCACCAATCCGCATGATGAGTTGATGCCAGGCAATGATCGGCTGTTGCGCTGCCTCGGACGCGGCAGTTGCCTGCGGCCCCTTTGAAACAGGCGACGGTGCCGCCAGCGGCAGACCATCCGTCGACCGAGGGAGGTAGCGCATCAGGATTTCCACCAGCTTCTCCCGATCGATGGGTTTGGCCAGGTAGTCGTCGCAACCGGCAGCGAGACAGTCCTGGCGGTCCTCCTGCATGGCGTGGGCCGTCAAGGCAACAATCGGCACCGCCAGCCCCAGGCCGCGCAGCTCACGGGTGGCTTCATGGCCATTCTTGCGGGGCATCTGGACGTCCATGAGAATCAAATCGTAGTCACTTTGGGTCGCCTCTTGGACCGCCTCCTGACCGTTCTCGACCACAGTGACGTCCAGCCCCAGTTTCTCGAGCAAGAGCTTGATCAGGATCTGGTTGGTTTGCACATCTTCGGCCACCAACACGCAACCATGGATCTTCACATTGTCGGCCCGCGCGACCTGGGCGGTAACGGGCTCGGTCCTGGAGGGCTCCGAAGCCGACGGCGCCTTCAGCGGGCAGAAGCCGGCAGGCATCGTCAACGAAAACACCGAGCCTTCTCCGAGACGAGTCTTCACAAAAACAGTTCCCCCCAGCAGCCCGATCAGTTTTCTGGTGATCGTCAGTCCCAATCCGGTTCCGCCATACTTGCGCGTCGTGGTCCCATCGGCCTGTGTGAAGGCCTCGAAGATAGCCTCCTGCTTCTCGGGGGCGATACCGATGCCCGTATCTTCGACGTCGAAGCGCAGGCAAGGATCGCTACGCGCGCCATCCAGAAAGACCCGGACGTGCACGTGGCCGGCCTGGGTGAATTTGATCGCATTGCTGATGAGATTCACCAGACACTGGCGTAACCGTGAGGCGTCCGTGTGGACGAGGTCGGGCACGTCCGGACTCTTGATCACCTTGAATTCGAGCCCCCTCTTTTCCGCCGACGGGCGCATCATCGCCTCGACGGAATCCAGCACGGTGGCCAGCTCGCAACTGCGCCACTCCATCTGGAACCGCCCGGCTTCGATCTTCGACAGATCGAGAATGTCATTGATCAGGTGCAACAGATGGCGGCCGCTGTCGCGAATGAGTTCGACGTATCCCTGCTGCTCGCGCGCCAGATCCTGCTCGGCCAGCACGTCACTGAAGCCGATGATGGCGTTCATGGGAGTGCGAATCTCGTGCGTCATGTTGGCAAGGAACTGGCTCTTGGCGGCGTTGGCCGCTTCGGCCCGAGCGGCCATTTCGTTGGCCGTCTTGTTGGCCTCCATCAGTTCCTGACTCATCTGCTCGGCCTTCTCCTTGGCCCGCGTCAAGTGCTCTTCGGCCTCCTTGCGTTCGGTGACATCCAGATGGGTGCCGCAGGCCCGCAAGGGGCGTCCCTCGGCATCGCGCTCGATGACCTTGCCCTTATCAAGAACCCACACCCATCTCCCGGACTTGTGTCGCAGTCGATGCTCTATCTCGTAGGCGGGCGTCTGATCCACCATGTGTGCATTCAGCAGTGCCATCACCTTGGGTAGGTCGTCAGGATGGACCAGTTCTTTCCACATCTCAATGTGCGGTTTCAGTTCATTGGGGGCATAGCCGAGCATCTCGGCCCAGCGTGCGTTGATGTCAATGTGCCCGGTGGCGATATTCCAGTCCCAGGTCCCCAGGTCGGCGCCGGCAATGGCCAGGTTCAGCCGCTCTTCTCGCTCGCGCAGTGCGCGCTGGGTGCGTTTGCGCTGGGTGATGTCACGCACGACGCCGATCGAACCATCCACTGCGCCGCGCGCATTGGTCAGCACCGTCAGGGAGATGTCCACGTCGATGGTCTCGCCCGTCTTTCGGATCATCTTTGTTTCGAGATGGTGCTGCATGCCTTTCTTCCTGACGTGCTCGCTGCGAATCTTCTGCCATTGGTCCGGTGGATAGAGCGAACAGACCTCCCGATGGTACAAGTCCGATTCGTCCATCCCGAGCAGCTCTTCCGTCAGTTGGTTCCAGGAGATCAGTCGTTCGGTCTCGTCCGCCATCATGATCCCTACCGCCGAATTCTCGAAGATCGTGCGGTAGCGTTCTTCAGCCGTGCGTAGTTGCCGCTCGTGCTCCTTACGCTCGATGGCATAGCAAATGACGCGTGCCAGAACGCTGCTGTTGATGGCATCCTTCGTCAGGTAGTCCTGGACCCCCTGCTGTACGGCACTGACGGCCGTCTGCTCGTCTTCGAAGCCGCTGAGCACGACGATGGGAATGTCGTTCATCCACTCGGTCAGCCGCGAGACCGACTCGAGACCGTAACTGTCGGGGAGACCGAGATCCAGAAGCACGATGTCCGGCGGCTGGTCTTCCAGGCACCTCAGCGCTTCGGCCAGTGAGCCCGCAAACCGGATCGTGGCAATGCTCAGCGCGGACTCGTTGAGCGCCCGCCCCAGCACCTTTCTATCCACCAGGTCGTCTTCGACAATCAGTATGTTGATCGATCCATTGCCGGCCGAAGTCATACACTATTCCCGTGTCATCAAACTGGCGAACCGGCCCTACTGTGGCCGCTTCCAGTGGGTACCCGATTCGAGTCTGAACCGAAGCAGAAACCCTGAGGCAGGCGAGCTGGGATCGCCCTCGGCTCCAGCGGACTGGTTATCAGAGGCCAAATCGGAGAGGTACTCCTGACCACCCACCGGTAGTATCGGGGAATCGTCGCCCCGGCTGTGTCAGAATACTGTTACGCCCGAGAAAAACTGGAATCAGATCCCCAGCCGTCCTGCCGCAAGTGAGATTTTGGCGCGAGATTCCGATAATTGTCGCGGATCACGGAAGCAGTGCGAGGGAGCCGACGCCGAGGCACCGAGTTGCTATCTCGGCGGTGCTAGAAGAGGGCGCGTACCAGTTCGGCCGGTTCGATGCGGAAGAAGGACCCCTTACCTTCGAAGAAGGTGTGCGTTCCGATGAAGTGAATGCTCAGATCGGACCACTGCACGGTCTGGCCGGAATCGGTGCGCCGCAAGGTGGTCACGCGTTTGCGAAAACGGTGGGCATCCGACCAGGGACAGGGGATCCACCCACGGGCTTCCTCCACTTTCGCCTCGCGCACGTCGTCGATCTTCACCCAGGTCCCCAGCCCTTCGATCGCCGCGTCGGTAATCTCCTGCATGCGCTGGGCGACTTGCTCAGCGGTGACGTGGAGACGAGATAAGGCCTTGCCGTCCGCTTCGATGACTTCCATGATCGGCCGCCGGTCGTCGCCCATGAAGCCACCGACGACCAGAACGGAAGATCTGAGCATCTCCTCCAGCTTTCGCATTCTCGGTGACTTCTTCATCATGAACCCCGTGACGAGAGGGCGAATCATGATTCGCCCCTACTGCCTTTTCTCAGGCGAACTTGTCGTAGTAGATCTTCTCTTCGGCCATTCCCAGATCGGTGAGGACCTTGATCGACGCATCGATCATGCCCGGGCTGCCGCAGAGATACGCCTCGGACTCGGCGGCGTTCTTGACGCCCTTCTGGACCGCCTCGGTGACCAGCCCCGTCTCACCCCGCCACCCATCGTTCTCCGGCCGCGCCACCACCGGAACATAACGGTAGCTCGGCAACTCCGCCTCGAACTGCTGCATCAGATCGGTCATGAACAATTCGTCCGGGCTGTTGGCGCCGAAGTAGTACACGCCGGTCCTTTGGTTGCCGGTGTTCTTCATGTGGTGCAGGATGCATTTGATCGGGGCCATACCCGAACCACCCGCGATAAACACGGCGGGCGCGTCCGTCTCTGAAAGACGGAAATCGCCGTACGGCCCGTTGAGGCGAACCTCATCCCCCTCCTTGAGGTGCTCGAAGCAATAGGTCGTGCAGATCCCGCCGGGCACCAGGCGAATAATCAACTCGATGACGTTCTTCTCGGCCGGATCGGAGGCGATGGAATAGGCGCGGTAGACTTCCTCGCGGTTCTTCCCGTAGGCCGGCGTGAGCAACTGCACGTATTGACCGGGCACGTAGTCCATCGTCTGCGGCTCGATCAACTCGAATCGGAACAGCTTGATGTCATGAGTCAGATCCGTGATCTTCGCGCAGCGGCACTGGTACTCGCGCACGGCCAGCAATTCGGCAGGCAATTCGACCTTCAGATCGCTCCTGACCTTGACCTGGCACGACATTCTGATATGAGACTCCCTTTCCTGCTGGTCCAGGAAAGGCTCTTCCGTCGGCAGCAACGGCCCGGCGCCGTCCAGCACCTTGACCTTACACAGGCCGCACGTCCCCCGCCCTCCGCAGGCACTCGGAATGAAGATCTTCTCATCGACCAGCGATGACAGCAAGCTCTTGCCCCCCTGGACGGTGACCTCACGCTCGTCGTTGATCGTGATCTGGCAGGGACCGTAGTTGGCCAGGTAGTACTCCGAGACCGCCAGGACCGCCGCCAGGGCGCCTGCGATGGCACTGACCACAAGAACTGCGATGAGCATTGAGACGATCATGAACCTGCCTATTGCCCCTGCAAAACGCCCGTGAAGCCAATGAAGGCCAGCGCCATCAGGCCGGCAATGATCAATGTGATCCCCGGCCCCTGGAGACCGCGCGGGATGCGGTCGTTCGCCAGCCGCTGACGGATGCCGGCCATCGCCATGATCGCCAGGAACCAGCCGATGCCACTACCCAGCCCGTAGCCGATCGTGACGATGAACGAGTAATTGCGAATCACCATGAACAGCGAAGCGCCGAGAATGGCGCAATTGACCGTGATCAGAGGCAAGAACACACCGAGCTGGTGATACAGGAACGGACTGAACCGCTCGATGGCCATTTCCACGAACTGCACGAACGCGGCGATGATGATAATGAACAGAATGAAGCGGAAGAACTCCAGCTTCAGTGGTACCAGCACGTAGTGATAGGCCACCCAGTTCAGCAGCGTCGTGGTCGTCATGACGAAGATCACCGCCAGGCCCAGACCGAAGGCCGTCTTGACCTCGCGGGAGACGCCGATGAACGGGCACAGACCCAAAAAGTAGGCCAGGAGAATGTTCTGCGTGAAAATGGCCGCGACGCAGACCGCCAGAGCATGTCCCACTTCGGCTCCCAGGTTCATTTGGCGTCCTCCTCCTTCGCTATCTGAATCGACCGGAAGATCCACACGACGATGGCCAGCATGAAGAACGCCCCGGGAGGCATGACCATGATGATCCACTTGTCCCAGGCCGGCGTGCCAAAGTAAGGCAGAGCATATCCCATGAAGGTCCCCATGCCCAGGACCTCGCGGAACGTTGCGACGATCAGCAGGATGAACGTGTAGCCCAGGGCATTGAAAAAGCCGTCGATGAAGGCGGTCTTGGGCGGGTTACTGGTGCCACAGGCCTCGCAGCGCCCCATGACAATGCAGTTGGTGATGATCAGTCCCACGTAGGGTCCGAGGTTAGTGCTCATCTCGGGCCAGTAGGCCTTGAGCAGGACGTCGACGATGATCACGTAGAAGGCGATGATCAAGGTCTCGACCATCATGCGAATATTGCGTGGTGTAAACGTCCGCAGAAACGACACCGTGGCCGAGCTGAGAGACACCGTGAAGACCAGCGCCACACACATCACGGCGGTGTTCAAGACCAGATTCGTCACGGCCAGTGTGCTGCAAATCCCCAGAACCTGCTTGAAGATCGGGTTATTGCGCCACAGGCCTTCGACGATCAGTTTCTTGGTGTCAGACGGTCCGCCGGCCGGGCTCATGGCACATCCCCTTTCCGGCCCACGTCGGACTGCCATTGCTTGACGGCCTCGTTGATGATCCCTTCGACTCTCACACTCGTCTGCGTCGCCCCGGTCACCGCGTGCACCTCGTTGGCGCCCAGGTCCTCGCCGGGCCGTCGGAAGCGCAGCGGTTTCGCTTCAGACTGCAGTTCCTTGCCCTCGAACTGCGCGCGAAACGGTGGCTTGACGATTTCCGCCCCGAGGCCGGGGGTCTCGTTCTGCTCGTAAAAGGCAAGGCCTCGGACCGTCTTGCGGTCGGCCGCGATGCCGATGACGCCTTCGATCGGCGCCCAGAAGCCCTGACCCGCGAACGGCAAGGCATAGCCGGTAGCCTGGCCGGCTGGCCTGTACGTATAGGCACCGCCCGAGTCCGCATCCGGCGCACTGATCTGCTCGGTGAAAACCCGATGGATTTCCAGCGAACTCATGTTGGCCTTGTAGAGTTCCGGGAAAACCATCACCACAGCCCGCTCGAAAGCCAGCGCGGCATTGGCCTCGACGCGCTGACGGGTCAGGCCCGTGAAGCCGATGACCACGGAGCTGAAAATCGCCGTCGTGACGAACATATAGACAATCGGAAACCAGCGTTTCTCGCGCATCACGCCGCGGCCCTCGCTTTCTTCTGAGAGGCGCGGGCCTTGACCGCGTAGTCCAGGATCGGCGCGAACATATTGCCGATCAGGATCGAGAACATCAGGCCGCCGTTGAAGATGGAGAAGTTGCGGATCACCGTGGTACAAACGCCGATGATGATGCCATAGAAGATTCGGGCCTTATCCGTGCGTGGGGAACTGACCGGGTCGGTCGCCATGAAGAAGGCACCGAAGAGGAATCCACCACCGAGCACGGCCGGCCAAGCCCCCGGGACAGGCTCGACACCGAACCAGTACAACAGTTGATTGAGCACCGCATAAGTGATGATCACGCTGAGAATGGTGGTTCGGCTGGCCGTCTTGGTCCAGAACAGATAGATCCCCCCGATCGTGATCAGCAACGCACTGGTGACGCCCGCTGTGCCACTGAGTCGCCCAAACACCAGCCCCTCGAGCAGCGTGCCTGGCCGCACCGGGACCGTCTCGCCTTCATCGACCGCGAATGGAATCTCGGTCCGGGCCTCCTCGCTGGCATCGAGGACCAGCTTGCCGGCTTTGAGATAGGCCATGGGCGTCGCCCCGGTCATCGCGTCAGAGGTTGGGGCCGTGGTCCACCGATTCAGCGCGCCCAGGGCACCGTCGGCGGCCGGCGCCCAGGTCGCCGTCAAGGCCACCGGGAAGCAGACATAGACAAAGCAGCGGCCCGCCAGCGCCGGATTGAAAATGTTGCGCCCGAAACCGCCGAAAATCTCCTTGGTGAACATCACGGCGAACACCGTCCCCACCGTCAGGACGTGCCAGGGAACGGTCGGCGGCATGACGAGGGCCAGCAGCGTCGTGGTCACGAACACGGCTTCGCTGACCGGCTGGCCGCGCAAACGCGTGAAAATGTACTCGGTCACGAAGCCCACAACACCGGCCCAGACGATCAGCCCCAGGCAGCGCCAACCGAAGAAGTAGACCGCTCCGGCCACACAAGGCAGCAAGGCCAGCAGGACGCGACGCATCGCGAGTTGCTTGAGCAGGATTTTTTTCGGCTTCTTCTTCTCAGCCATCCCTGGGCAATCCCAATTCGTCGGGTGGCACCGTCGCCACCGATGCCAACCACCACGCGAGGCCTCGGGCTGTCATGCACCATTATGATACTGGGGCCACAGAGGCCCGACAAGGACAACATCCGGCGAAACGCCCGCCGTCGCCGGCATCAAAACCGGGTCAGGAGGTGATTATACGGCGAATTGACAAAATAGTTTCCCCTTCGTAGACAAAACCCTGGTAGTTCTTCCGTCTTTATCTCTGAATCGGTACCCAAGCGAGGGACGACACCTTGGACGAAAACGCAGCCGACGCGCCCATACAAACGGCCCTGGCCCGGGACGACCCGGCCGCGATCGAATTGCTGTGGGACCGCTACGCGGCCGATCTGCTGGCCTTTCTGGCGGCTCGGCTGTGCTCGCGAGACGCCGCGGAGGACGTCCTCCAAACGCTCTTTGTCACGATCGTACGCAAACGGAGAACCCTGGCCCGGGCGCAATACTTGGCCGCGTATCTCTATCGCATGGCCCGCCACGAAACGGCCACGTACCTGCGCCGCTGCCGGCACGGCCGGCGGGACACGGTGGAGGCCCGCCCCTGGCTGACAGTCCGAGAAAACCAGGGCCAACAGTATGATTTGGCGGAATACTTGCAGGCCGCCCTGGCTCGGCTGCCCCAGGCCCAGCGCGAAATCGTCGTGTTGAAGGTGTACCGCGAAAAGACGTTCAAGGAGATCGCCCGACTGCTGGGCATCTCCCCCAACACGGCCGCCAGCCGCTACCGCTACGGCATGGACCGACTGCGCAGCTTGCTAGAGGACCCAGTACCATGACCGAATCGAAGCGACAGCCCGGTGACATCGAGCAGCGGCTCAAACAGGCCCGTTTGCTCGAACCGACGCCCCAACTGCGAGATCGCGCCTCGACGGCAGCGAAGCATGCCTGGGACACGGCGCCGGCAGAGGTACCCTGGCAGATTCCCCTGCGGCGTCTGGCACTGTCGGCGGCAGCCGCGCTGATCATCGTGTCGGCCGCCAGTCGCCTGGGCGGTCTTGCCCGGCCTCGCCCACGGCCCGGTGTGAATACCGGCACGAGCACGCCCAATCCCGACCTGGAGGAACTGACGGAGACCGTCTATGGCGCCTCCTGGAGTCGACTGGGTACCGGCCTGCGTCGATCTTCCGAGTTCGGCGGCGCCGCACGGCGCGACAAGATGGGGACCTTGCGTTCCATGCTCAACGACATCGAGAACGAGGGGACCCCGGCGCAGCCGACTCCGGGCGGAGGCAGGAGTCGGCTGTTGCCGGGCCGGCCACGCGTTGGCTCACATTCATGACAGCACTGGTGAAGGGACAACCCCGATGAAGAAGAGAACGGTGAAGATTCTCACAGGGCTGGCCATCCTGCTGGTGGCTTTGGGCGTGATCTATGCGATATGGGTGAGCATCTCAGCGGCCCAACTGCGGCGGGCCTACGCGGCGCTAAGGAAGGACGGTCGCCCCATGAGCATGGAGGCGGTCATCCCACCGCCAGTGGAAGAGGTGAACAACGGTGCGCTGCTGTATGAGAGCGCGGCGCTGCTGCTCAAGGCGACCCCGGCGCCGTGGCCGGAAGTGGCCGACCCGAACGCGTTGTCCCGCAAGGAAGCTATCCAACGGGACAAAGTGAAGAATCTCCTAGGCTATCTGAGCCATCTCTCCAGCAGCTTTCTGAAGGAACCACTGGAACCAGACAAGCGAGCCGAACTCGAAGGGCTGCTCGCTGAGGACATCGTCGTACAGGCGCTGGCCACGGTGAAACTGGGCACGGAGCGGCCCTCGTGCCGCTTCGATCTTGACTACGACGCCGGCATTGACATGGGCCTGCCCTTCCTGCTGGAGATGAAGAATCTCTTGTCCATCCTCGCCGCGAAGGCGCGCCTGGAGGCCCAGCCCGGTCCATCGGGAGATGTCTGGGACCTGGTCTCGACCCAATTGCGCTTTGCCGATGCGCTGCGAACCGAGCCCGTGGTCGTCAGCCAGTTCATTCGCGCCTCGTCCATCACCACGGCCTGCGAAACCGTGCAACAGGTGTGCGCGGCGGCGCCCCCCGATCGGCAGAAGTGCGACCAACTTGACCAGGTTCTCACCGGGCTTGATGACATCGTCCCCCTGATCGCAGCCCTCGACGGCGAGCGCATGCTCTTCGGGGAATGGGTCTTCGGCCAACCCCGAGCCCAGCTCCAACGAATCGTGCAGGAATACACCAGTGAGCGCTACGAGCCCGACATCTACCGCTGGTTCCGATCGCAGCGCGTCTGTTTCAAGCCTCTCTTGCTGGCTGACCACGCCGCCTACCTGCGCTTCATGCACAAACACGCCCGTCTCCTGGAACTCCCGTACGCACCCGAGCGAATAGACACCCTGGAAGATGCGGTCCTGAAGGCCAAGAAACGGCACGTCCTCGCACGGACCCTCACGCCCAACATGCCCAGGGTCCGAGAGATTTACACGGAGATGATGGCACAAGTCCGCGTCACGCGCGCCGGCCTGGCCTTGCTGCGTCACCAGCAACAGCACGGTTCCTGGCCGGGCCGCCTGGATGAACTGGGACTCAACGGGCTGGATGACCCGTTCGCGGCCGAACCATTGCGCTATCGATCCGAAGCCAAGGGCTTTCTGCTCTACAGCGTCGGCCCCGACCAGCAGGACGACGGTGGGCATCCCCGAGCACCCAAGCAAAAGGGTGACTTCGATATCGTCTGGCACTTCACGGGACCATTGCCCCGCTAATCGCAGCCCGGCATCGAGACTATTGCACTCTGGTACCGCGGTGGGTATCCTATCGGAGACGGGAATGGCGACACAACGGACGCTGCCCGATCTCTGAGGATATCGCTATGAGCGCTGCAACAATAGCCTTCGCAGTCGTATTGGCTCTAACGACGAGCCTGGAGGCCAGCCCGGGGTCGGATTCCGCTGCGGTACAACCTCAGCCGGAACGGACGCCCCAGCCCAAAGAGACCATCGACCTGGCGGCGATTCCCTTCAAGCTCGTCTTCGAGACCTATCGCCCCACGGACGGCAAGGACAACTGGGAACTGTTCATGATGAACGCCGATGGGTCCGGGCCGGTCAACCTGACGAACACGCCGGACGTCGACGAGATGTATCCCCACGTCTCGCCCGACGCGACCAAGATTTCTTTCGTCGTCGACGAGGGCCGGGGCAGGAACCGGATCCGTCACGTGTACTATATGGACATCGACGGCAAGAACCGCGTGCACGTCGCCGAGCATGCCCGCCAGCCTTGCTGGTGCTTCGACAGCAAGAGCATTGCCTATCTCAAGGGAGAGTACAAGCGCTACAGTACGCGCGAATATGCCACCGCCGAGTTGATGTTCTACTATCTGGACAAGAAGTGGCACCGTCCGCACGTAAACGCCGACCTGCACCACGCGTATGCGACATGTTGGTCGCCGGACGGGAAATGGTTCCTGGCCGCGGTGCAAGGCGGGATGGGTTACAGCGATACGATCATCGCCTTCGAAGCCTTCAGCAAAGACGTCTACGATCTGGCGCGCTGGGGTGTCAAAGGCTGTCGCCCCGAATTCAACTTCGACGGCACGAAGATGTTCTGGGGTGAGACCGACTGGAACCTCATGACGGCCGACATCGACACGACCGGTCGTGAACCGAAGGTCACGAATATCCAGGAACTCGTACGGTGCAGCCGCAAGTTCAAGGTGTACCATATCGAGCCTTCGCCGGACGGAAAATACATCGCCTTCACCTACGGCTCCTCCCGCGGCGGTCAGCAGGTGGGAGGCAAAGCGTACGGCTGGAACATCTGCATCAGTGACCTGACCGGCAACTGGGTCCAGATCACCGACGACGGCCTGCACAACAAGGAGCCCGACTGGGTGCCGATACCGTAGATCGCAGATTGGCCTGGCGACACAGAATAGGTCCTATCGGTCGTATAGGACCTATGAGACCTATGCTTTTTGAAAGAGGAGATATGACATGCGAAACGCATCGACCCATCTGGCGTGTTTGTTGTGGGTGAGTATGACTTTGACTCCGGCGCTGGCTGAACACGCCGAACCCGAGGCCCGGCCCGGGGCGTTGCTGCATCCGTACCCGGCCGGCACGCTGGACCTGGCCGCGATCCCCTTCAAGATCGTCTACGAGACGCTGCGCGAAACCGAAGGCAAAGAGAATTGGGAGCTGTACCTGATCAATGCGGACGGCAGCGACCCGGTCAATCTCACCAACACCCCGAACGTGGACGAGATGTATCCGCACGCCTCGCCCGACGGAAAGAAGGTTTGCTTCGTCGCCGACGAGGGCAGTGGCCGCGACAAGGTGCGCAATGTCTACTGGATGAACCTCGATGGAACGGGCCGGATCAAAGTCGCCGACAATGCCCGTCAGCCCTGCTGGAGTCCCGACAGTAAGACCATCGCCTACCTCAAAGCCGAATTCACACGCTACACGATCCGCGACTTCGCGACCAGGGAATTGATCTTCTATGATGTGGTAACCACCGAGCAAACGCCCCATCCCAATGAGGATCTACACCACCTCTACAACATTTGCTTCTCGCCCGACGGCCATTGGTTCGCCTCCACCGTCCATGGTGGCATGGGGCACGATCACGCCATTCTCGCGTTCCAGGCCCACGGCACAGAAGTATACGACTTGACCCCGTTCCACGTCACCGGCTGTCGGCCTGATCTGAATTTTGACGGCACCCGCGTCACCTGGGGCATGACCGACTGGGACTTGTGCTGGGCCAAGATCGACCTGACCGCACCGGAACCGAAAGTGACCGACGTCCAGCCCGTCGTCAAATGCGATAAGGAATGCGAAGTCTATCACACCGATTTCTCTCCGGACGGGAAGTACATTGCGTTCAGCTACGGCCCCAAGGCGGCCGAACAAGTCGGCGGCAAGGCGCCGGGCTGGAACATCTGCGTCAGCGACATGGAGGGCCACTGGGTCCAGGTCACCACCGATGGCCATCACAACAAGGAACCGGATTGGGTGCCCGTACCTTAGAATGCGAACCAGTCTGGCACCTGAAGAATAGGTCCTATAGGTCACATAGGACCTATGAGACCTACACAGGAGAAAGAACATGACAGACGGATCGCACCGCCGTATATGGCTATTGAGATGGAGTGCGCTGCTGGCCGCCGCACTGGTGTGGGGCGCAGGGTGCGAGCAACAGCAGGACCTCGTGGCAACCCCCGAGATCGTGACAACCGACAGCGGTATCGAGATGGTGGTCATCCCCGCCGGGTCGTTCGACATGGGCAGCACCAAGGGCATGCCCGACGAACAGCCCGTTCATACAGTTCATATCCGTTCGTTCTGGATGGATCGCTACGAAGTGACCCAGGATCAGTTCCACAAGTATGAACTGCCCGACCCCTCGCATTTCAAAGGCGAGAAGCAGCCCCTGGAGCAGGTCAACTGGACCGACGCCGCCCTGTACTGCAACGACCGGTCGCGTGCCGAAGGGCTCGAGCCTTGCTACGATGAGGAAACGTGGGCGTGTAACTTCGAAGCAAGCGGCTACCGGCTGCCTACCGAAGCGGAATGGGAATACGCGTGCCGGGCCGGGACAAATACCGCATACAGCTTTGGCAGCGGCGCGCAGGCCTTGGCGGGTCACGCCTGGTTCGCCGACAGCGCGGCAGGGAAAACCCATCCGGTGGGACAGAAGAAACCGAATCCCTGGGGTCTGTACGATATGCACGGAAACGTCGCCGAATGGTGTAACGATCGCTACGCCGAAGACTACTATGACACCAGCCCGTCCGAGAATCCGCGCGGCCCAACCGAAGGCGAGGAACGCGTCCTGCGCGGCGGCGCCTGGAACTCCAGCGCTGCCAGTTGCCGTTCTGCCTACCGCAGCAGCGATCCGTCGATCGACGACACCTGCCTGGCCAGTGACGCGATTGGCTTTCGCTGCGTGCGCAACGCCCCGGCCGAAGCTCCACAAACCACCCCAGCGCCGGCCGCTAATGCCAAACCAAGCTCAGGAACAGGACTCGTCTACGACGCCATCTATCTCAAACACGAGACGACGCCGGGCCATCCCGAATCACCCGCGCGACTGACGGCCATCGTCGAGCGACTGAAGGACAGCGGCCTGTACGCAAAGCTCGTGCTGCTCCAGCCGCAGGTCATCTCCGAGCGCTGGCTTCAGACAATCCACCGCCCCGAGTACATCGCACGTGCCAAGAGGGCTTGTGAGCGCGATGAAGGTTACCTCGATTCCGGCGACGTCCCCATCGGCCCGCACTCTTACGACGCGGCGGTGATGGCCGCCGGAGGCGTGATGGCAGCCGTCGATGCCGTCATGGCCGGTCAGGTCGCCAATGCCTTCTGCGCCGTCCGCCCGCCGGGCCATCACGCGCTGGAAGACCGAGCCATGGGCTTCTGCATCTTCAACAACGTCGCGGTCGGCACGCGCTACGTCCAGCAGCAGTACGGCCTGTCCCGGGTCCTGATCGTCGACTGGGATGTCCACCATGGCAACGGTACGCAGGCCGCGTTCTACGACGACCCCAACGTGCTGTATTTCAGTACCCATCAATGGCCCTTCTATCCCGGTACGGGCAGCGCGAGTGAAACGGGCGCCGGGGATGGCGTGAACCTGACGATCAATGTCCCCCTGGCAGCCGGTGCGGGCGATGCCGAATACACCCAAGCCTTCGAAGAGCACCTGCGGCCGGCGGCCATGACCTTCCAGCCGGACTTCGTGTTCATCTCCGCCGGCTTCGACGCCCAGGAAAACGACACGCTGGGCAGCATGAAGGTTACACCCGCTGGTTTCGCTCGGCTCACCCGCCTCGTCAAGGATATCGCCGCGAAGTGCTGCCGGCGCCGGCTCGTCTCCGTGCTCGAAGGAGGCTACGGCGCTGCCGCGCTGGCCACCTCGGCCGAGGTCCACATCCGCACCCTGATGGAGTAAGACGAATCGCACATGTTGTTTCAGACGTGGTCATTCCTGATCTTCTTCCTGATCGCTTACCCTCTGTACCTGCTCGTCAAGGGAACGCGACTCAGACTTCCCTTCCTGCTTGTCACCTCGTACGTGTTCTATGCCTGGCTGGACGTCTGGTATCTGATTCCCATCATCTACGCCAGCATCGTGGACTATGGGGTGGTCGCCGCGATGGCCCGGAGCCGACGTAAGAAGCTTTGGCTCTTCGTGAGTATCGCCAACAGCCTGCTCCTACTGGGCGTTTTCAAGTACGGCGGGTTCGTCGCGACCAACGTCAACGCCTTGCTGGCCGCACTGAACCTCTCGCTTACGGTTCCGGCGCCGGGCCGACTCCTGCCGGCAGGCCTGTCGTTCTATCTGTTCCAGTCGATGGGCTATGTGGTCGACTGCTACCGGGGCACGGTCGAACGGGAGAGGAGCTTCATTGCTCATGCCACCTTCGTCGCGTTCTTCCCACGCCTGCTGGCCGGGCCGATCGAGCGAGCCGGCAATCTGTTGCCGCAACTACACGAGACGCCCAAGATCAAAGTCGACGACTTCGCCGAAGGACTCTCGCTGTTTGTCGTGGGCCTGTTCAAGAAGATCGCGCTGGCCGACTATATGGCGTTGTATGTTGGTAAGGTTTACGCCGCTCCGGGCGAATTCCAGTCCCCGACCCTGCTGCTGGCGACCTTCCTCTTCGCCTGGCAGATCTATTTCGACTTTAGCGGCTACACCGACATGGCCCGCGGCGTGGCCCGCATGCTGGGTATCCGCCTGATGCTCAACTTCAACAATCCGTATCTGGCCACCAGCCTGGGCGAGTTCTGGGGCCGCTGGCATATCAGTCTCTCCTCCTGGTTCAAGGACTACGTCTATATCCCGCTGGGTGGCAACCGCAAAGGCAAGTTCAACACCTACCGCAACATCTTTCTGACCATGGTCCTGTCGGGCCTCTGGCACGGCGCCGCCTGGACGTTCGTGCTGTGGGGTGCGGTTCACGCGCTTGGCCGCTTCGCCACGCGCGAACTGGAGCGCACGGCGTTCTACCAGCAAAAAGTGCCCCGCTTCGCCAAACAGATGTTTGTGTTCGCGATCGTCACGTTCGCCTGGATCTTTTTCCGGGCCGGCAGCACCAGTGACGCCTGGCTGATCGTCGCGCGGATCGTCACGTCGGGCGTGAGCGATCCGCGTTGCCCTTTGTTGGCCGTGGGTTTGATCGCCGCGGCGTGGTGCTATCAGTACGTCTTCGAATCGCGCTTGCGTTCTCTGCTTGAATTGAAAACCGTCCGCGTCGGACTGGTCATCCTGATGCTGATGTTTCTGGCCGTGTTCCCGCCGTCGTCGGAACAGGCGTTTATCTACATGCAGTTCTAAACCCGAATCAAAATGAAATACGAAACAACCGAAATCCCGGTAGGGGCGAATCATCATTCGCCCAACCATCTGCCCAATTCCAACGCCGTGCGTCTATCGGGCCGGCAATGGATCGCAGTTGCCATCCTTCTCCTGGTTCTGATCGCCCTGGCGCCCACGGCCTGGAAACGCATCGAGCGCTTCGATCCGCCGGCCACGTACCGCCTTCCGTACGCGTTCGGTAGCGATTACTGGCTGTATGCCCGCCACGCCAATCTTGTGCACCGCCAGCAACGCATCGGCGTCATCGGCGACTCGGTCATCTGGGGCCACTACGTCCGAGCCGATCAGACGCTCTCCCATTATCTCAATGAGACGCTCGGGCGCGAACGCTTCGCCAACCTGGGCCTGGACGGGACCCATCCGGCGGCGCTGCGCGGGCTCGTCGAGCACTACGCAGGCAACCTGGCAGGCCGGGTCGTGGTGCTGCACTTCAATCCGCTCTGGATTACCTCCGCCAAGCATGACCTGCAGACGGACAAAGAATTCCATTTCAACCATCCCAAGCTCGTCCCCCAATTCTCGACGAAGATCCCCTGCTACAAAGCCTCATCTTCGGACCGGCTCCGCATCGTCGCGGGAAACCACCTTCCGCTGCTGAGTTGGACGGCGCATCTGAGAATCGCTTATTTCGGAGGCACCGACCTCCAGCGCTGGACACTCCAGCATCCGTATGCCAATCCTCTGGGAACCCTGACAGCCGGCCTGCCCGAGCTCAATCACGCCGCACCGGAACAGAGCACGTCGTGGCTGCAGCGCGGGGCGAAGACGCGCGATATCAACTGGGTCGAACTGGGCCAGTCCTTGCAGTGGCGCTTCTTCCGCGAAACGGTTGAGCGATTGAAGGCGCGCGGCTGCCAGGTCTTCGTTCTCGTCGGGCCCTTCAATGAGCACATGCTCAACGAAGCCTCGCGCGCCGCCTATGCCGGCATTCAGAACCAGATCGAGATCTGGCTCACCGAAACCCAGGTCCCTCACCTGGTCGCCTCGGCGCTGCCCTCCGAACTCTACGCCGACACGAGCCACCCACTGGCTGAAGGCTACGCTTTGCTGGCCCATCAACTGCTGGAGACGCCCGCCTTCCAAGCCCTGACTGCGGAATGACGCTAGAGCCATAGGATGGGCAACTCGTTGCCCATGTTGATGGAATCCCCGATGAACCGCATGGGCAGGAAACCTGTCCATCCTACCATCCTGCCCACTCTACCGCCCCCCTATCGATATTGCGGATAATCGTCGCCTGGCATGGCCGGGACGATGCGTACGGCCTGACCACCTTGGGCGGAGGCGCTCATCTTCAGGACGGTGTCGCGATCGGCGCTGAAGCGGTCGATACGCACGTGGGTGCGCGTCGGAATAACCGGATCGTCCGAGTAGATGTGAGCGCTGTATTTCTTGCCCGGTTCGAGGAAATCGAGCGGGATATTGAACGTGCGGGGCGAACCGCTGTTCATGAAGCCGACGAACCAATCCTTGCCACTGCGTCGGGCGATGACGGCATACTTGCCAATGCTGCCTTCGAGCACTTTCGTCTCGTCCCACACCGTCGGGCAATGTTCGAAGAACTCGATCTCCGGCTCGCTTCCAATCCCACTCTCAGAACCACCGGCGCCTCCGACCTTCGTAGGTGAGACAGACGGTCGGTCGTACCAGAACAGAAACTGCCACGGGCTGTAGAAGCAGACCGCCTTGGCGAGTTGGTAGGCATGCGTGGCGTTGCGATCAACCCGATCGTTATAATAGCAGATCGTGTTGTCGGCCGCTCCGGCCAGCATGCGCGTAAACAGAATCGTCAGGGTCAACGAGTTGACCGGACTGGTCTCGTCACCCGCGATCCCTTCCTGCGTCATGAAGTTCGGATAGGTGCGGCTGTAGCCGGTCGGGCGATACTCGTCGTGCACATCGACCATCAACTGATGATCGGCCGCTTTACGAATGGCCTCGTGCAGCCAACTCGTCCACTGTTGTGATCCAACGTTCACGAAGCCATACTTGACACCCTTGATCCCCCAACCCTGATAGAGGGGCAGAATCTCGTCGAGTTGTTTCTCCAGCGCCCGGCGATTGACGTATACGATGACGCCGATGTCCCGCTCGTCGGCATAGCGAATCACCTCGTGCAAATCGAGCGGCCCCTTCGAGCGTTTGGGATCGACCGTCACCGTGGTCGCATCCGACTTGTCGTTGTATTCGTGCCCGTACCAGCCTGCGTCGAACTCGATGTACTGGAGGTTGTGCTCGACCGCGAAATCGACGCAGGCCTTACCGCCCGTGGTAGTCAGCGTCACTTCGCGAATGACCTTGCCCGGCTTGATCCAGGACGTGTCACCGATCGCACAGGGTGCGTTCAGGTTGAGAAGAATATCGTTGTTCTCCAGCAACTGGCCCGGACTGTCCGCAATCATGATGACGCGCCACGGCGTCGTCAGAGGCAACTCAGCCTCGACCGGACTGCTCAGATCACTAACCAGACAATGGGCTCGGCCCGACAGCGGCGCCAGCTTCATGCGGGCATAGTCCACCAGGCGCGCCTCCGCCACGGCCAGATACACCTCGTCGGCCGCCCGGATGACGAGCGGGCGTTCGCACCCGCGTTTGATTTGGCTGAGCGAAACCTCTTCGTATTTCCCCTGGGCGCTGTAGACGGCCCAGGCCGTGTGGTCGGCCGGAAAGCGGAATTCAGTGGCCTCGCTGCCGATGGTGACACGCTCAGCACTCGGCTGCTGCGGAATCGTATAGCAGAAGGCCACGCCTTCGTCGTAAGCGCGCAGCGTCAGACGCAATACGCGACGCGGCGCCTCGATTTCCTGCAACTGGATCTCAACTTCGTTGTAGCGATCGCGAATCGCACTCCGCTCGCCATAGACGGGCCGCCATTCACTTTCATGACTGCCTTTCGACAAGATGGTCCCTTCGACACCAGCTCCCAAATGGCCCTCTTCGAGTTCTAGCCCCAGCCTCGACTCGGCAACCATGGTCCGGCCCCGATAGCTGACGCTGTAGACCGGACCGGCGCCAGTCCCCTCGAAGTCTTTGATCTCCACCACCATGCTCAACTGACCGTTCGGTGATGTAATTTCCACAGCACCGACCGTGCCGAACCAACACGCAGCTATCATCACTCCCAACAAGCTCGTTCGTCTCATTCGTTTCAATCTCCTGTCTTGCTTCATGGTTTACTATGGTTCTTTCCGGTCACGTTGGTGCCGGTCAATGCCATGTCAGGACGCGGCGGTGTGCCCATGCCGGCACCCAGGAAGAAACCGACGTGCGGCGGCTGGTTGTACGCGACGTTTTGCCAGGCGATACTCAATCGATATTGGGGGTCGTGCATCAGGGTATGGAACCGGTAGTTGGTCGAGATCGTGGTCGTGTAAAGCCGCAGTTCTTTGTTGTCGCGTGAGCGCCAGATCACCTCTTCGCGCCAATCGCCCAGCAGGTCGGCACTCAGAGCCGGGGTTGATTTCGAGCCATTGTTCGAGGCGCACCCCTCGGCGGTGAAGATGGTGTTCTCCTGGCCACTGGTCCAATCCCATTTGGCGATGCGGATGCTGTTGAGCGTCTCGCGGAGTAGATCGCCATCCCACCACACCACGAAATTCTGAGATCGCGGTCGCGGGCCGATGTCTTGGCCTTTGACCGTGCGCAAACCCCCGGTCCCGCCCCAGCACTCGGCACCCGGGTAGCGCGGATCGATATCGGCCGCGACACCGCGTCCGACGTCCAGGCCGGCGTCTTTGCCCCAGAGGATCTCACCGGTGCGCGCGTCGAAGAGAGCCGCTCCGAAACCATTCTCATAGCCCGGGATGGGCACTTCGTTCTCGTGAATGCCCCACACCTCCAGGCCCGGTCGCTCCGGATCCAGATCGCTGACGTGCATGGCATCCCCATGCCGCAGGTCGGTCGAGTACAGGCCCGTCCCGTCGTCGTCGACGCACATGGAACCGTAGACGATCTCGTCCCTGCCGTCGCCATCGACATCCGCCACGCTCAGGTTGTGATTGCCCTGGCCCGAGTATTTTTCCAGTCCGGGCCGGGCCGAATCGAAGACCCAGCGCAACGTGAGCTTGCCTTCGCGCCAGTCCCAGGCCGCCAGCACGGAGCGCCCGTAATAACCCCGGCACATCACCACGCTGGGCCGAATCCCGTCGAGATAGGCGACGCAGGCCAGCATGCGGTCGGCGCGGTTGCCGTTGTGGTCGTTGCTGCCGTTGCCGCCGACCCCACCCCAGCCGCCGATGTCACCGCGCGGCGGGACATAGTCGGTTGTAGCCAGCGCCGCACCGGTCTGCCCGTCGAAGATGGTGAAGAATTCGGGACCGTCGAGAATCTTGCCATCGCCGTTGACCCAGTCCGCGTCGGCGTCGCCTATAGTGACACCCTGCCCATCGACGGTCCCGTCGGCGGTCTTGCAGGCCACTTCCGCTCGACCGTCGCCGTCCAGATCGTAAACCATGAACTGCGTGTAGTGCGCCCCCTCGCGAATGTTCCGCCCGAGATTGATCCGCCAGAGGAGCGTGCCATCCAGCTTGTAAGCCTCAAGGATGGGCGGGTCCGTCATCCCGCGTGAGGCATTGTCGCGGCTGCGTCCGGCCTGGTGCAGCACGATGTCATAAACACCGTCGCCATCGAGATCGCCGGCCGAAGCGTCGTTGGGCCGGTAGCCTTCGGGCGTTTGTAGGGCAATGGCAAGGTAATTCTGCGGCCATGGCTGCACCGGCACCGAAGCCTTTTGTTCCACGCCGTCTAATACAGCCCGTACGGTGTAAACGGCGTCGGGACCACCTTTCTCGTCCACGAAGTTGGTGGAGTTCGTAATGGGCTCGGCATTGAGGCGAGCGCCGTCGCGATACACGTTGAACGCAATGCCGTCCGGTTCGGTCCCGAGCAGGCGCCAGCCCACATACACCCGGCCTCGTCCCTCCAACACCGCGACCACGCCGCGATCCAAACGCTCCATCTGCCGCTGTGCGTGCGCCATTGATGCGGACAGCAACAGCGAAAGCAAAGACAAGAACATTGTCAGTCTGTGAATCACGTCGTAAGACCTCCTGCCAAACTTTGCTGTGCCTATCACCGCCAGGGCGAATCAGGCGTCCCGGCCGCCGAGGCCTGGGGCCGCTCGGCGAAGGGCGCGACCTTGCCCGCGTGCACGTCGTACAGCCGCTTGTGCGTCGCCTGGGCCGCCTCGATCATCTCGACGTAAGGTCGATTTGTGACATCGACCAGACCGATGTTGTAGTTTTCGCCGTCGAAGCGCCCCAGGACCTGCTGGTCGCGCCACTGGAACCAGTGGGCCCCGAGGAAACAAGGCAAAGCGGCCGCCTGCTCGACGTAGTAGCGATAGCCTTTGCCACGCTCGATTTGGTTGGCGGTCTGGACGAGACCCGCGCCCAGGCCGTCAGCCGGCACGCCCAGGTGAAACTCACCGATCATAATCGGGCGTCCGGTCGCTTCGTAGACACGCTTGATCTGCTCCGTCGCCTCGTATTCGTAGACGTTGATGCTGCACACATCGAAACGCCTGCCCAGGCGCATGACGCCTTCCGGAGGCGAACCGCCAAACCGGATGCCGAGATTCAAGTGATTCGAATCATAGCGTTTGATCGCGTCACCAAGCAGCGTCAGGTAGCGTTCGAACATTTCATAGACGAACTCCACGCGCCGCTGCGGCGTGTCGCCCTGAGCCAGGTGCGCCCGGAGCTTGGCCTTGGTGGCCGTGTCCGGACCGTTGAGGAACATGTCGACGACCTCGCTCTCACGATCGGGCCACGGCGGCTCGTTGCCGATGAAATAGCCCAGCACCCAGGGATCGTCTCTCAGCGCAGCGCATTGCCGCCGGGCGGCTTCGTCCACCTCAGCGGCGAAGTCCTTGGAGTAAACGTCAGGCATACCCAGGTACACCGGCTCCGTCCGCGGGGCTCGAAACGTCACGACGTACGCTTTGCGATCGACATCCTCGGAAACGCGGAACCACGACCAGTTGCCCACCGTGTTGAAACCCCAGGCACTCATCCGCTGCGCGACGAGACTGCGCCCGGGCGGCGGGTCCTGCGGGGCACCACCGCGGCGACGTCGGCCACCGGTGCTGATACAATTCGACCCGGTCGACAGGAACAAATGGCCGTGCGGATCGACGAACCACCACTTGCCATCGATCTGCTCGACGCGGAAAAAGCCCGTCGCCTTGGCCTGGGTCGCTTTGTAGCCTCCATATTCGCAGGTCCCGAAGGCATCGCTGCCGGTCAGCGTCTGGCGTTCCTGCTCCAGTTCCTTCTCGAGCTGCGCGCGGCTCTTGATCTTGCGGGGCCAGTCCGCGTGGACCCACTGTCCGAACTCATCGACATGCGGCCCGGGCTCCAGAAACGCCGAGCCCGCATCCTCTTTCGACAACTTGATCGAGCGAACCTCCAGCGTCGGCTCGTTCAAAGGGTAATCCATCACCACGCTCAACGCTTCAACGTGCTTGAGATCGCCAAACGGCCCCCAGGTCGACAGCCAAAACGAATCGGAGCGTCGGTTGTTGGCCGAGGCCAGGTCGTTGCCCCGCTGATCGCGGCCGCGGAAGTACTGCAGGGGAATCGAAGCCCGCAGCCACACGCCCTGCCCATACGGGTGGAACATCACGCGGCGTTTCCCGTTGGCCGTGTGGATCCACCAGGAGAACCGCTGAGGCGAGGAGGCCTTCATCTCGACGACGAGGTACTCGTGCGCCGACCAGTCCGCAGGCCATTGGGGATCGAGCTGCTCCAGCGACCATTTGTATTCGGCCACCTGGCCTGCGAAGGTAATCTTAATGGGCTTGTCCAGAGCCAGAGCCGTGTTGGCCAAGACGGGCAGTGCCAGCAGGATCAGGAACCTGTGCCCATACGTCTTTGCGAAACCGCGATCCAATGGACCCCGTCTTTGCTTGGTCTTCATGACACGCTCCATTCTCTACCTGGGCTCTGTTCTGCCGATTCGCTTTCGTAGGGGCAACCCCCTGTGGTTGCCCGGGCAGGCACGGTAGCCTGTCCTTACCGGCGGGTCGCGCGGAGGCGCAGCCGGGCGTCTTCCAGGCCGGCCGAGCGGGCCGAGACGCGAATCAATCCCCGCCGGCCTTCAAGCGAACGGACGATCAACATGGCCTTGCCATAGAACAGCTTGTGACTGCTCGCCTGAAACGGCTCAAGCGAGAGCGGGTTGCCGTTGCCGACACCGGCGATCTCGGCCGGGCCGTCTACCTCAAACTGAACGGTGTTGTCCGCCAGGGGACACAGGTTCCCCTTTTTATCCAGTGCTTCAACGAGAACATAGGACAAATCCTCGCCCGTAGTCGCCAGACGCTTGCGGTCGGGCGTCAGGCGCAGCTTAGCCGGTTCGCCCGCCGTGCGCATCACGGCATCGCCTATTTTCTTGCCATCCTTGTAGGCCACGGCCTTCAATTCGCCTGGCTCGTACGTGACGTCGTTCCAGCGCAAGCGATACGAGTAGGTCACGTCGTAGTAATCTGACTCGACCGGCTCCGGATAGACGGCGAATTCGCAGACGGAGGCCCAGGCATTCTCGCGCGTCTGCTGAAATTCGATGCGCACGTAGCGGCCCTGGGCATCCGTCGCGTGGAAGATGCGTTTCGGCCCACCCCAACGCGGCTGCCGGCTAGTGGGTTTGGTGACGATGGTCTGCCACGTGGACGCGTCGTCCGAGACCTTGATCTCGTAGCCGTAGAGTTTCTCTTCCCGCTCGAACTCCAGGGCCAGAGAACCAATCGATCGCGTTTCACCCAGATCGATCTGGAGCCATTGGTCGGCGCCGGATGCGGCTGCGCACCAGCGTGTCGACCGGTCGCCATCGGTGGCGTTCGCTGCGACGTTGTTCTTGTCGGACTCCTCGGAACTGACCGCGACCGTTTTGCCCTGGGCGAAGTTGGGCGGTCGCTTCGGAACCACGCCTTTCTCCCGGCGTCCCAATGACTTGCCGTTGAGGAACAACTCGGCTGAGTCGCCGTTGGTGTAGACGAACACGGGCACGTTCTCACCCGTGCGCTCGGGCCAGTTCCAGTGCGGCAGGATGTGAATCGTCTTCTCGTCAGGCCGCCAATGGCTGCGATACAAATAGAAGCGGTCCTTGGGGATGCCGCACAGATCGACAATGCCGAAGTAGGAACTGCGGGCCTCCTGCGAGAACGGCGTCGGCTCGCCCAGGTAATCGAACCCGGTCCAGACGAACTCGCCAGCGACGAAAGCATCGTCGGTCATCAGTTTGAACTCGGCATCGGGAATATCTGACCAGGCCGCGGCGTTGAGATCATAGGAACAGACCTGCAAATCCTCATCCGCATAGTCCGTCTTGGTGGTTGGCAGCGGAAAATCGTAAAACCCGCGCGTGCTCAGGGTCGAGGCCGATTCGCTGTAGATGATGGGTTTGTCGGGATACTTCTCGCGATAGTTGGCGTAGCGGCGGGCGTAGTTCCAGCCGGTTAGATCGAGCGCATCGAAGTTCGGCTCGAAGACCATGCCCGGAATGTGGCAGCCCATGCCCACGGGCCGCGTCGGATCGAGGCGTCGAACGACTTCGCTCATGAACTCGGTCCGCTTGGGTGTCACGCCCTCACCGCCGGCGCCGATCTCGTTGCCGATCGACCACAGGACTACGCTCGGACTGTTGCGATCGCGCATGACGAGGTTGCGCAGTTGCCGCTCGGCGAATGGCTCCAGCGGAGGTTCGCCCCGCTGGCGGCCGGCCGTGCGGTCCCATTTGTCAAACGCTTCGTCCCAAACCACGATCCCCATCCGGTCACACAACTCGAGCACCGCGGCGGCCGGCGGGTTGTGACTGGTGCGCAGGGCATTGACGCCCATCCCTTTCATGATTTCAAGCTGGCGTTCCATGGCCCGGCGGTAGAACGCCGCACCGAGCGGCCCGTGGTCGTGGTGCAGATTCACTCCGTAGAGCTGCACGCGCCGACCGTTGAGATGGAACCCATCGTTGGCCGTGAACTCGAACGTGCGAATCCCGAACGTGGTCTCGGTCTCATCGACGACCTCGCCCTTGGCGCGGACGACCGTCTTGACCGTATACAGGTTCGGACTGGTAACGTCCCAACGCTTGGGTTCCTTGACGGTGAAGGATTGATCGATTTCGCACGAGCTGTTCGCCGGCGCCGTCTTCACCTCTTCACCCTTCGCAACGGACTTGCCCTTCGGATCGAGCAGCGTCACCTGCACCGTCACATCCGCATCAGCATCCAAATGATTATTGATGGTCGAACGCACGCGCACCGTCGCGGCATCATCACCGACCTGCGGCGTGGTCACGTACGTACCCCAGTGCGCCACGTGCATCGCAGCACAGATCGTCATCGTCACCGGACGATAGACTCCCGCGCCGGGATACCAGCGCGTGCCCCAGCGCTGCGTGTCGGCCTGGACCGCGATCACGTTGGCCTGACCGAACTTCACATGAGGCGTCGCGTCGACGCGAAAGGACATGTAGCCGTAATCCCACTCGCCTGCCAGTTGTCCGTTGATGTAGACCTTGGGAAAGGCCATGACACCATCGAAATCGAAGTACACGCGCCGGCCCGCATCGGTCTTATCGAGCGTGAACGTCTTGCGGTACCAGCCAACGCCCCGCCAGGGCAGCTTGCCCGCGTAGCCGTTCTCCTGGGGATCGAACGGCCCGGAAATGGCCCAGTCGTGCGGCACGCGCACCGCCTGCCACGCCGCGTCGTCGAAATCCATCTGTGTGACCTGCTCGGGTTGCTCGCCTTTGGCGAAACGCCAGTTTCCGTTGAAATTCACCGCCGTCCGCTGGGCGAAGAGATTCGCCCCCAGCAGCAGGACCAGCACGCATCCGATTCTCAGAGCCTTCTTCATGGCAAGAGCCTCCTTAACCTGTGTTTGCTTCCTATTTCTAACAAATACCGGGCCCGGAATCGAATCTATCTCATCTGGCGAAGGCAAAAAATGGGCATAGAACATGGGATTCTGGGAGCCGGCCGGGTATTCTCTAACCTCAGAGTCCGGCCGCGGCGCTGGGCCAGCGAACAACACCTGCTGAGACTTCTGGAGTGTGCGGATGAATCCATGGCCTTCTCTGAAATCAACGTCAGCTCTGATGATCGTCCTCTGCGTCACGTTCTTTGCGTCCGTGCGCGCAACCGAGACCGAGAAGATGAACGTAGCACCCAATCCCTCGTTCGAAAACAATCTGACCGGCATCGAGACGAACGTCTGCGTCTTCGGAGGCTGGTTTCCGCTGGGCGTGGTCACCGACGATGGCCGCAGTGAAATCCGGATCGTGGCCGAGCACGCCCGGACAGGCAAGCACGCGTTGCGCGTCACGCCGAACTCGAATACGGTCGAAGGCACCCGCTACTACAGCCAGTACAACGGCGGTGAAGAGGTCCGTCAGAACGTCACGAGGCCCGGGGTCCGCGGGGCTCGCACGCTCGCCTTTCGTCTGGATCAGGACATTGTCTCTTGCGACGCCTCGCTCTGGATCAGGAAAGCACCCGATCAGAAGATCACGCTCAAGGCCATCTGGTACACCAGGCGAAACCGTACCCCGTTCATCAAGATGAGCGAGCAATCAATCGCCGAACCAACGGAGAATCAGGACGGCTGGTACCGCTACGCCCTGCACGCCATGCGACCCCACATGGCCCGCCAGGTTCAGATCGCCATCGAAACAGAGGATGACTCATCGCCGCTCCATATTGATGACGTCGAGATCTATTTCAATCGCGCGCCTCACACCGACATCCTGGTCGACCAGCTTGGCTACGAAGCAGCATCTGACGCCAAGGGCATCTTGCTACAATCGTCTGTACCCTTGCGGCAGCCACCGGCTTCGTTTTCGTTGGTCGACCTCGAGAGCCAGGAGAAAGTGTTTTCGGGCAAGTGGAAAGAACTCGATTACTATCGCCAATGGGATCTGTATCATTGGGAAGGTGATTTCTCGGCCTTCAAGAAGCTCGGTCGCTACGTGGTAGAGACCGTCATTGACGAGTCCCCCTGCTATTCCCCGCCGTTCGAGATTGCCGACGACCTGATCGTGTCGCGCACGAGTGAGTTGGCCTATCGGTTTTTCTACTATCAACGTTGCGGCGTTGCTGTCCCCGGGTTCCACGCCGCCTGTCACCTCGACGACGCCCGAACAGAAGATGGTACGCAGAAAAACCTGACCGGCGGCTGGCACGATGCGGGCGACTACAACAAATACAATGGCTACACGCCCGAATCGGTTTACGCCCTGGCGCTGGCTTACGAACGCCGCCCGGACTTCTTCGATCGGTTCGACCGCGACGGGAATGGCACGGCCGACATCCTGGACGAAGCGGCCTGGGGGGCGGCGTTCCTGCGGAGGTGCCTCAATCCCGAGACCCTGGAACTCGTTGGCACCATCAGTTCAGGCTATGGCTACTGGGGCAAGCCCGACGACGAAACCGACAACCGGCCCGGAACGGGTGATGAGCGGCCGGTCCGCCCGGGCCAGGGCAGCGCGTCCGCCTGCACCGCCGGCTTCGCGCTGCTGGGCAAGCACCTGCCCGAATACCTCGCGCTGGCCGAGCGTCTCTATCAGAAGCACGGCGGAGACATGGCGACCATGCTCGCTCTCTACGATGCAACCGAAGAAGCGTCCTATCGCGCGGCGGCGGAGAAACGTGCCGCGCACCTTCTCGAGAACAACAGCATGGCAGGCTTTCGCGAACTGGCCGAATTCGCGCGCGCTTTTCCGGACGACGCACGGGTCGGCGCGATTCGGTCGGTCGGCAAGAGACGACTGGAAGAGATCAAACTGCTCTGCGCCAATCGCTTCGGGATCACGCGACGCCGCGACACGGACGGCAAGTTCATCTTCTTTCGTCACTACCGCGACGTGAACAACTGGTACGTGGGCGAAAGCCGCGAACTGCTCGACATGGCCTACGAGGGCATCCTGCTCGATGGGCTGGGCTGCGCCGAAGGTCGTGCGATTGCGGAGAACCAGGTCCACTGGATTCTGGGCCGAAACCCCTACGGCGTCTCGACGATGGACGGCGTCGGCAGTATCTTCGTCCCCCAGTATCACCACCGGTACAACGCCCTGCCCGGGAACCCGCGCGGGGCCGTGCCGGGCGCGGTCCTCAACGGCATCACGCGCGCGTGGCCCGACCAGGATCGTCCGTGGCTGGACATGCATCCCGAACCGAATGCGGATTACCAACCCAACGAGCCCTGGCTGCCACACAACAACCGCTGGCTCTTCCTCGTTTCGATCTGGTGAGCGCCCTGCGAAATCAAGGCATGCGGCGCAGGCCTTCCCAGCGCACGTTCCACTGGCCGTTGTCCGGGAAGCCAGGCGCGGGCCGATCAGGACACCCATCCCAACCGGCGGCCATCATCGCCACCGCCGTCAGCAATCCGCCATTGCCAGGCAGATACACGGGCAGTCGCCCCGACTGATAGTTGTGTCCGTTGGCCAGGTAGCGGTTCTTCTGCGCGTCGACGAACAGCGCATCGATCGCCTTCTCGGGCTCGCCCACGCGGGCGGCCGTCATCGCCATGACCGGATAGTCCCAGCCCCACGTGCTGGGCCAATCCCATTTCTCCAGCACGAAATCGAGTGTCTGCTTCATCACTTCCGGATCGATCAGTGGCGTCTGTGGCAGGACGCCCAAAGCACAGAGCATCGACGGATGATCGGCAATGATCGTATAGGGTTCCGTCTCGATCCCGGTGTAGACCCCATCGCGAATGGTCGGTCGCGAAAGATCCTGTATCACGCGATCCCATTGCGCGTCCCGTTCCATGCCGAGCCGCTGGCGCCACTTCTGCGCTGTTTCCAGGGCCCAATGCCAGTAGGCCAGCTCGAACGTCGGGTTGAGCGTCGTGCGGCGAAAGCGCCCATAGCTTTCCTGGGCCGGGATCAGCGCCGGGCCCAGCACGTAGCGCGAGTTCTCCTCGTCCCAGACCGGATAAGACGCCATGAACTCGGCCGTAGCAAAGACGACGTCACGATAGCGCTGGAGCGTTTCGCGATCGCCGTGGGCGCGATAGCACAGCTCCGCGTAATAGATCGGGTGCGGCTGCTGCCAGATTAGAAAGACGCCCACGCTGCTGGGGCTCTCGCGCCCGCCCGGTTCGGTCATCTTGGGCCAGCGTGCGCCACGATAGCCCTGCATCTGGGCTGTGCCGCGCGCCGCCGGCAAGATCGAATCGTACCAGCCGAGGCTGCGCTCCAGCAAAGGCAGCCGGTCCCACAGCGCGAAGTGCACGCCGTGCCACCAGTGCATCTCCAGATGGAACTTGCCAAACCAACTGTTGTACACCAGTCCCGTCTCCTGGGGCGGTCGCGATCCGGAACAGTTAATCGCCATCAGGTATTGCGACAGCACCACCCGGCGCTCCAGTTCGGCCGCCCGCAGATCCGTGCACTGCGAAAAATCGATCGCCCCGCCGGTCTCCCAGAACTGCTCCCAATGCCTGGCGGCCGCACTTTCGACGGTGTCAAACTCCGGAATGTATTCGTCAGTCTCCGTTGGGGAAAACGCCACCACGACTTCCAGAAACTTGCCGTTCGATTGAGCGATCTCATACTCGTGCCGGCCCGTGGCGCGGGCCTGCGCACCTTCCGACCAGGCCGCTCGCACGTAGTATCGGTTGCCATCCAGTGTCCGGGTCAGATTCATCTGGCTGCGTATCTGATGCGTCGTTGTATGTCGCTCGGGGTGGTCCCAATCGGCCGCATCGCGCCAGTCGGCCTTGCCATAGGGAAACGACAGCGAAACGCTCAAGCGCCCTTCCTCCACCAAATTCGACATGATGCGAACGGCCACGATATCGCGCCGCGGGTGGCACACGGTCCCGACGTGAACCGAGTACCCGTCGAAATCGAAGCGACTGTGCAACTCGCCCCTCCACAGATCGAGTGTCTGCAACGTCCCCGTCAGGTCCTCGATCCGAGCCGGCGTACCATCCGCTTTCGTCAGCTTCAGACCGATCCGTCCCAGGTGGAGGCGGTGTGGGTTGCCCCGCAGCCATAATCCCGCAGGGGAATAGCCTCGCCCGCTACCGCCCCCGGAGGCATAGGGCACCTGCCGCCCGTCGACCTCGTAGTCCTCCAGGGCGTCGGCCAGCGTGTAACCCTCCGGATTTGGCATGCTGTGCCAACCCCACTGAGATTGTGTGCACAGCGGCGTGCCCTGCTCGTGAAACTCGGGGAAGGTTTGCAGGCCCGTGATGTCGGCATTGAACGCAAACTCGCCATTGCCCACACTCAGCGGCGTCAGCGGGTCGGGCCCATCCAGAACGACATTGTGCCGCTTGACCAGGGCGTGGCGGTCGATTCGTTCGCTCGACAGCGCGCCGGCACTGATGAACATGAATATCAACAACGTCAAGACAACGGTGCGTTTTCGATTCATGTGCGAACCTTCCTGTTTCTATTTCCCGGCGTCGGCGACGGACGTTTGGAGAATCTTCAGGGCATTCTTGCGATACACGCGTTCCAGCACCAAATCACTGAGGTCCAGGCCGTAGAGCGGCCAGTGATAGCTGGAATGGTTCCAGGCGTAGAAATGATCGTCCGCCGATTCCAGAATCCGAAACGTCAGATGGTACATATCGGCGCTGGTGCCCATATCGGTGCCGTAGACGAGCCGGTCCTGGTACTTCTCGTAGAACCGGGCGGTGCAGCGCGGAATCGCCGCCGTCTCAGCGTAGCGGGCGGAGATATCCGCGTAGAGATTCGGATACTTCTCGAACATCGCGCCGAGCAAGTTCAGATCGTGCGAGCAGTTGGCGAAGTGACAGACGACGAACGTCGTCCTGGGATGCTTTGCTACGGCGTTCTCCAACGTCTTGATCAAGCCACCGTGGTCAACGACTCCGGGCTTGACTTCAATGCGCCATTTAAAGGCGTTCATCAAGCCGTCGTTCTTCGCGTTCATCGGCTCGTACATCCAATAGGGATCGGCCACGTGAATGTTGACCGGCATCTTGAGCTCCGCGCACTTGGCCAACAGCGGGTCCATGCGGGCGTCATCGAGATGCATCCCCCAGGCCTTCGTCGGTCGGCAGTAAAACAACCCCTTGCCCTTGTCACCGAGTTCGCCCACGCCGCGCGCGCCGAGACGGTAGCAGCGCTCCAGTTCCTTGACCGCCGCCGGCCCGAAACCGGGCTGGTCATAACCGGTGTAATCGAAGCCGCACCAGAGCTCAAAGCGATCCGGGTACTTCGAGTACATCGCATAGAGATCGTCGAACTGCCGGCCCGTCGAGTAGGTCAGGATGATCGTCTTCTCGATCCCCGCCGCGTCCATCGTGCGGACCCATTGCGCGACCTGCTCGGGCGTTTTGGCGTAGGGATGGGCGTGCATGTCGATCACGGGATATTTGGCCTTGGTCACCGTCGTCTGCGGGACGTTGTAGATGGACTGAGGATGGTAATCCTTCAGCAGCAGTGTCTCGGGATCGGATTCGGCGGCGAAAGCCGGCGCCACACAGCCGACGGTCAGCAACAAGAGGATGCCAATGCGCTTCATGAATGGTCTCCTTCCTAGAAATAGGTCAAATAGGTCCTATAGGACCTATCATTGTAGCAGCCGGGTCGCGACGCCGTCCAGTCAATACGAGCCCCGAAAACCCGTGACGGGCCCGGACCAGGGTGATATCATGGGACCCGTCATCTGGCCGGCATGGCCACGAAACAACCGGAGCTGACCAACATTACATGGACAAGGAATCACCAATGAAGCATCTACTGCCCCTCTGCCTCGCTCTGCTCTGCACTCTGGCCTCGGCCGCCGAGGAACCTTCGGCTCGCCTGCTGCGTTTCCCGGCCATTCACGGGGACCAGGTCGTCTTCACCTACGCCGGTGACCTGTACACGGTCGACGCGGCCGGTGGGACCGCGCGCAAACTAACGAATCACGAAGGCTTCGAGATGTTCGCCCGCTTTGCGCCCGACGGGCAGACCCTCGCCTTCACCGGGCAATACGACGGCAACACGGAAGTGTATACCATGCCCGCTGCCGGTGGCGTTCCTGAGCGGCTAACCTACACCCCCACGCTGGGGCGCGACGATGTCTCGGACCGCATGGGCCCCAACAACATCGTCATGACCTGGACCCCGGATGGGCAGCGCATCATCTTCCGTTCGCGCATGCGTTCCTTCAACAGCTTCAACGGGAGACTGTATTCGGTGTCCACGTCGGGCCGGCTGCCCGAGGAACTGCCCTTGCCCCGCGGCGGGTTCTGCTCCTTTTCCCCCGACGGAAAGAGAATGGCGTACAACCGCATCTTCCGCGAGTTCCGCACGTGGAAGCGCTATCGCGGCGGCATGGCCGACGACGTGTGGATCTACGATTTCGAAACCCAGCGAATCGAGAACATCACCGACCACCCGGGCCAGGACATCATCCCGATGTGGGCCGGCGAGCAGATCTACTTCCTCTCCGATCGTGACGAGAACAAGCGCATGAACCTGTTCGCCTACGATCTGGGCACGAAGGAGATCCGCAAGCTGACCGACTTTGCCGAGTTCGATATCAAGTTCCCGTCGCTGGGCGATGAGGCCATCGTCTTCGAAAACGGGGGCTACCTTTACCGCTTCGATCTGGAGCAGGAAGAGGCGGTGCGAATCGATATCGCCATCCGGGAGGATTTGTCGGGCGGTCGCGGCGGCCTGGTCAGCGTGGCCGGCAACGTCACGAACTACGAGATCGCTCCGGACGGCAAGCGCGCCCTCTTCGGTGCCCGCGGCGACGTCTTAACCGTGCCGGCCGAGCACGGCGCTACGCGCAACCTTACCGCCACGCCCGGCGTGCACGAGCGCAACTCGAAATGGTCGCCCGACGGTCGCTGGATCGCCTACATTTCCGACCAGACGGGCGAGGACGAGATCTGGGTCGTCCCCCAGGACGGCACGGGTGAGGCCCGACAGGTGACGACGAACGCCGAGACGTACAAGTATGACCTCCGCTGGTCACCCGACAGCAAGAAGATCCTCTGGGCCGACAAGCGCCTGCGACTGCGCTTCGTCCATGTCCGCAGTGGGCGCATTACCGAAGTGGCGACCTCCGAGCGTTGGGAATTCAACGACTATTCCTGGTCGCCCGACAGCCGGTGGATCGCGTACAGCCGGGCCGAGATGGAGGGAATGAACAAGATCCATCTCTACTCGCTGGGCCAGAGAGAATCCTACGAACTGACCGACGGCTGGTACGATTCGTCGAACCCCACGTTCAGCACCGACGGGAAGTATCTCTTCTTCGTCTCCGACCGCGATTTCAATCCGATTTACGGCCGCACCGAGTGGAACCACATCTATCGGGAAATGTCACGCCCTTATCTGATCACCCTGACCAAGACGACGGAATCGCCCTTCCAGCCGCGCAGCGACGAAGTCGAAATCGAGAAACCTGAAAAGAAAAAGAAGAAGAAAAAGGCCGAAGACCCGAACCAGGTCGAAGAGAAAGCTGAAGAAAAGACTGACGAGCAAGCTGAGGGACAAGAGCAGGCCCCGCCGAAAGTCGAGAAGGCTGAGGAGAAGAAAGCCGAGAAGTCCAAGAAACCCGAGCGGATCAAGGTCCACATCGACGGGATCAAGGACCGCATCGCCGTGCTGCCGGTCGAGGTTGCGAACTACTATAACCTCGCCTCGGTCGAGGATGCTCTCTACTACATGCGCCGGGGTAGCCGGGACAACGGCGCCCAACTGTGTCGCTACGATCTCAAAGAACGCGAGGAAAAAGAACTCGGCAATATCGCCGGCTATGAACTCTCGGCCGACCGCAAGAAGATGCTCGTCGCCGCCCACGGCAAGTATGCCATTATCGACACGCCCAAGGGCAACGTCGACATGACAAAAGCACTGGATCTGTCCGGGATGGAGGTCAATCTGGACAAGCGGGCCGAGTGGACGCAGGTCTTCAACGAGTGCTGGCGGCAGATGCGAGAGTTCTTCTACGTGCCCAACATGCACGGCGTGGACTGGCGGGCCATGCGGCAGCGCTACGCCCCGCTGGTGGCCCACGTCAACCACCGTGCCGACCTGACCTACATCATCGGTGAACTGATCGGGGAGTTGAACGCCGGTCATACCTATGTTGGCGGAGGCCAGCAGCCCCGTGCCAAGCGTATAGAGATGGGCCTGCTCGGCGCCGAGGTCCAGTACGATGCCGATTCGGGCTACTGCCAAATCAGCAAGATCCTGCGCGGCCAGAACTGGGACCGCAGCCGGCGCTCGCCTCTGACCGAGATCGGCGTCGACGCCAACGAAGGCGACTACATCCTGGCCATCGACGGGCACTCCACCGCCGACGTGGACAACCTCTACGAACTGCTCATCAGCAAGGCGGGCAAGCAGGTGACGCTGACGCTGAACGCCGAGCCCAAGACCAAAGGCGCGCGTAAGGTCACCGTCATCCCCACCGACAGCGAGGAGCAACTCTACTATCACGGCTGGGTCCAGGACAATATCCGCAAGGTCACCGAGGCCACCGACGGCAAGGTCGGCTACATCCACGTGCCCGACATGGGCCGCGCGGGCCTCAACGAGTTCATGAAGCATTTCTACCCGCAGATCCGCAAGAAGGCGCTGATCATCGACGTGCGCGGCAACGGCGGCGGCAACGTCTCACCCATGCTCATCGAGCGCCTACGCCGCGAGATCGTCATGATCGACTTCGCCCGCAACACCGCGCCGTCCACCGATCCGGGCGAGATGCTCTATGGACCGATGGTCTGCCTGGCCGACGAATTCAGCGCCTCCGATGGCGACCTGTTCACCTACCGCTTCAAGAAGCACGGGCTGGGCAAGGTCGTCGGCAAGCGCACGTGGGGTGGCGTCGTCGGCATCCGCGGCTCGCTGCCGTTGCTCGATGGCGGCTCGCTGAACAAGCCCGAGTTTTCGCGGTACGACGTGGAAGGCGCCGAGTGGATCATCGAGGGCAAGGGCGTCGAGCCCGACATCTACGTCGACAACGATCCCGCCCAGGAATACGCCGGCGTCGACCAGCAGTTGAACAAGGCGATCGAAGTCATTCTCGAGGAGCTTCAGACGCAGGAGAAGGACATTCCCACCCTGCCCCCCTATCCGATAAAGTGACATGAAGTTCCATAGATGAGGTGTCCCATGAGATCGAGCAGCAAGCGTGCGTGGTCACTCGTAGCGAGCGTTGTCCTTGCCGGCGCCTTGATTTCGGCCGCCACGGTGGCCGACGAAACGCCCCTGGTGCGCGTCGTCGATCTCAACCTCGGAGAAGCGCAAACCGTCGAGCTGACCAATGGCGACGCCGTCGCCGTCAGACTGCTGGGCCTGGAGGAGACTCGGGACAGCATCCGCAACGCCGTGCGCCGCGCGACGGTGAGAGTGGAGGTGGCCGGCCAGGAGGTGTCACTCGTCTCATCGACGTACCATCTGCCGATCACGGTGGGCAAGGTGCAAATCGACTGCCCGGTCACCCAGGGCTATACCCAGAACAGCAGCAAGGACAACGCCTGGGGCTTGACCAAGGCGGCGCGGATACGCGTCTGGCCCGCCGGCTCGCCGTGGATGCGGCCCGGGACGTTCGTCTATCCGGTCAAGCAATGCTGGTTCGCCACCGACACACAGATGGCCAACGTACCCGTCTTTGTCGATGGCGGAGAAATCCCCAGCAACAAGGACATCTACTATCACTACGGCCTCGACTTCGGGGGCGCCGAGAAGCTGGTCGAAGTGGTCGCGGCCACCGACGGTCAGGTGATCTCAGCCGGCACGGATGCCCTGGCGGGCTACGACGACAGCCCCGTACGGCCCCGCTACGACGTGATCTACGTCAAGGACGGTCGCGGCTGGTACTATCGCTACAGTCACCTATACGAAATCGACAGTTCGGTTAAGCCGGGTGCGAAGGTCCGCATGGGCCAGAGGCTCGGCCTGCTGGGCAAGGAAGGCGGCAGCGGCGGCTGGTCGCATCTGCATTTCGGCATCAAGGCCCGGCAACCGTCCGGCCTCTGGGGCACGGTCAATGGCTACGCCTTCGCCTGGGAAACGTACCGGCGCCAGTATCAGCCCGACATCATCGCTGTCGCCAGGCCCCATTGCATCAATTGGGCGGGCGAGCCGGTCGAACTCGACGCGACGCGGTCCTGGAGCGAGTGCGGGAAGATCACTAAATACGAGTGGACCTTCGGTGACGGTACCACGGCCAGCGGTCCAAAGGTCAAGCGCACCTACAACAAATCGGGCGAATACAATGAGATCCTGAAGATCACCGACGCACAAGGCAACGTGGATTACGATTTTGCCGTCGTGCAGGTCCTGGACAATACCCATCCCGACCAGATACCGCCGACGATCCACGCGGCGTACTACCCAACGTTCGATATCAAGCCCGGCGACGACGTAACTTTCAAGGTCCGCGCCTTCCGCACCACACACGGCCATGAGACCTGGGACTTCGGCGACGGCAGTCCCGACGTCACCGTCCAGTCCGACGGCAACGCCGAGGTGCACAACCCGGAAGGCTATGCCGTGACGAAGCACCGCTACCGTAAGCCGGGAGACTACATCGCCACCGTCCGCCGCGCGAACGAGCGCGGCCAGCAGGCCGTCACTCACCTGCACATCCACGTCGGCACCAGCGACTAGCGCCGCTCCCACCGCATCGGCTTCAGTCGCGGTTCAGGATCTGGTCCAGCCGCTCGTCGTCGATGTCCGTATCCAGCTGCGCCCACAGAGGAAGATGGTCGGAGAGCTGGTAGGTGAACTTCGTCTTGTCCAGGCGGATCCCGGGAAGGAGCGGCTTGTGGTCCCCTTTGTAGAAATCCAGCACCCCGGCGTGCTTGGTGAACGACTTGGTGTATTGGGGGTAGTGCAGGATTTGGTCATAGTGCGCGGCACGCGACAGGTTCGTACCACCCCAACCCACCAACGCCGCCGGCACGCGCAGGCCCTTGCTGGTGATGGCTTTGAACAGCTTGTCACCGACCTTCGGGATATTGAAATCGCCCATGAGGATGATGTCTTTGTCGACGATGTGCTTCTCCCGGCTGCGTTTGTAAACCCAGTTAGCCAGTTCCTGGAGCGCACGCTCGCGGCTGGCCTCCGTACCTGACGAATCCCAGCGAATGTGCGCGGTGATCACGATGAAATCGAAGTCGCCCGCCCGAAACGACGCCATGAAGGGACTGCGCCACCAGGTGATCTTGGGCAAATACTCCCAGACCTCCTGCCCGCCGCGGATCACCTTCATCTTCTTGCGAATGGGGTCCGCCTCTGCAGCCAGACCGGTGAAGGCTACCGCACGTTTGTCATAGACGTAGGCAATGCGTTCGCGGTTGGCCGCCGCATCCGTACCGTAATCGGAATAGACGACATGCCAATACGGCCCGAGGATCTTCAAGACCCGCTGTAAATCGCCCACGTTGTCGCGCAGTTCGACCACCGAGATTAGATCGAATTGCCCCATGATCTCGGCGATTAGATGAATGGCGGCTTTCTTACGCTTCTTCTTCCCGAAATCACGGATGTTCCACGTGGCCAAATTCAACGTTTCATCGAGAGACGAGGAGGGAATCTTGGCGGCCGTGATGCGCTGGCGCAGCACCTTGAGACCCTTCGCAATGTTGGTACTGATGCGGCCGTGATGCATGGCAATTCTCCTTTCAACCTGGGCGTCTTCTCACGTCGGTTCACCCGAACGCCAGTCTCGGCGCGCACGCGCGGCAGCCGGCCAAGCGTCTCGGGTAGAGAAGGGAATACGACGGGCGGAGGGTCCGTCCCTGCTGCGCTGGCCAATGATTCCCTTCTGCCAGGGTCCCTGGGCCATTATCCTCTGGCCTCTCACGTGCAAACGCTCGCATATCTGCACGGCCGCTTCCGGCCACGTCATTACGGCAAGTCTACCGCGCGGCCCGGGTAGGTCCAAGGAAAAACGCGCGTGATCTTCCCTTCGAGGCGGCCTCAGCGAACCAGACCGGGCGCCGGTTGGACCCAAATCCGGCCCCGCGCCGGGATGGTGAAGGTCAATCGAACGGCATCCCCCACGCGGCCGGCGCGAGCCGCAAGCGGCGCGCCGGAGAAACGATCGAGCCGGTGGATCTGTTCGACCGGCACGAGGAGGCCGACCTCAACGGCTTCGTCGTTGAAGTTCTGAACCACACAACTGCCCCTCTCTGTGCCCGCGAACGGATGGACCGTGAGACCGGCCGGACCGTCGAAGATCGGCCGCTGTCCGCCCGCAAACGCGGTGCGCAGCGTCCCCAAGGCGGGCCCGTCCAGAGCCAGCAGACCCAGCGGACGCGGGCAGAGCAGCACTTCGCCCACGGCATCGAAGTCCGCCTGATTGTAGGTGTGGGTGTTGAGCAAGGAGAGATTGCCGGCCGTGCGCAGAAGCAGCAGTTGCCGCGCGCCGTCGGAACAAACGACGTCACCGGGCCGCGGCGTGACTTCGAGGGGCACTTCCAGATCGATTTCGACGTCCCCCGCTTCGCCGCGATACAAGGCCCGCGTGGGTGCCGAGGTCAGGTCAGGATCGACACCGATGCTACGAGCCAGTTCGCGGCCCGGAGGCCACTTGATCAACAGATTCGTCGTCACGATCAGGTGCGCACCGCGCGCCCGCGCCGCCTCGGCATGCTGGTGCAGATCGGGATCGGCCGCCGCCTGGGCGGGCAGAAAGATCACCGGCGCATGCTCGGGAAATTCGTGTACCGGAACCAGCGGGATGCCCAGCATCCCGAGGAAATCCAGCAGGTACATGTCACCGGCCGGGTCGCTGTTAGGCGGTTTGTAAGCAGGAACGCCCGTGACAGGATGCGTACGCACGAAGGCGGCCAGGTCGGCCAATTGCTCGAACTGAGCCGCGACTTTCGCATGGTCGGGATGGCCTGCCACCACGTTGCCTAGGTTGAAGAAGACCAGTTCCGGCGCTCCGGCCAGCACACTCGTGTACGCCTGGTCGAGAAAGTCGTATTCGGCGCAGTCGCCATGATCGAACCAGGCGCCGCCGATCTTGTCACCTGCGATGTCCGCCAGCCAGCGATAGTTGATGAAGCCTTCATAAGGCTGCGTGAACCCAAACCGTTGCGTGTTGCGACCCCGCGTCTCGGTGCCCACCCAAACGCGATCGAAAAGGCGCGGGAAGGTCTCGGTATCGTACCCAAACAGGTGAAACCGGTCATGCCACTGGGGGAACTTGACGATCATGGTGATGTCGGGATTGACCGCTTGGGCCGGACCAATGAAAATCGACTGCGCCAGTTCGGTGAGCAATTCGCGCCGATACTGGCCCCACGAGCGGCCGCCTTTGGCCTGTGCCGATTCGGTACTGACGTCGCCCGTACAGAAGAAATCATCGATGATAAACGTATCGAACACCGACGCACTGGCGCGCATGATCCGCTCCAGGTCGCGCTGCGTCTTGGCGCTTTGCCAGTTGAACCAGCCTAAGGGGCCTTCCTGTCGCACGCCCACATCGCCACCGGGAACCGTGGCAATCCCGCCGACGACAGCGATGTCACGCTTCCGGCACCAGTCGCGCACCTGCACGAGCTGTTCGGGTGACACCGTATGCCCGCCGCGATAGACCTCCAGGTAGAGCTTCGTGATCCCCATGCGCTCGATCGTCGCCCACACGGCATTGCGAAAGCCCTCGTCGGTCGCCATCCGCTCGACCTGATCCGACGTCGCATACGACTCCAGACGCAAGTCCCCCACCCGCCGCCGCGCCACCTCCAGCAGCTCCCCTTCCGAAACCGCCCCGACCACCAGCACCAGCACCGCCACCCGCCACATCCGTTGCAACACAATCGCACCTCCATTCCCATTTGCTTCGCCACGATGAGAAGCCGTACGCACCGCTCGATGCTGATAGTGTACCGATCATGGTAAGACAAGACAACACGTGCAAGAGGGAGCCATGGCCTGCGCGCGGATTTTCCTGCACGCTGGACAGTCCCTCGCGGTGAGGGTGTGCGTCTCTCTGCCGCGGGCCGGCATCGGCGCTTCTCAACGGCCCCGGTGTCGCGGCCGCCTTCTGCTTACAGGCCGAAGTTCTTGGTATCGACCCAGGCCATGCTCAGGAGGGACCAGAAATCCAGGGCCAGCTTGTTCAGCACATACTTGTACGGCAGCCATCCGTATCCTTCATCGCCCCAATCTGTGCCCCACGAATTGCGAATGAGCAGGGCGCCGGTGGTCGTTGTGTCGCACTGGGTATTCGTGATCTTCCTGCCATCATCGTAGCCCACCGCCACGATGGCATGTCCCCACTCGGCTCGTTCCCCCGGGCACGGGTACGGGATCTCGCCCGCAACGTCACTGGCGGTGAACGAGGGGAATCCCCAGAAACCGAACATCGAGGGAACACCCGCGGCCAGGTACTTTTTGACGCTGGCCAGAACCGCTTTGCCGGCCGGGTTGGCTTCCTGCGGATCGTGGCAGAAATACCACAGGGCCTCGAAGTTGTCAGCCACGGCGTAGACGAAACTCGGGGGTTCCTCGTCGAAGTCCGGCACGGCGTCGGTGTAGGGCCAGTACCGCTCCTCCGGCACGCCACAGAGGGCCAGGGCCCCCATCGTGTTCCTCAACCACGCACCCGTGTCTCCCGTCACCTGCATGAGATTACGCGTGGCCTTGTAGACAAACAGACGCGAGCCTTCCAGGTGGCTGCCAAAGGCGCGACGCTGGAAATACTCGACGATGCCCACCGCCGCGTGGGCCGTGCATGAGCCCAATCCCTCCTGATCCTCCACGGGCGAGCACGAGTCGCGCAGGCTGATCTTCTTCGGGATGGAGAGATTCTTCTTCTTGCCCCCCGCCAAACCCAGCTTCTTGGCCATGCTGGAGATGGTCGGTTTGGTTTCGTCGTAATCGCGCAAATCAGGAAGAGGGGGCAGCCAGCCTGTGCCAACGAATTTGTCCGGTTCCGGAAGATGGGCCAACTTGTATGAAGCATACATGGCATCTCTCCTTTCACATTCTCCCTTCCCTCACCGTTTCTGTGGATGGAGCTTCCGCACGCGCAACTGCGTTTTCTCATCTCATTTGGACCACCCCCAATCGCATCGTCTTGCCTGACCATGAATTCTGTCTGCCGCACCGAAGTCGCTCCGCACAGGAACCGGCTCCATCGGTGTGACGTCGGCAGTTCTCCGGCGCATTGTCAAGATTCGTTGCCAGCTTCCGCAGGTGCGCCCTCAAAGTCGCCGTCGCGATTATACCGAGTGTACCGCAGGCAACCCAATCGGAAATTCCGCAATCCTGCCCCCGACCGACCAAGACGAGAGCACCTGCGTGAGGAAATGCCGCCGGGTTCATGGTCTCGTTTGCTCGCTCAGCCTGTCTGAGCCGGGCGGCCCCAATGACCGCCAAGGGCGCCGCTAAAGGGCCGTGGGTGCCCGTGGCGCCTATTCGGTGGGATACCCTCCGCCCAGTCTCGCTTCAATCTGCCGGCGGTAGCGCCGGGCGTTGCGTTCCAGGATCGCCAGTTGGACCTTGGCCCGCAGACTGCCCGGACCGAGCCGGGCGTGCATCAGCCGTTGAATGATCCGGGACAGCTCCGAGAGCCGGTCCGCCGGTGTTACGTCGTTATGGCCTGCGCCCAGCCCCTTCCCCACCACCGCGAGAAAGCCCTGGATCGCCTTGAGTTCCTGTTTGTCCATGGCCCTGGTTATACCATATTTGGGGCCGTGCGCTGCACCCTAAGGAGGGAAAAGGCAGTCCGGGGGACGTGCCTCAAGATGCTTGAGGGTGGGGATTTACCGGCATCCACGCTTCGGCCCTCTTACGCTCCGGCCGGCTCCTCAGGCCGCCTGTTGCCCACCAGGCAGCCCAAAGCCAGGGTGATGGCGGTGCCGATGGGAAAATGCCAGGGCCAGGCCAGCGTGAAGTGGACAGGCGTGCCTGCGGAAGTCCGCCCGACGGGAGCCAGGCTGATCAACAGCACCAACAACACACCTGAGCCAACGTAGAGAATCTTCACCGGCTCGCGGCGCAGATGCCCAACCGCCTGGACCAACAATACGACCGAGGCGACGATCACGATGGCCTGCGGGACCCGCTGGTGCCAGTTCAAGGCGAAAACGGTCAGCATCGACAGCGGCACGCCCCACATCAAGCCCAGATCGTCGCGCTTCGTCGGCAAAAAGGCCAGCAGGAAGACGCCCAGCAGCGCGCCGTAGGTATAGGCGGCCATCGCCAATGCGAACTGGATCAGATCGGCGTACGACTGAGCGATCACGTCGCAATAGATCGCAAAAGCCGTCAGCAGAACGCCCCAGATCAGCACGATCACGCGCGAGGCGCGGACGTAGTGCTTATCCGACGCGGCCGGCTTGATAAACGGCTTGTACAGCAGCGCGATGGTCGACTGCGACAGCGCCGCCAACAGCGAATCGAGCGTCGAGATCGCGGTGGCGAAGATCGCAGCCATTAGCAGACCCGACAGAACCGGGGGCATCACGTCGACGATGTAGATGGCGAAGATCTTCATCGAGTCGTCGTCGACGACCACCTGCTCGGCGCCGCTGAGCGGGAAGTGCCGATAATAGACAAAGACAGCCGCCCCGACGAAGAGCAGCAGGTACGTCAGGACCTGCGAGAGGCCCGAGAAAATGATCGCCTTGCGGGCATCGCCCGCGCTGCGGCAGGTGAACATGCGCTGAACCATGAGCTGGTCGGTCCCGTGCGAGGCCAGGGTCAGCACGCCAAAGCCAAGAAGTCCACACCAGAGCGTATACACTTCCTTCGGGTCGAAGCTGAGATCGATCGCCCGCAGTTTGCCTGCCTGATACGCCTCCGAAACGATGGTGGCCAGCCCCCCGTCGACGGTGGTCGCCGCGAAGGCCACCGCCGCGATGGCGCCGAGCGTAAACAGCACACACTGAATCGCATCGGTCCAGATCACGGTCGTGATGCCGCCCATGATGGTCCAGCCAATCGAGACGGCGCCGATGATGATGATCGACGTGGCCACGTCGGTGCCCGTGATGACCTGGAGGGCCTTGGCCGCGATATAGACGCGGGCGCCCTGGGCCAGGATGCCGCCAATCATGAACAGGCCGGTGGTGATGCTGCGCACGCGCGGACCGAGTTGGTTGCCCATGTATTCATAGGGCGAATAGATCTCACGGCGGTAATAGACGGGGATGAAGAAGTATCCAATGACGATGCGGGCGGCGATCGTCCCGAAGGCCATTTGGATGTACGTCATGTCACCGCCCTGGGCGAAGACGATGGCCGGGGCGATGAGAAAGGTCGCAGCCGAGAGCTCCGTCGCGATGATCGAGCCGCACACCGCCGGCCAGGGCAACCTGCGACCACCCAGGAAGAAGTCCTTCATCGACGCCTGCTTGCCCGCCAGCACCCCGCCCAGAACGGTGGTGAAGACCAGGTAGAGCACGATGACCGCCCAATCCCACGTCGTGAAATTTCCCGCGATCTCGTCGAGCGCCGCCTCAACGCTCTGCGTCTCCGCCAGGCCGGGTGTCGAGAGGCCGAGCACGAGCAGCATCACGGGCAGAAGAAATCGTTTGGGGTCGGGCATCATCTTCGTTTCGTCGACCCCGTCGGCCGAGATGCCCAACATCAGCCCCACCATCCGGTTCCTCTTCTTTGCGCGTTTAGCAATGCATCGACTCATCGAAGTCTCTTGGTCTCCAGAGAAGGCTTGGAATCTCTAGCGCGGCCCGAACCGCTCGATCGTGAACTCCTGATATCCGCAAGACAGAATGCCGAGCGTGTCGGGTTCGACAAGCGTCAGGCCCGCGCCGTGACGGAAGCTGGTGTCCTGGCCGTGCAGGATGTGTCGGTGGCGTTTTTGCAGACGCTTCGCCACGGGTATGGCTGGTTCCATATGCAGTTCGAAGACATCGGCGACGTCGTTGCCTTTCGTGTGAGCAAAGCCGACGAGGTATACACGGTCGCTGGCGTCCACGACGAGATTGAGGTTCTGATAGGAGGCGAAGTCATCGTCCGACCAGTTCGAACGGTCGGCTTGCCTGGCGTCCCAGGTCGCGCGAAGCGCGAAGGTGCAGGCCGGATCGTCCAGAGCCTGGCCATTGGAAACGTAGAGGTCGATCGTCGCTGAGTCCCACGTCCCCACGCACAGCAAGTGCCGACTGCCAACCCGGGCCATGCCGACCGCGCCGGCCGTAGCGCGTTTGTAGTCACCTCGCCGTTCGATCTCAATGATCGGCTTCAGGACCTCCGCCTGCAACAGGTCGGACAGCTTCAGAATCCAGAGGCGCGAGGTCATCTTGGTGTTGTCGTCCTCGATCCCCACGGCCAGATAGTCGCCGCACACCTGGAAGCCGCCCGCGTGCTTGAAGGGGCGAGACATCAGGGGCTTGATCGCAACGACACGTCCACCAGCATCTTCCAGCGCGATCAGCACGAGATAGGATGCAGCGCGGGAACTGCCACTGACGATGGCCAGTGGCCGACTCCCGATCGTGGCCTGCTGAATCCCCTGCAGGTGCCCCCCGGACGGCACCTCGAAGCCGCACGGATCGCAGGGCACCGGATGCGGCGTCGGCGCCAGGCCTGTCAAAACAGCCAGAACGTCGTCGACGCGCGGATTGCTGTCCCCTGCCGGCGCGACCGCGACACCGCCTGCCAGCAACAGGAAGGTGACCGCGAACGCTCTGCCTCTATCAACGAATTTCATCGCCACCAACGTAACACAATTGCCCCGGAGAATCGACCCTGGAAACCAGCGTCCGCCAGAACATCCTTGAAGGGCCTCGTGCCGACCGCTACCATGAGCGAACTGTGCCCCGGTCGGTTGCGAACGGCGCGGGCGATTCGGTATCGGAGACTCCAGATGAAGGATTTCCTCATGACGGTGCGTTTCACCACGATCACGTCGCTCCTCATGCTCCTATGGTCGAGCCCCCTGGTGCTCGGCACCCCTGGGGACGAACCGCAACCGGCCGCGACGTGGCCCCGTGTCGAGCCCGGTATTGAGTATCTCCACGAGCGCATCGGCGCGGCCCCCTGGTCGATCCACGTGGTGAAGATCGACCGTAGCCAGCCCCGGTTCCAACTCGTCACCGCCCTGGCTCAGGACCACATCTATGGCCTGGCCCCCGTGACCGAGCAACTCGAACGCGTGACCACTCCCACGCAGCGCCCCGTGGCCGCGGTCAATGGCGACTTCTTCGTGATTCGTCCCGGCCCCTATCAGGGCGACCCCCTGGGCCTGCAGATCGTCAATGGCCGGCTCGTCAGCGCGCCGACGGGTGAGGCCTTCTGGATGAGCCCGAAAGGACAACCCCGGATCGGCGCGGTGCAGGCGGCGTTTCGCGCGACGGGTCCTGATGGACTGAATCTTACGTTTGGCCTCAATGAGAAGTGCGAGCCAAACGCGGCGGTGCTCTACACGCCGGCGGTGGGAGCGTCCACGCGCACCACTGAAGGGGTAGAGCTGATCCTGGAACGCGAAGGCGAGGGCCCGTGGCTGCCCCTGCGCGCCGCAGAGCGCTATCAGGCCAGGATCGCGGCGGTCCGTACCGAGGGCAACACATCTCTGCGACCGGAGATTATGGTCTTGTCCATTGGGCCGGAACTGGCGCAGAAACTTCCCGCTTTGACAGCGGGAATGACTGTGTCACTGGATCTAGAGACAACGCCGGACCTGACCGATGTCACCACGGCGCTCGGGGCCGGCCGGATCCTCGTGCGCGAGGGCCAGGTGTCAAACTTGCAGCGCTACCCACACCGGCATCCGCGTACGGCGCTGGGCTGGAACGCTACGCATCTGTTCCTCGTCGTAGTGGACGGCCGCCAGGCGGGACTGTCCAAGGGCATGAACTACACCGAGCTCTCGGCGCTGCTGCTGCGTTTGGGCTGCACCGAAGCGATCAATCTCGACGGCGGTGGCTCCTCCACCCTCTGGCTGGACGGGCAGATCATAAATTCACCCTCCGACGGTCAGCCGCGCCGCATCGCCAACAGCCTGATTGTCGTAGCCACCGAACCGAAAGAACAACCATAGATAAGCGAGATCCGATGACGACCGAAGCGGCTCAGAAAGCCAGAGCATTCGTACAACAGGAAAAGGCGTTTCGCCTGGGCGAATTATTGACGGAATCATCGCACCCGAAGACGCGCACGCTCTCGCAGACGATGCAGGCCGACCTGCGGGCGGGCCTGCGACAGCTTCTGTCGGTGGATGAGGACATCGTCGCGGCCCTGGAGGGGATCTTCGCGCAGGAATCTTATCCGAAGCTCGTCGCGGCGTTCCTCGAAGCGATGCGCACCGGGCACCATATCTTCTTCACCGGGTGCGGCGCGACCGGGCGTCTGAGCATCCTGTTAGAGGCGGCCTGGCGCCGCTACTGGCGCGAAGCGAAACAAAAGGCCGGGCAAGCCCCACCCTACGATTTGGAGGATCTCTGCATCAGTATCATGGCCGGCGGGGATTTCGCTTTGATCAAGGCGGTCGAAGGGTTCGAGGACTTTCCTGACTTCGGCCGGTATCAATTGCGCCAAGCAGGCGTGCAAGCCGGTGACGTGGTCGTCGCGATCACTGAAGGGGGTGAAACGCCGTTCGTCATCGGCACCGCCTGGCAGGGACTCGACGTGGGCGCGACAGCCTTCCTGGTCTACAACAATCCGACGGACCTGTTGCGCCAGCACGTGCAGCGCTCGCGCGAGGTGATCGACGAACCCCGCATCGGCAAGCTCGACCTGACCACCGGACCGATGGCCATCGCCGGCTCGACGCGCATGCAGGCGACGACGGTCGAACTGCTGGTCGTTGGCGCCGCCCTCGAAACGGCGCTGATGCAATTCATGGAACAGGACCGGTGGGACAAGCCCCACCCTACGATGTTTGCCAAGCTTCTCGAGGCTCTCTCGACCGACGAATCGGTCGAGACACTAGCCCGCCTCACGCAATTCGAGGAGGACATTTACCGCCGGCACGGGCTGGTGACCTATGCGGCCGACACCTTCCTGTTGGATGTCCTGACCGACACGACGGAGCGCTCGCCTACCTTCATGGTGCCCCCCTTCCGGCAGGATGGGGACACGCAATCGCCCGTGTCGTGGGCCTTTGTGAAGGACCCGCATCACGCGACGCGTCAGGCCTGGCATGAAATGCTCCAGCGCGAGCCCCGCGGCCTCGACTGGGGGCCGGCCGTCTATGAGCAGTTGAAGGCTCCGGAGGCACTGCGCACAAACCCGCCACAACTGGATAACAGCCGGATCCATCGCTTTCGGATCGGTAACGAGCCCGATCCTTCACGAAACTCCGCCTCGGATACAGCCCTGATCACCCTCAATACGAGCGATGTCTCTGAACTCCAGAAGCGCGCAGCAGACGCCTTCGGGGCCGGCTTCGCCAGGACGGCCGCAATAACCGTTGGCTCGGCGGCAGAGACCGCCGTCGCGGGCGAGCATTTCCACTTTTCGTGCGAGCTCCCTGCTTCCCCCTTGCGACTCTGGGAGCACTTGGCCGTCAAGCTGATCCTCAACACGATTTCCACCGCCACCATGGTCCGCCTGGAGCGCGTCATCGGCAACGCCATGGTCTGGGTCTCGCCCAGCAACAAGAAACTCATCGACCGCGGGACACGGCTGATCGTCCAGCAAATTGGGTGCGGCTACGAGCAAGCCTGCGAAGCGCTGTTCGAGAGCATCGACGCCGTCAGCCGCCAGACGCAACAAGGCAAAGAACCGCCGTCGCCCGTCGCCCTGGCCATTGCGCAGCTCGGCGCCAAGAACAAGGAGAATGCGAAATGAAACACAGTCGCTCTGCGATCCTTCTGCTGGTGTTGCTGGTTTGTCTGTCACTGAGTTGCCGCGTGGACCGCGGGCGCGACTTGCATCTGGAGCAGATCGACGCGATCGTCACCGAAGAGATCGCCCAGGGCCACCTCCCCGGCGCGGTCGTCCTGGTCGGACGGGCCAACCAAACGCTCTACCACAAGGCGTTTGGCCTGGCGGTGGCCGAACCCTTTCAACAGTCGATGCAGAAGGACACGATTTTCGATCTGGCGTCGCTGACCAAACCGATCGCCACCGCGACGTCGGTCATGATCCTCATCGACCGCGGCCTGCTCGACCCGAACGACCTGGTTGGGGACTATCTGCCCGCGTTCGCCTGCAAGGGCAAGGAAGAGGCTCGGATCAAACACCTGCTGGTGCACACGTCGGGCCTGCCCGCGTACACCAACGCCGCGGCCCTGGAGAAAGAACATGGCACCCCCTGTCCCGAGAAGGTGCTCGAGAAGATCTGCGGTTTCGAGGCGCGGTCGCAGCCGGGCGAGACGTTCACGTACAGTTGCCTGGGTTACATCACGCTGGCCGAGATCGTACGCGTGGTTTCGGGCCAGGACATCGCGGCGTTCAGCCGGGCGAACATCTTCACGCCGCTGGGGATGACGAGCACGCAGTTCAATCCGCCCGCCTCCTGGCAAGGCCGCAGCGCGGCCACCGAGATCGTCGACAACGAACTGCTGCGCGGCACGGTGCACGACCCGCTGGCCCGGCTGCGCGCCGGTACCAGTGGCAATGCGGGACTGTTCTCGACGGCGTCCGACATGGCCATCTACTGCCGGATGCTGCTGAACCAGGGAAAATGGAAGGGCAAGCGCATTCTCAGTCCGGCTGCGGTCGAGATGCTGACCACGGCTCAGTCGCATGGGCGCGCCTTTGGCTTCGACGTGCTCTCGGACTACTCGTGGATCAAGGGCGCATCCGCCTCGGAAGAGACCTTCTGTCACAGCGGGTATACGGGCACGAGTCTCGTTTGCGATCCGGCGTCGAAGACCTACCTGATCATTCTGACCAACCGGGCCCACCCGAACGACAAAGGCACGGTCCGACCGGTCCGGCAGAGAATCGCCGAGATCGCCTTCCCGCCGCCAGCGACTGCACCGGAGTCTTGATCAGCGGTAGAGGAGGTACTTCTGTCTGGCCTTCTCGAAAACGTGACATTCCGCCGCATAGCGATCCCGCAGCGCCGCGAGCGAATCACCGGCGACGATGGCCGTGCGAAGCGCAGCAGTACCACAGAGCCGGTCAAAATGGCCCGCGCGCCATTCGAAGTGGGTCGCATCGAGGCGATAGACTTCGTTGACGATCAGGACGCCGCTCCAGAAAGCATCGAGCTGCTCGCGATTGGTGACCGTGATCCGTGCGCCTTGACATTCGGTGCCCGTGTGCTTCGATGCCGTGGGCGTGAACGACGTCGGCGCGAAACGCAGGCCGGGTAGGTTCAAGGCGTTCAGCCGTTGGGTCAGCTTCTGCGCATCGAGCCAGGGCGCGCCGAACTGGCGGAACGGCATCGACGTGCCCCGCCCTTCGGAGATATTGGCCCCTTCGAAGAGACACAGGCCGGGGTAGACCGTCGCCGTCTCCACGTCGGGAATGTTGGGCGAGGGTTTGATGAAGGTCAGGCCCGTCTGGTCGAACCACAGGCCGCGACGCCAGCCCTGCATCGGCACCACCACCAGTTTGGCCTGGACGCCCTGAGCCAGCCAGCCTTCGCCATTGAACATTCGCGCCAGTTCGCCCACGGTCATGCCATGCCGCACGGGAATCGGATGCAAGCCGACGAAGCTGGCAAACTCGGGCTCGAGCACGGGCCCCTCGACGTGCAGCCCCGTGATGGGGTTGGGACGATCCAGTACGACGAAGCGTTTGCCCTGCTCAGTCGCCGCTTCCATGGCCAGCGACATTGTCGAGATGTACGTATAGAAGCGAGCGCCGACATCCTGGATATCGAACACGAGCACGTCTACGTCGCGCAGCATCTCGGCGGTGGGCTTGCGCGTCTGGCCATACAGACTGCGCACGGGCAGGCCGGAGACCGGATCGGTCACGCTGTCGACGGTGTCGCCCGCCCCTTCCGTGCCGTACAGGCCGTGCTCGGGACTGAACAGCGCGGTGATGGTGACATCGTCCAGCGACTTGAAGACCTCGACGATGTGTCGACCCTGGGCGTCGCGGGCGGTATGGTTGGCGATGATGCCGATGCGTTGGCCCTTGAACAAGGCCCGATGGTCACCGACACAGTCCAATCCGGTCCGCACCGCAGCGCTGCTGAGCGAAACGCAGAACGCGGCAACCACAATCCAAACTGCTTTGAAGAACCTCATCATGCTCCGCTCCGTTGTCACTTAATTAGGGGAGTTCACCCGTGACCGCCGTCAGTTCGTCCGCTGCCGCGATCTGCCGACCGTCGGCGAACACGCGCAGGCCCTTTCCCTGGCCATATTTCGTTCCGGTCCGATCCCACAGAATTGTCAACGTGTGCCCATGATAAGAAACGCCATCGAGACAGAACCAATCCCAGGCATCGGCCGGCAGCAATGGATGGACCTGGACCGTATCGTCCGCACGGGGCACCAGCCCGACCAGGCCGGCAATCACCAGATCGCAGAACGTCGAGTGGTTGTAATATCGACTGCGATCGGAATCGGGACGCAGCCAGGTGCCATCGATCTCGTCGAGGTACTCGCCTATATACGGCTTGCCCCGGTACCGATGCGACCGGGCGTAGGTCCGCAGTGCCTTGAAATAGTCCGACGCCGTGACCACATCCTGGTCGTTGCCGCGCAGCAATTCGGCCAGTCCTACGAGCGTCTGGCTCGTCGCGTAGGGCCAGACCGCCCCGTCCCACTCGCACGTGCCCACGCCGTGGCTGCGAAAATCGGGATGCCGCCGCTCGGCGGTCGTGATACCCATCGGCGCGGCGAAGCCCTGCGGGTCGGTGAGCTGCTTCCAGGCCACGGCGCAGCGCGGTTCAGGCAGATTGAAGTACCACGGGATATACCCAATCTCCTCGCGCACGTCGGCCAACTCACCATTGGGAAAACGCGCTGTGAAGAACTGCGCTTGCCCATCCCAGAGCAGTTCGTGGATGAGCCCTTTGAGCCGCGCCGCCTTGTCCGCGTATTCCCGCGCCAAGCTCTCCTTGCCCGCCAGGGCTGCCACCTTCGCAACCGCCAGGGCATTCGCGGCCATGTAGCTGTTCAGCGTCGGTCGGGCATTGTGTGCCCTACGCGATCCACTGATCGATTCTTCCATCCCATCGCGCACGTCGTATTGCCAGAACAAACCATTAGGCAGGCCCCGCTCGGTCTCCCAGGCCTGATAGTCCGCGACGAAAGCGTCGAGCAAGCTCAGCAAGAAGGCCCGATCCTGGTTCACCAGATAGCGTCGGTACAAGGCCCACGTCGCCCAGTTGCTGTACTGGTGGAAATGCGGCTGCAGAGTGCCCTCGTGACCGGTGTACCAGAAGCGCACGTACTGATCGAGGTAGCGGTCGTCGCGCAGCCAGGTGCCTTCGTAGATGTGATGGCCCAGGGCACAACTGATGGTGTTGTGCTTGCCGCCGTGACCGACCTTGTCGAGAAACTCCGTGAAGACAAACCCGTCGGGCGTCCGCTTGATGTGCTTGCGCAACACCCACCAGCGAAAGTAGTAGATCTCCTCAAAGCTCTTCTCCGGGCACTCGAAGAACGGCACGGTCGCCACCATCCAGTCCCACGCGGCGCTGTTGGGAATGGCGTTGACGATGTTCTCCGGCTCCATCGTGTTGAAGAAGTCCACATGATGCCGGAAGGTATCCGTCTCGAGCACGAACAGCGCCGCCGGCGCCGTAGGCGCCGGCGCAGCGCCGGTCACTGCTGCCATCCACACGATCGCCGCCAGTACCCACGATGCCCTGACCATAGCTGTCTCCCGTACCCGGAGCCCCCGTATTCCGCGTGCCGTCCAATGAACACGCCCCCTATGAAACCATGTTCCGGCGCGAATGTCCACAGGACGTGCGAGAGGACGTGGGGCATCATCCGTCAGAGACAGGCACGGTCAGGGGGCAAGCATGGCATCGCCGAGACCGGACGGGCGCCGGCGGCCGCCGCCGATACCGCCGTCAGTCATCGTGTAGATGTCATCCTCGGCGTCCCCGACGAAGCGCGTGTGGCTGTAACGAACGTGGCCGTCGCCAAAGAGGATATTCTGCCCCCGGCCACCGTGGTTGGGACTGTTGGCCCGGAGCGTCTGCTCGTCCAGTTGGCGCGTCAAGGCCTGCGTGGCGCCGTCGGTCAGGCGCTCGAAGTGCGGATTCATATCGGCCATCAGCGGCCCGCGCCCCAGAACCACCAGCTTCACCGGTCCGGAGGGCATGAGTCGATAGCTGTACGTGATGTAGTCGCGCGAGGGGAAGTCACTGCGTACCACAAAATCGTCGTGCTGCAAAGGCGGGGCATCGTGACCGGTCTGGCCGCAACAGAGGAAATCGGAAGGCTGGTCGGTGTATCCGAGTTTGAGCAGGAGGAAGGGATTGCGCGTGTTGGGACAGCCCCCGGCGTCCTCGCTGCCAATGGCGTGCCAGGGCGCCCCGGCGGCATGGGCCACCATCGGTAGCGCGCCGTCGTGATCCGAACTGTACAGACTCGCCGCTCGATAGATTCCGCCCAGATGGGCCGCGCAACGTTGTTGGTAGTAGCGCTGCCGGACCACACCGAACGACCGAGCCAAAACGCTCACGATCAGGACGATGCAGGCGGCGGTTACCAGCACACCGGCCGCATTGCTCAGATTGGGCCAGCCCAGCCTCAGGACAGTCGGACTCCGCCCGCTCCGTCCCGCACCTCGGCCCGACTGCTGACGCAAACGACCCAGGGTGCGATCCGCCAGATCGGGAGGACAGTACTCGGCCGGCAGATAAGACAGCGGAGCTAAGGCGGTCTGAATGGTGGCTTGCAGTTCGGCGGCGTGCGCGTCCTGCGCGATCAACGCTTCGGCCCGCGCCGCTTCTGACGGCCCCGACAAGCCCATGCAGTAGTCAAAGATCAATTCCCGTTGTTCGCGATCGATTGGATACATACCACTGCTGCCGACTGGACAATCCCCGAAAAAGATATCTGGCGGTAAAACTCATCATGCTCCCGTCGGTCCAACTCCTGCATGGACACATATACCCCCCGACCCGGCCTCTTGTTTGCCGAAATCTTCGCGGGCGCCCCCAGAATCCGTCCGGCGCGTGTGCCGCCCCGCAAGAAATAGAGGAAATGGCGGTACCACGTGCCCTCGATGCGAATCGGCGCGAACCGACGGCCCGGTGCGTCTCGTAGGTCCCCGTTGGACCGCGGCCGGCGGCAACGAGGTTGACTTGCGCGACCTGGTGTGGTTAGGTGTGACTGCCCCGGCCTGCGGGGCACGGAACATCGTGATGGGTTCGGAGATAGCATGTTCAACCAGGTGAAGTTGGCGAAACGGATACTGTGCGGGGTCGCGCCCCGCCCGCTGTTCAAGTCGATGGCGTTCGGTTTCAAAGGAATCAGCGCGGTGCGGCGGTTCAACCGGCGCCTGGCCCAGGGCCAGCAGTTCCCCGCCTTTATGATGATCTCGGTGACCAACCGCTGCAACCTGAGCTGTCAGGGCTGCTGGGTCACGGCGACACCACCGACGGACATGGAGCCCGAACTGCTGGAGCAGATCATCACCGAGTGCGAAAGCCAGGGCGGGCATTTCTTCGGCATTCTCGGGGGCGAGCCTTTGCTGCACGCCGGACTGCTGGACGTCCTGGCGAAGTTCCCCCGCGCCTATTTCCAACTCTTCACCAACGGACACCTGCTCACAGCCGACGTCGCCCAGCGACTGCGCCAACTGGGCAACGTGACGCCCCTGGTCAGTATCGAGGGGCTGGAGACGGTCGCCGACGAGCGGCGTGGCGGCCAGAACGTCGCGGCCCAGAGCCTGCAAGCCGTCGAGCATTGCCGTCGTGCCAGGCTCCTGACGGGCGTCGCCACCAGCGTCTGTCAGTCCAACTTCGACCAGGTGGTCCGCCGCGAGTTCCTGGAGGACCTGGTCGCACGGGGTGTGCACTACGCGTGGTATTACATCTACCGCCCGGTCGGGCCCAGGCCGACACCGGAGCTGTGCCTGAGCCCTGAGCAGATTCGCGAACTGCGCCGGTTCCTCGTCGATTCGCGCACCTGGGCGCCGATCATCGTGGTCGATACCTATTGGGACGCCGACGGCAACGCCCTCTGTCCGGCCGCCACCGGCATCAGCTACCACATCACCCCCGCCGGCTACGTCGAGCCGTGCCCGATCATTCAGTGCAGTTGCGACCGCACTCAGAACGGCCAATCCCTCGTCGGGTCCGTGGAGGCCTCGGGCTACCTGCGGCGCTTCCGCACCCTGGCCGCCGAGCGGACCCGCGGCTGCATTCTGATGGAAGACCCGGCCCTCTTCCGCCAGTTCGCGCTCGACGCACAGGCCATCGATTCCAGCGGCCGCGACAGCGCCTTCGCAGAACTGGCCGCCATGCAGCCCCGACCCAGCCACGACATGGCCCAAGACGCCATCGCCGAACGCAGCACCCTCTACCGCTTCGCCAAAAAACACTGGTTCTTCGGCTTCGGAGCCTATGGATAGTCCCGAGTCCTGCCCCGTAGGGCGTGCACCGCACGCCATGCCTCCTGTACCCTGTCCCAGACCACCCAGTCGGTCAAGGTGCCGTCGAACCATATCAGTTCTGGGGAGCGCCCCGCGCCTCACGGATAGAGCCCATTCGCTAACATGACAGCTCACCGAGAATTGGCAGAAGCCGCAACTTTGGTGGCAAGATTTCGAAGCATGTCATAGTATTCAGGGCGAATGTGCTTCAACCTGAGCTGAGTGAAGAGTGATTCCTTCACGTTCTCCACGAACGCTTTCTTCTCCTCGGCTTGTAACCCTGCTCGGGAAAGCCATTTGCTTAAAGCGGCAAGAACACCTGGACCTTCGGGCGAGGAGAATTTGTCTATCCCGTTCAACATTGCTGAATCACCTGCGCGTTGCGCAACCACTTCCGATATCCGCTCAGGTTTGACAAAATCTTCTTCCGTCACTGCCCCAAAATCTGGGAGCAACTCATCATAGCGCAGCCATTCACCATGAATCTTCAGACGCCTGTGTTCACTCTGGTGCTCGCGCGCCACCTTATCGCCATCTGATATAATAGTACAAGTCCTGCCCGCCAGTTCCATGACTGGCGCAACACGTCTGACATCCTTAACTCCCTCGACATGGCATTTCCCTGCCTCCACGAGCACTTTCTTGATGTCAGCGTATTCTGATGGGACTCGTGAGAGGGCCACGTTAAACAGTTTTTTGTCTCGCCATCCTTCAAAGATCAAGTTATGCGGCCTGAGAATATCTGCAAACGAGAACCCGAGCGCGTTATAGAGCACCTCTTCATCTACAATCGTTGAGTCAGTTGCCTTCTCGACAGTGGTGATCTCATTCTCCTTTCGCACGATCAGATGTCGAGATATATTCTCTCGATCTATCATGAATATCGAGTGGGTCGAGTAGACAACGTAGTTGTTTGCCGAGATTCGGATAAGCTCGTCGCGTACATGGCGTGCTCCAGAAGGATGCATCCCCGCATCTGGATCGTCGTTGAGAATCAACACATTGCGCAAGGCCTCAGTCTTCGTCGGCGCAGAGACCATTAGGAGGAACGCGATAAAACGCTTAAACCCTTCGCTTCGGCGCGAGAAATCGTACAAGTTGTGCACGTCGTAGACAGAGGTCTCTAGGTAATCCCCATTCTGCCGGATGTCCATGGAAATACCCCCGTATTCTGGCCACACCTCGCGAATATGCTTCGTCGCGCGCTTAGCCACCCGATCCAGGAGATTGCGAATTCCATTGGAGCGATTCTTCGCTTGTTCAGTCGCACTCGACACGTTGTCGATATCTGCCAGCGCAAATGCATGCTTCAGAGGAAGACAAGTCTCCGGTTGTGCGGCAAATCCGTGAAGACTGATGCGTGCGGGCACCAAATACTCATCGCTGTGTCGCCAGAACATGCATTCGGGTAACTCGTCATCCACATACTCGATCAGGGCTTTGCTTATTAGAGCGTGTACGTCTTTGACTGTAGCCTGAGCCAAGTAAGCATCGGGCACCGCTAACACACTGTCACGATGCACAAGGGCAAACGATCTGAGCGGATGCTCCTCCCCGTCCTTGAGAGTCACCTCGAAATTAGCTGGACATGCCGGTGTGGGCGTCAGCCAGCCGCGAAGAATCTTGCGCGACTGAGGGAACCTCCAATACGATCCGTCTCTCGAACCGCTTACCACATTAACGATGTATAGACACTCGTTTACGGCATCACATAGTTGCGCAAGGCTGTACGTTGATGCCCCATCTCTAACGATGCCCATCTCAGGATCAGGGGACAACATGTCATCCTTGATCGACTCGTAGATACCGAGCCGCTCGTTGCGTTCCAGCGAGAATATGAACCACACATACGATTCTTGATCCGGTTCCTCCTCGGGGGAAGGGACCCGTACGTCATCAGGGGTCGGATCATTCTCTGGCGACAGAAGGGCTAGAGCCTTTAGAATGTTCGTCTTTCCTGCCTCGTTTATCCCAACCAGAACCCGACATCGAGGCTCAAGCTGGAGCTCGAGTTCTTCTATTGATCGAAAGTTCTTGATCTTGACTCGGCTTAGGCGCATGGGTCACCTCAGCTAATCGGCCGACACTGGAATCGTGGTATTACTCATCCCTTTCCCATGCAGCGCGCGACCCGAGGAGTTGGGCAAGGGATTAGTGCTGCTTTGCTCCAAATCCGCACTGCAGAATACTTATTCAACGCATCTCGCGAGACATTCTGCACCTCTGATCCAAGGGCAGCCAAATATGACTCTTCTCCGCCTCTCTAAACGTAGCTAGTCTCGAAATCCACACGGTCAATTATACCCAACTGGTGGCGAGGCGCCAAGTAATACATCTGGGAATGAAACCGTGTCCGAATGAAACCGTGCCCGGTACATTTGGCGAGGCAGGACTAGGGCGGGATGGGTGTTTGCGGGGGTGGGGACGTCTGGCGCAATGAGGCGACGAACCGCGCGGATTCTTGCCGTTTTTCCTTGACGCCGGACCGGGCCATTGTATGATATATACTGAACGATCTCTAATGCCGTTCGTAGTAGATCGTGAATGATCTTCATCGCGTTCGGAGAGCCGGTGATGGCCGGGGGAGATGGCAGATGGTGATCGGAAAGCGAGGTAGAGCGAGCGTCCGCGCTCGCCAAGTCGTGCGAGGACGCACAACCCACAGGGCAGCGGAAGCCTCCGGCGTATCGGCAAATATGTCAAACAAAGCCGATTCATATCGTTTTTCGGCCGGAAGTGGGGGTTCGGGGGCAAAACAGAGCCAATGGTCGAAAGCGGGGACAGGTACAACCCGCTACGCCGAACGTACCAGTCCCCGTTTTCGCTCCAGTCTTCGCTGTTTCGGATTTCGATATTCGCACTTCGTGCTTCCCGCCCGCCCGGGGGCGGGCGGGGGTGTCATCATGTATGCAAAGCGAACCCAATTTTGCGGGGA